>Ga0206866_1181_pt1 | contig 12567 bp, 10 predicted proteins | sample Alteio_BWOrgCont_40_FD_152626 | JGI IMG/M metagenome (GOLD analysis project Ga0206866, IMG submission 152626) | Enriched cells from forest soil in Barre Woods Harvard Forest LTER site, Petersham, Massachusetts, United States -... | ecosystem: Environmental > Terrestrial > Soil > Temperate forest >... | reverse complement strand
TTGTGGTCACCGCGGTACCCGATGAAAAAAAAGGCGAGCGCCTGATCGTGTTGCACACGCTATCCGAAGAGCAGTTGGAAGAATGCGTGACCGGACTGGCCAAGAGCGATCTGCCCGCTTTGTGGCGGCCGCGGCACGATCAATTCGTGCGCATCGAGAAACTGCCGTATCTTGGAACCGGCAAGCTGGACCTGCGCAAAGCCCGCGAATTGGCGCTGGAAACGAGCGCGCGTGTCTAGCGACGAGAGCCCAAAGCCGGGCCGGCGCCGCGGTCTCGTTCTGCGGGTTGTCGCGACGCTGGCCGCGCTGGCGCTGTGGTTCTGGACGCAGTCGCTGATCGGCGCGCGCGCTCCGTCTCCGCAAATCGGCGACGCGTTGCAGACTCTGTTTGGCGGGCTAAATTCGTATTTCGGGCAACATCCCTCCGCGGCGAACGCGCTGCTAATCGTTAGCTCAGGGTTCATCGATGCGTTGGGATTGTTTCTAGTCGCGGAGTGGATCTTCGTTGGCCGAGTGCGCCCGTTTCTGGGTTTGGTGCTGCTGCTGGGACTGCGCCAGGTGATACAAACGCTTTGCACGCTGCCGGCGCCGCCGCACATGATTTGGCGATATCCGGGATTTCCCTCGCTCTTCGTCACCTACAACGTGGGCAACGATTATTTTTTCTCGGGCCACACAGCCATTGCGGTCTTCGGAGCCAAGGAGCTGGCGCGTTTTCGGCGAAGCTGGCTAACCGCTCTTGCAGTGGTAATCGTGTTTTTTGAAATTGCCGCGGTGCTGATTCTGCGCGCGCACTACACCATGGACGTGTTCGCCGGCGCGATGGCGGGCCTGTGGGTAGCGGCGTTTTGCGAGGCGGTATCGCCGCGTCTCGAACGCCTGCTATCGCGAGCGAGCTGAATCAACGGTGTGAGACCCGGCGTGGCTACGACTAAGCGCGAGTGAAGGCCCGGGCGACGATCTTCTCCGCAGCTCGCGGCACGGACGCGGTTTGGATGTTCCACTGCCTGATCCACAGGAACAAAATGAGCAAACCCCATAGGTGATAGCCGAGATTGGCGCGGCGCTCCATGTGTTCCTTGATGAAGAACTCGATGCCCTCGCGCCGGAACAGATTCGTTTCGTCAATGGCGGCGGCGCTCAGTGTATCCATCAGCAGGGGCCGCAACGTACCGCGGAGCCAGTCGTGTGCCGGAATGTCCAGGCCGGTCTTCGCGCGCCGCAGCACGGACATCGGCAACTTATCTCGCATCAGCCGCTTCAGCACGACTTTGTGCTGCCGGCCGTCGATCTTCATCTGCTCCGGCAAGCGCGCGGCAAACTCCACGATGCGATGATCGAGAAACGGCGGCCGTACTTCGAGCGAATGCGCCATGCTCATGCGGTCGACCTTTTGCAGGATGTCGTCGGCGAGGTAGTAGCGCTGATCGAAGGCCAGATAACGGTTCAGCGAGCCATTCTCATCGGCGGCAGGCAAATCACTATCGAACAGATCCTTGACGGAGGTACGGTTGCGCTGCCGGAGGAATTGATCCTGCTGTGCGGCCGAAAATGTCCCGTTCCAGTAAGTGTGTGCTTCATCGCTCGGCAACAATGTGCCTTCCAGGAACCGCTTCACTTTGTATTCGAGGCTTATCTTGTCGTTCGATACCGGCCAATGTTGCAACAAACCCAGCAGCCCGCGGCGAATCGGAGGCGCGACGTTTTGCGCCAGCGCCGCATAGCGGTCTGCCGCATACGTGATGTACCCGCCGAAGAGTTCGTCCGCGCCTTCGCCGCTCAGCGCGACGGTGACGTGTTTGCGGCTGAGCGCGGAAAGAAACCAAACCGGGAGAGCGCCCGCGTCGGCGAACGGCTCGTCGGAGTAGTAGGCCAGCTCCTCGATCGCTGCCGGCAAATCCAGGGAGGGGCTGACGTCCAGTTCGTGGTGTTCGGTATCGTACCTGGCAGCAATGTCGCGGATGTACGAAGTTTCGTCGAAGCTGCGTCCGGCAAATGAGATCGAAAACGTCTTAACACGTGAGCTGCACAATTCCCGGGTGTAATGAAGAATGGTCGAGGAGTCGATCCCGCCGCTCAGCCAAATTCCCAGAGGCACATCGGCAATCAAGTGATCGCGAACGGACTCGCGCAGCAAATTATCGAGCTCTTCCTGCGCGCCTTCCAGGGACTTCTGCTTCTGAGGCTCGAAGCGCAACCGCCAATACGCTTCCATCTCGACGTCCCCGTCCTGCCATTCCAACAGGTGTCCGGGAGGAAGCTTCTCGACGCCGCGCACCAGCGTGTGCGGGCAGGGAACATAGTTCAGCGAGAGGTAGTACTGCAGCCCGGTGAAGTCCAGCTCGCGCTTAAATTCCGGATGGGCAAAAATGGTTTTAAGCTCCGAGCCGAAATATAACTCTCCGCCACGCAGATGGAAATATAACGGCTTGATCCCGAGGCGATCGCGCGCGATAACCAATCGCCTTGCATCTTGCGACCAAATGGCAATTGCAAACATGCCGCGCAGGCGCGCGAAGCAATCCTTGTCCCATTGCAGAAAAGCGCGCAAGACTACTTCGGTGTCGCTGCTGGTTTTGAATTTTTCTCCGCGCGATTCGAGCTCCGCGCGCAATTCCCGGTGGTTGTAGATCTCGCCGTTGAAGACCAGGACGGTGTTTCCGTCCTCGCTGATCATGGGCTGGTCGCCCGCTTGAAGGTCGATAATCTTCAGGCGCACGGCGCCCAGCGAAACAATCGCCGACTCATACGTGCCCTGCTGGTCAGGGCCGCGATGAACCAGCGAGTCGGTGGCCGCGCAGATGCGCGCACGGTCGAACACACCGTCTCGATGCGTAAACCCGGTTATGCCGCACAAATGACCGCTACTCCGTCTCGGCGAAAAACTCCCGCTTCGTCGATTGCTGTCCGTGTCTCGCTGGCGTACTGGCGAGTAAGAATCACGGCAGCCTTTATTGGTTGCCCTGTCCGAACCTGCTGAAACGCGATGCCTAGAGGGAAGTTTATCTCAAAAGGACAAAAACCGAAGCAGTAATTCTGATGGACGCGTAACTTGACAGGAATGGGACTGGAAAAAACGTCTCGCGGGGTCAGATCGCGCGACAGTTAGCGCTAAATCTTCAATCCCCAGAAGGATGCATCTGGCTTGACCAACTCAAGCCCCACATCCCACGCTTCGTGGTCGCGCCACACCACTTCCGCTTCCGCCTTGCGGCCACTCTCCGGATGAATCAGGCGAACTCTTCGGTGCAGCGGTAAATCCGCTCCTACGACGGCCATACATCCGGAATGGCTAACATCCACGGTTACAGCGTGCGCGCTATGCGGTGAAGTGCCTTCGTCCCATTCCACAAGCAATTTCACCTTGGAAATAACGCGCTTGTGACTGCGCAACTGTGCCCAGCGCTCCTGCAGGGACTTGGCAACGATGTTTGGGGCGACATTAGGAGCCATCTTGACCTCACTCAAGAGGGTTTACCGGGGCCCGGGGAAGGGAGTTCTAAAGCTACTGCGCCGGGATATCCGGGTCAATAGTACTTTTTCACTTTTTCCGCGCAGGTAGGGGAGTCAAATTCCAGCCCAATTTACCCTTCCGGATTTATCTCGGATGTTAGAAGGTGTCAGGGCACAAATCCCTGCAGTGCCCTTCTTTTGCGTTAGAAAAAACGCTCCGAAGGAGTAGAATCACTGCCATCAAGACGGCGCCCAGCGCATCAGGTCTATAGCGTGTATGGCCATCGCTCGTCTTTTCAGATAACCTGGCACCGCCGGGGAGTACGAGATGTCTGTCCATCGGAACCGCATCACCCTGGGTCTTCTGTCTCTCACCGCCGCCCTGTTCGTTCCCTTAGCTTCCAGTAGCCAAGCCAATCAGCAAATGCAAGGCCCGGAGCGGCCGGCCAGCCTAGTGGTCAGCGTGCGAATGCCCGATGGTTCGCCTCTGGACACGCCCGCGGTCGTCAATCTCAACACCTTTTCGGGCGGCTCCGCAGGCATTGGTGTTTTCCGTAGCGGCACCGCCGAGTTTACAAATCTCACCCCCGCGAGCTACACCCTGGAGATCATTGCCGCCGGATATCAGCGCGTGACAGAGAACGTGCTGATTATGAATTGGGGAGAGCGCCAACAGCTCTCCATCTCTTTGACTCCGGAATCTAATCCCTCCGCTGCGTCCCCTCCTCCCGGCTCGCCCATTCTGGCGCCCAACGCGGAGAAGGAAGTAACGAAAGCCCTCGAGGATCTCCGCGCAAATAAATCCGACGACGCCCGCAAGCATCTGGAAAAAGTCTCGCACATGGCACCTTCTCATCCGGACGTCAGCTATCTGTGGGGGATGTATTACGCGCAGCTAAAGGACTTTGCGCAAGCCAAGGCGTATTGGGAAAAAGCCGTGCAGATCTCGCCCCGCCACGTCTTCTCGCTCGCCGCTCTTGCGCAGGTCGCCTCGCAAAATTCAGACTACCCGGCCGCCACCGACTATCTGCTTCGCGCTTCGGAGGCCGCTCCCTCCGCTTGGCGTTACCACGAACGCCTCGCGGACGTATATTTCAACCAGAGGCAATATGAGGAAGCGCAGAAGCAGGCGCAGCGCGCCCTGGAGCTGGGCAAAGAGCGCGCCGCGGGGGCTCAGTTCGTATTGGCGCAAGCTTTTTTACACAACAATGATTCCCACGCGGCGATGAAAGCGCTTACCGCCTTCTTGAAATCTCAGCCTTCCGGGCCGCGCGCCGTCGAAGCGCAGAAACTCCTGGACAACTTGCAAAAACCGGAGTTGGCCGCTCCCACTCCCACCGGGAGCGCCCCGGTACCTGCGAGCGCGAGCCAGCCCCCCGCGCCTTCCCTTGTTGCCGACCTGATGCCCCCGCCCAAGTGGATGCCTCCCGACGTAGATGACAGCATGCCCGCAGTCGAATCCACGGGAAGTTGCCCACTGCAGAAGATTCAAGAAAAGGCGGGTAGCCGCGTCAGCGATTTCGTCGATGCGGTGAACCGTATTGCTGCCACGGAGTCGCTGGAAAACGAGGTAATCGACCACTCTGGGCTCCCCGTCAGACGCGCCTCGCAAAACTACTCCTACGTGGCGTCCGTGCAGCAGGTGCGCCCTGGCATGTATATCATGGAGGAATACCGCAACGGCAGCATGGATATCGACCAGTTTCCAGAGCGCATTGCCACTCTAGGCTTGACCGCTCTGGTGATGGTCTTCCATCCCGTTTATATAGAGGATTATGAGCTAGCCTGCGAGGGCCTGAGCCGTTGGCACGGCGGCCTGGCGTGGCAAGTGCATTTTCGCCAGAAGCCAGACAAGCCCGCTCGCCTGCGCAGTTACCGCGTGAATTCCAGGTCGTTCTCGATTTCATTGCGCGGCCGCGCCTGGATTTCGGCGGACAATTTTCAGGTCGTCAGCCTCGAAACGGACCTCGTCTCACCGGTTCCGCAGATCCAACTGCGCGCGGAGCACGTTGCTGTCGAATATATGCCGGTAACATTCAAGTCGCACCATCAGGAGTTGTGGCTCCCGGAAAGCGCCGAAATCTACTTTGATTACGGCAACCGCCGCATGCACCGCCGCCATCACTTCCGCAATTACATGCTATTCGCGGTCGACGAAAAGCAGCAGATCTCCGTCCCCAAAGTCGAAACCGATGTCGCCGGGCCCCCTGCCCCCTCGCGATGACTAATCCATAAACCTGAAGCAGGAGGTCGTGGCATCAACTATGCCTGGCGAATTCCTCGATCGACATTTCAACGTCGCGCCAGGATTGAACGGAAGAGTCCCGGACCAATCGTCTCTCCCGAATGCACTGGAACGGATGTGGCTCTGCCATCCGGATGCTTTAGGAAAACGTACTGCCTCGCACACGGTCCACTTCGAAGCCCAGGCGCTGGAGCACACGCACAATTTCTTTTCCCCTGAGCCGGGGAAGTCGCGTCCGGAAAACAAAAAGGCCGTTCTGATTGCTCAGAACGGCCTTTTCTAATTTAATCCTGGCGGTGACCTACGTTCCCACACAGTTACCCGTGCAGTATCATCGGCCCTGCGAGGCTTAACTTCCGTGTTCGGGATGGGAACGGGTGTGACCCTCGCGGTATTACCACCAGAAACTTTTTGCTCGCTGCGGAGATCCGGATATTTACGGACGTCACGCAGCGAGCGTGACAACAGATTTGGCTGGCATTACAGGTTCGACTCGAAATCGAACGCTACTGTGCATTTTTTGGCTCGCAACCTCTTGCGAGGTTGCTTTTTGCTCTTCCCCAAAGACGGTTTGGGAAAGTTTTATGATTAAGCCGAACGGGCGATTAGTACGGGTCAGCTTCACGCATTACTGCGCTTCTACCTCCCGCCTATCAAAGTCGTAGTCTTCGACTGCCCTTCTTATCCCGCCGAAGCGGGATTGGGAGAACTTATCTTAGGGCGAGCTTCATGCTTAGATGCATTCAGCATTTATCTCTTCCAGACTTCGCTACCGAGCGGTGCCCCTGGCGGGACAGCTCGTACACAAGAGGTCTGTTCATCCCGGTCCTCTCGTACTAGGGACAACTCCCTGCAATTCTCCTGCGCCCACACCAGATAGGGACCGAACTGTCTCGCGACGTTCTGAACCCAGCTCACGTACCGCTTTAATAGGCGAACAGCCTAACCCTTGGGACCTTCTACAGCCCCAGGATGCGATGAGCCGACATCGAGGTGCCAAACCTAAGCGTCGATGTGAACTCTTGGCTTAGATCAGCCTGTTATCCCCGGCGTACCTTTTATCCGTTGAGCGATGGCCCTTCCACGCGGGACCACCGGATCACTAGACCCAACTTTCGTTCCTGCTCGACTTGTAGGTCTCACAGTCAAACCGGCTTATGCTCTTGCACTCCACAGCGGGTTTCCAATCCGCTTGAGCCGATCTTTGGGCGCCTCCGTTACAGTTTAGGAGGCGACCGCCCCAGTCAAACTACCCGTCTGGCCGTGTCTCCCCACCCGTCGCGGGTGGTAGGTTAGAACGACAGATCGGTCAGGGTAGTATTTCACTGTTGCCTCCCCCCCCAGCCGAAACCAGGGGTTCACAGGCTCCTACCTATTCTACGCAGATCGATCCGTTATTCATGGCCAGAGTGCAGTTAAGGTGCACGGGGTCTTTCCGTCTAGATGCGGGCATCCGGCGTCTTCACCGGAACCACAAATTCGCCGAGCCGCTCGCCAAGACAGTCGCTCTATCATTCCACCATTCGTGCAGGTCGGAACTTACCCGACAAGGAATTTCGCTACCTTAGGACCGTTATAGTTACGGCCGCCGTTCACCGGGGCTTCAGTTCAAGCCTTCGCCCTTGCGGGCTGAGCCCTTGCTTTAACCTTCCGGCACCGGGCAGGTGTCACCCCCTATACGTCGTATTCGACTTTGCAGAGAGCTGTGTTTTTGTTAAACAGTTGCAGAGCGCGATTCACTGCGACCGCTTCGGGCTATAAACCCTACTGCGGCGTCCCTTCTCCCGAAGTTACGGGACTAATGTGCCTAGTTCCTGAGCGAGCGTTCTCTCGAGCGCCTGTGGATATTCACCTCGTCTACCTGTGTCGGTTTGTGGTACGGGCACCTGGACGACTCCTTAGAGGTTTTTCCTGGCAGCGTGAAATCAGAGACTTGTCGGCCATACGGCCACGTGCCCAGTCTCACCGTTGAATGACCCCGCGGATTTTCCTGCGGGATCCGGCTTACACTGGTCAACCACCACTTCCATCCGGTGGATCTCTTATCCTTCTGCGTCACCCCATCGTCAAACGTCGCCAGGCGGGACAGGAATATTGACCTGTTATCCATCAGCTACGCCTTTCGGCCTCACCTTAGGACCCGCCTAACCCTGAGCGGATTAACCTTCCTCAGGAAACCTTAGACTTTCGGCGACACGAGTTCTCATCGTGTTTATCGCTACTTATGCCGGCAGGGTCTCTTGTGTAGTGTTCAGTAGTCCTCTCGGTCTACCTTCAGACTCCACGCAATGCTCCCCTACCAAAAAACATTTCCGAAGAAATGTTCATTTCGCAGCTTCGGTCATGTGCTTGAGCCCCGTTGGATTGTTGGTGCATATCCGCTTGACCAGTGAGCTGTTACGCTTTCTTTAAAGGATGGCTGCTTCTAAGCCAACCTCCTGGCTGTCCGAGCGAATACACTTCCTTTCCCACTTAGCACATAGTTAGGGACCTTAGCTGGCGATCTGGGCTGTTTCCCTCTCGACCACGAAGCTTATCCCTCGTAGTCTCACTCCCGTGCATTTGTCCACGGCATTCGTAGTTTGATTGGATTTGATAGCCTGAGTTGGCCTCTAGTCCATTCAGTGCTCTACCACCGTGGCAATTCACACGAGGCTGTCCCTAAAGACATTTCGGGGAGAACGAGCTATCACGGAATTTGATTAGCCTTTCACCCCTACCCTCAGCTCATCAGAGCGATTTTCAACTCACACCTGTTCGGACCTCCAGTCGCGGTTAAGCGACCTTCATCCTGGCCAAGGGTAGATCATCCCGCTTCGCGTCTATTCCTACGTACTTGTCGCCCTATTCGGACTCGCTTTCGCTACGGCTCGCTTGCGCTTAACCTTGCACGTAAGAATAACTAGCCGGCTCATTAAGCAAGAGGCACGCCGTCAGGCTTTCACGGACCGAAGTCCGTGCATGGCCCTCCGACTGCTTGTAGGCATACGGTTTCAGGTTCTATTTCACTCCCCTCGCAGGGGTTCTTTTCGCCTTTCCCTCACGGTACTGGTTCACTATCGGTCGCCAGAGAGTATTTAGCCTTGGAGAGTGGTCTCCCCAGATTCCCACCAGATTACACGTGTCCGGTGGTACTCAGGATGCCGCTTCGAGTTCGATCAGCTTTCGGTTACATGGCTCTCACATTCTTTGGCTCCGCTTTCCAGCGGATTCACCTAGCCGTCGAATTGGTAACTCTACTCACGCGGTCCTACAACCCCCAAAGTGCAAGCACTTGGGTTTGGGCTGTTCCGATTTCGCTCGCCGCTACTTTCGGAATCTCTGTGATTTATTTTCCTCCAGGTACTGAGATGGTTCACTTCCCTGGGTTGGCTCATACCCGCCTATTTTATTCAGCGGGCTGTAGCGAGAGTTCATCTCGCCGGGTTTCCCCATTCGGACATCCTCGGATCAAAGCCTGCTTGCGGCTCCCCGAGGCTTATCGCAGCTTGCCACGTCCTTCTTCGCCTTCTGGCGCCAAGGCATTCACCGTACGCCCTTAGTAGCTTAATCATAAAACTTACCCAATCCGTCTCCCTTGCGGTCAACGTCCCGACTCCCGCGTCTCCATTTTTCCCGCATTACGATCTCTCGCAACGCAAGCTTTCGATTCCGCGTTTTCGGATCACAATGCCTGCCAACCGCTTCCAGTTTCTCTCACGAGTCACCAGTCACGAGTCACCAGTCACTGCTTTGGAATAAGCTGCCTTTTCAATGTTTTCCACAGTTTTGCTCAACTCGAGCAGAACTTGTAATCGTCCACACCATGGCATTCCGCCGGACCTTAATCCGGTCAGAATTATCGGCGTGGACTTGCCAGCCTTTCTGTTGTCAAAGAGCGTTTACCCTGATCCCGTCAGGGCCTCAGCTTTCCGCTGAGATTTTCCAGATTGCTCCGGAAAATAAAAAACCCGGCGTCGAGCGCCGGGCTAAGCCACCACACAAGTGGCTCTGCGCGAAGCTCGACATTTTTCTAGCCTGTGCTCGTAAAGAACCTCACTATAGGATCTACTTCTGGCCTTCACTTGATCTTACGCTGGGAAGAACCTTCTCTTCGACCCGACTGTGATGCCCCTGAAAATAGCTTGGTCTACCCCCAAGCCGTCAATAAGTATACCCAGTTCTCTGAATTCGTCAAGCCCTCTGCCCAAGAATTTTAGAGGCTTCTGTGTAAATCCAGGGCTCGCTGTGCAAATCCACGATTCTTAAGGTTTTGAGGGCCTGATGCTTAGATGCCAGCCCGACCCAAACGATGCCAAAATCCCGGCAACTCGGTCCGGTCCTGGCTTCGTTTCTCGCTCTTTTTTGCTTGTCTTCTACTCCCGCCCGACGTAGCGTTAGCCCAATTTCGCGCTTCCAAGGAGTCCCCCCATGGTGAGGTGGTCATGATGAGGCAGTTCCTGGTCTTGGTTGGTGTCATTGCCGTCGTCCTGTGTTCGCTCCTGCTCAGCATGTATGTGCTCGACTTCATGAAGTTCCCCGAGCTCCGCGAACACCTCAGCAAGATCCTGAAAATCCTCGGCATCGCCGCCGCCGCCGGCCTGATCATCATGCTCTTAGTCCGCGCCGCCGAAAAGAAGTAGCAACGGAAAATTCGCAGCGCCTAGGTGCAGCACACGGGGGTCGGAGCTTTAGCTCCGACATAAACCGCCACCCAGCCATATGTCATTCCGAACGTGGCGACGCGGCATTTTCTTGCGCGCGGTTTTTGTGCGCTGGGTCGCGGAGGGAGGAATCTCTCTTCTGTCCCCTGATTTATGTAGCGGCCAGCATCTCGCCCCCCGCGTCTCACCCCGTAATCTCCCGCAGCACTCCGCTAGTCACGTCGTAAACAAATCCGCGCACCGCTACCTCCTTCGGAATCCACGGGTGCGTGCGCAGCTTCTGCAACTGATGCCGCACGTTTTCCTCGATGTTCGCAAACGCATAGAAAAATGCCGGAGCCACGGCCGCCGTTCCCGCGCGGTTCTGGATGCGCGCACGCAAATCCTGCTCCGTCGTGTGCATCAACCCGCAATCGGTGTGATTGATCACCATGAACTCTTCCGTGCCCAGCAAATAATGCGATACCAGCAGCGAGCGCAGGCTGTCGTCCGTCACGATGCCGCCCGCATTGCGAATAATGTGCGCGTCCCCCGTCTTCAGCCCCAAGGTGCGAATCGAAAGCCGCGTGTCCATGCACGTCAGTACCGCCAGCTTCCGTTCCGGACGCGGCGTAAGCCGCCGCAATTCATGCGTCCGCGAATAAATCTCATTCGCCTGCAACACTTCATCAATCACGCTCATGCCCAGCAGTCTAACAAAACAAGGATTTTGTTGTAGGGGCGTGCTTCAGCGCGTCCAAGGCCGTCAGGCCGCCTCTTCGTTTTTGTAGCGGCCGCCGACCGTGGCGGGCGCATACTAACTTCGGTTTCTTAGCAGCGCTTCTCTTCGTTTTGGTGAGCAAGCAGAGTTACGGGAAAAATATTCGTCGATAAGCTGAACCCTAGGGCTTCACGAGCAGCCAACGCACAATCCCCAGCCGACATCACCGGATGAGAGACGCGTTTCGGAAATTCGTCGTACGTTCTGCCTTCCAGTCGTCTCCCGGCGGCCGCCTTGCGAACTCCGCCCCATTGCTTGAAAAAGAAAGGAACATTTCTCCGTCTGCACTGATCCCTTAAAGACAAAACCCATTCTTTCTTCATCGGTCTGGCCCCTGCCCCGCTTTCGCCACCTGCGATCACCCAGTCCACTCCTTCTAACCTCACCTGACCCAGGTCCTCCAATAAGGGCTCGACAGACAAGAAACGAACCTTGGCCTGCGCCTTCCGCAAGTCCTCAATTCGCGGTAAACCGTACTTTTTGTCCTCGACACTCACCCCCCACCAAATGTGGCGCTGTTCTGCTACGAAACGGAGCTTCGTGTTAAGGAGCTTCCTGAGACGTTGAGAGCGTTTTGTCAGCACCTGATACGTGTGCCACCTAGCCATCGCCATGACCCTTGCCACTCTAATGATGTAATCGTCTGGAACCACATCGTGGAAAAGGTCGCTCATTGAATTCACAAAGATCATTTTCGGCGACCGCCAACGCAGTGGTTCCCCGAGTTTTTCGGGCACCAGCCGCAAATCGAAACCCTGCTCGTAAGGATGACCCTTAACGCCTCTGAAGCGCTCCGCAAAAGTTTCCGCATAGCAATGCTTGCAGCCCGGACTGATCTTCGTGCAGCCCCGCACCGGATTCCACGTCGCATCCGTCCATTCGATGGAAGAATTCTGTGCCATTAATTTACTCCCCTGCTGAATAGTTCATCTGCCTTTGACCGGTCCATTCAATCTTAATGGCTTCACGCCAAAACTTGCCTCCTAAAGGATGCCGGCTGGCAAAAGCCATGAAGTATAAGAAAACATTTTGGTCATTTCGGATCTCGATTTCTTTGTCACGAAAGGTGTGGTACTCCATGTCCCGAAGTTGACGCATATAACGGTTCGTGATTCGCTTAACCACTTGTGAGGCGGAACCGCCAGCGTTCGCATCCTCGCGCCAGTCGGCGTTACCCAAAAACGCGGTTAACATGGCACCCTCAGTTCTAACATATTGGTTCAAATTTCTTTTGATGCCCATCCCAAACTGAAGAGTCATGAGAAGGTCGATCTTCCGGCCTTGGACCAAACGTCGCACCGTGCGGAATCGCATTTGGAGGCCCGTCGGATCTATGAAAGCGAGTCCCAAATGATCCGTGGGCGACGCCAACACCACGTCCGCAATGACCTCGTTGCAGTCGCCTTCAACGAAAACAATCTGTGAGAACTTAGAGTGGCCGTTGAGACGTTTCTTGAGGCTGGACA
>Ga0206866_1178_pt1 | contig 12754 bp, 10 predicted proteins | sample Alteio_BWOrgCont_40_FD_152626 | JGI IMG/M metagenome (GOLD analysis project Ga0206866, IMG submission 152626) | Enriched cells from forest soil in Barre Woods Harvard Forest LTER site, Petersham, Massachusetts, United States -... | ecosystem: Environmental > Terrestrial > Soil > Temperate forest >... | reverse complement strand
CGCTAAAACCAGAACCAGTATAATATGCCTCATAAATACCTCTTACGCGCAGCGCGGATGGCTTCTTTTACACGCACCGGCGCAGTGCCGCCAAAGCTTGCGCGGCTGGCAACGGACTCATCGACACCCAGCACTTTATATACATCCCGCGTAATGCGCGGCTCAATGCGCTGCATTTTCTCCAGCGGCAAATCCGCAAGCAGCGTGCCTTTAGCAGCTGCTTCCTTGACAATCTGCGCGGCAACGTGATGCGCTTTGCGGAAAGGCATTTTCAGCGTGCACACCAGCCAGTCCGCCAAATCGGTGGCGGTCGAATAGCCCTGCTGCGCCAGCGCACGCATGCGCCTGGTGTCAGCGGCGAAGTCCTCTACCATGCCCGTCATCGCGCTTAAGCAGAGTTGCCATTGTTCGCAGGCGTCAAACACCGGCTCCTTGTCCTCCTGCATATCTTTATTATAGGCCAGAGGCAGTCCTTTCATCGTCATGAGCAATGAAATGAAAGCGCCGCTGATGCGCCCTGTCTTGCCGCGTACGAGTTCCGCTGCATCGGGATTGCGCTTCTGCGGCATGATGGAACTGCCGCTGCTGAAAGTATCGGACAGCCGTATAAAACCAAATGGTGCGCTCGACCATAGCACAAATTCTTCGCCCAACCGCGACATATGCATGGCGCAGATGGAAGCAGCCCCGAGAAATTCCAAGGCAAAGTCACGGTCGGAGACGCTGTCCATCGAATTGGCAGTGGGGTGAGAAAAACCAAGCTCTTTTGCCACCATCTGCCGGTCAATCGGAAAGGATGTTCCGGCAAGTGCAGCAGCACCGAGCGGACATTCGTCCAGACGTCCAAGCAAATCGTTCAGGCGCGACCTGTCACGGCCGAACATCTCGACATACGCCATCAGGTGATGCCCGAGTGTCACCGGCTGCGCCGTCTGCAGATGTGTAAAACCCGGCATAATAGAACCGGCATGTTCTTCAGCGCGGACAAGCAAGGCCGCCTGCAGTTTCTGGAGGCTTTTATCCATGCCGCGAGTTGCATCGCGTACAAAAAGCCGCAAATCGAGCGCCACCTGGTCATTGCGCGAGCGTGCCGTATGAAGCTTACCCGCCACTTCGCCTATATGTTCTGCCAGGCGCGACTCTATATTCATATGAATATCCTCGAGCTCTTCCCTGAACCGGAAATCCCCCGAGGCTATTTCTTCACGGATTTTCTTTAAGCCGCCGCTGATGGAATTGAGCTCCGTGCTACTCAGGATGCCTTTGGAAGCAAGCATCCGGGCATGGGCAAGCGAGCCTTCTATATCCTGCGCCCATAATTTTCGGTCAAACGCGATAGAAGCGTTGATTTTGGCCATGGCCTCCGCCGGGGCAGCGTCAAACTGCCCGCCCCACATCGGGTTGACCCCTTTTGACTTCTGCCCGGCTCCCGAGGGCTGCTTTTTTTTCGTTGTCATAATAAAGAACTTACTGATTAGGCTTGTTTCTTACTCGATTGCTGGCGCTTTCACAAGTTATAGGCAATTTTGCGATCGTCACAAAAGATTAATACTGCATTTACCGTATCTTAACTATTTTCTGCTAAGGTGAATGCTGAATTTACTAAACAGGTACATTTTATGTCCATAGCACGGAAATTATGGCACGACACGCGCGGCGCAGGAATCATCGAAGCAGCCATCATTCTTCCTATTTTTGTACTGCTAATGTTTGGGATCATTGAATACGGCTATTACCTTGTGCGGTCAGAAATGCTAGCACGTTCAGTGAGCACCGTAGCGCTCGCCATTCAGAATGATCCGGGAGATCCGTCAACCACTCAGGCGCTGGCTAATAATAGTGGCGGTGGAGCTATATCTTTTGGAGGAACCAGCGGAAATTATATCTGCGCCAAGGCTTATAAAAACCTTCCTTCGTCAAACAGCACCCTATGCGCCAGTGGAGACTGGAAAACTCAGGCATCCGATGCCGGCGTTTCTGCCGGCACAATCTATTATGTGGGCGTGCAGGCAACAGTGCCCTACCTGCCACTCACCCCAAGCGGAAGTACTTTTGGGCTGGGCAACCATGTGCAATCGCAAATCATTCAGGTAGGTGGCAGCAACAACAATACAGCCGTTTCGGGGACGACTTGCGGGTTAAGATCGGCATTCTGTGTAAGAGGAATGATGGAATACGACCTCGTAGGAACAAACATCGCCTGCCAAGGCAGTAGCCTTACTGCGTCTTGCGATTTCAATCAAACAGGGTCACAGGATTTTAATGTTACTAACGTACAGGGTTGCCCCGGCACCTATGTAGGTCAGGCAGTCTTGACGGGACATAGAGGCACCAATAACGGCAGCTACTTTGTTCTCACGTGCTCAGCGCCTTAGGCGCTGATTATCATTGATTGTCACAGCTAGGCAAAATTTGCCTACATTGCATATAAATTGCTTTGACCTCAAAATAATCTCCTTATAATATGCCGCAAAATAAGACATTAAGGGACATACCCTTAAGTCACTACTCGCAAATCGCCCAGAACCCGAATCATTTTGTTACTTAACAAACACAAAGGTGTGGTTGTCTATGGGCGCTATTTTACAGTTTTTCCGGGAATTAGGGCAAAGAAGACTAGTCATACTCGCCATTACCGGCGTAGTGCTGACCGGCCTCATCATATTTATTTCCCTGCGCCTGACCTCACCCACCATGCAGCCCATCTACACCGACCTCAGCCTCGACGACAGCGCAAGGATCGTCTCCGAGCTTGAAAAGTCAAGCATACCCTATGAACTGCGGGCCGGCGGCACGCAAGTGCTGGTGCCATCCGATCAGGTGCTACGGCTGCGCTTATCGCTGGCCCAGAGCGGGCTTCCCTCCGGCGGCTCCATTGTGGGCTACGAAATTTTTGACCGCAACGAGACGATGGGCACCTCAAGCTTCGTCATGAACGTGAATATGATGCGCGCGCTCGAAGGCGAGCTTTCGCGCACCATCAGCTCTCTTTCGCAGGTGGAAGCCGCTCGTGTGCATTTAGTGGTCCCCAAGCAGGAGATATTCAGCCGCGATAAGCAGGATGCCACCGCCTCTGTCGTCATTAAACTGCGCGGCACGTCCGAGCTGACGAAAGAACAGATCGGCGCCATCACGCATCTGGTGGCCGCTGCAGTGCCCGGCCTCAAGCCGGCGAAGATAACGCTGGTTGACAGCAGCGGACGCATGCTTGCCGGCGGTAATGGCGATGATAACGACACCGCTGCGTCGGCATCCACCACGCAGGAATATAAGCTTTCCTATGAAAACCGCATGAAATCGATACTGGAGTCCTTGCTCGAAAAGTCAGTAGGTGCGGGCAAGGTAAAGGTAACCGTGAGTGCCGATATCAACTTTGACCGTATCGTCACCAATTCCGAGACCTATGATCCCAACGGACAGGTGGCGCGCTCCGTTCAGACGGGCGAAGAACGGGAACAATCGAATGAAAAAACCGGCAAGGAAAATACCACTGCGGCCAATAACCTTCCTAACGCTCAGGCAAACCAGACCACCAACGGCTCCAATCGCGTTGTAGAAAAAACTGATGAAACCACCAACTATGAGATTTCCAAGACGGTCCAGAACCACGTGCAGGAAACCGGCAAAATCAATAAGCTTTCCGTTGCCGTGCTGGTGGACGGAACTTACGGCGAAGACAAAAGCGGCAAGCAATCCTACACACCCCGCAGCGACGAAGAGCGCAAGCAGCTTGATACCCTGGTGAAGTCCGCCATCGGATATGATGAAAAGCGCGGCGACAGCGTACAGATCGTCAATATGCGCTTTATCGCCGCTGCGGAAGAAACAGCGCACTTCTCCATCAAGGAATGGCTCACACAGCAGGATCTGCGTGGCATCATCCAGACCATCGTATTTGGCGGCATAGGCGTGCTTGTCCTGCTGCTGGTCATCCGTCCGCTGGTCAGTCGCCTGCTTGAAGCAACGGCGGGCGATATGACCAGCCGCACCATGGCCATGGCGGGCGCCGGAGCAGCAGCGCCAGGAGCCGCTACAGGTCAACCTGCCGTGCCGGGTGCAGCACCCGCTCCAGGGAGCAAACCTGCACCTGGTCTGACAAGCGCTCCTCTCATGCCCGTGGAAGAAGAACCTTCCATCGATATCCGCCGCATCACGGGCCGGGTGAGGTCTTCACTCTATAATCAGCTTAACGAACTGGTAGGCAGCAATCCCGCCGATGCGCTGGGCGTACTGCGTGTATGGTCGACCAAGCGATCCTAGGAACAAAACATGGCCATACCCGCACAGCAGCAACATAAAGACGAATACCGCAAACTGACTGGGTTGCAGAAGATAGCCATCTTCATGATGGCCATCGGCGAAGAGAATGCGAGCAAGCTCTTCGGCATGATGGAGGATGATGAAATCCGTGAGATCACCGGTACCATGACTACGCTTGGTGAAATAAGTGCAGACACCGTTGAGCGCCTGATTATCGAATTTGCCGAACAAATGTCAGCCTCAGGCAACATTGTCGGCAGCTATGACACCGCGGAAAAACTGCTGATCAAAGTCCTCAGTAAAGAGCGTGTGGATGCCATCATGGATGACATCCGCGGCCCCGCCGGCAAAACCACATGGGACAAGCTCGGCAACGTCAGTGAAGAAGTGCTTGCCAGCTATCTTAAGAATGAATATCCGCAGACAGTCGCGCTTGTGCTCTCCAAAATCAAGCCCGACCACGCCGCACGCGTGCTTACGGTACTGCCGGAGGATCTCGCGCTTGAAGTCATCATGCGCATGCTGACCATGGATACGGTGAAAAAGGAAGTGCTCGAAGGCGTCGAGAAAACGCTGCGCATGGAATTCATGAGCAATCTTGCCAAGACACAACGGCGCGACAGCTTCGAAGTCATGGCTGATATTTTCAATAACTTCGATCGCAATACCGAAGGGCGCTTCATGAAAGTGCTCGAGGAACGCGACAAGGAAGCTTCCGATCGCATACGCGCCCTCATGTTTACCTTCGAAGACCTCAAGAAGGTCGACAAGGCAGGTATTCAGGCGCTGCTGCGTGTCGTGGACAAGGACAAGCTGGTCATCGCGCTCAAAGGCGCTTCCGAAACCATCAAGAGCCTCTTCTTCGACAACATGTCCGAACGCGCCGCCAAGATCATGCGCGAGGATATGGAATCCAAGGGACCGGTGCGTATCCGCGATGTGGACGAGGCGCAGATGCTGGTCGTCACCACGGCCAAGGATATGGCCGCCAAAGGTGAGATTAACATTGCCGATACTTCTGATGAGGAGATGATAAGCTGATGGCCACGGCACAGACCTCATCACTCATCCATCGCCTCCATTACGCTTCTTTCAACGAAAAAGGTGAGAAGGCCGCTACACCCAAATCGTCCATCGCAGAAAGCAAAACCGCTGCCGAACCCGTTAAACAGGCGCCTCCCCCGCCGCCCACTTTCAGCGAAAAAGACATCCAGACCGCACGCGGTGAAGCGCAGAAGCTGGGCTATAATGAAGGCTACGCTGCTGCCGAAACCAAACTGAACAAAGAAGCCGCCGCGCGGGAAGATGCCGTACATGCCCTGCTTGAAGTGATCGCCAACCGCATCACGCTGGCTGCCGAAAGCTTTGCCGCCAAACGGCAGACTCAGGAGGACGCCCTGCCCAAGCTCGCTCTGGCCATCGCGCAGAAACTTACGGCCGAAGCGCTCAAGCGTGAGCCTTACGCCATTGCCGAATCGCTCATACGCGAATGCGTAGGTCTGATCGCAGGACGCCCCGTCATCGTAGTCACCGTATCCCCGGCACGCATAGAAGGTCTGAAACAGCGTATCGGCGTGCTTACGCCCATGCTGCAGGGCTTCACGGGAGAGCTGAAGGTGGAAGAGGATGCCGCGCTCAGCGAGCAGGATTGCCGCGTGGAGTGGGGCGACGGTTATGCCGAGCACCACGCAGAGACGGTGTGGAGCGACATCCAAGCCATTATCGCTAAAACGACGCTTATAACATAGGGAGACAACTCAAATGGCCGATCAACCCGAAGGCAGTGCAACTGCCGCCACAGCAAATCCTGACAACGTCACGCTGGAGGCGGTGTATGAAATACCCGTCCAGGTCTCTGTGGTGCTGGGGCGCACTTCCATGCAGGTAAGCCAGCTTCTCAAGCTCGGCCGCGGTGCCGTGGTGGAGCTTGACCGCAAGGTGGGAGAACCCATCGATATTTTCGTCAACAACCGCCTGATTGCGCGCGGCGAGGTCGTGGTGGTCGAGGATCGCATCGGCGTCACCATGACGGAAATCATCAAACCCGATAAAGTGTAACGAACCATGCGCCTGCTTATCATAGGTGAACTGGAAGGCCAGATCGGAGCCGCAAGCAAGATTGCGCGTTCGCGCGGCGCCAAAGTGGCGCAGGCAGCGAACATTGAAGCTGCGCTGAATGCGCTGCGCAACGGCCAGGGCGCTGACCTGCTGATGATTGAGGCCAAAGCGGATGTCGGCAAGCTCATACAGATGCTTGAAGCCGAGCGCATTATGGTGCCTGTGGTCGCCTGCGGCGTGCTTTCTGACAGCGCCGCTGCCGTCAAAGCCATCAAAGCCGGTGCAAAGGAATACATTCCGCTGCCGCCGGACGAAGAACTCATTGCCGCAGTCATTGAGGCTATCACCGAGGAAACCAACGCGGTCATTCATGCTTCCGCTGAAATGAAGCGTATTCTCCAGCTTGCCGATCAGGTGGCAGGCTCTGAAGCAAGCGTTCTTATCACCGGTGAATCCGGCACCGGCAAGGAAGTCATCGCGCGCTACATCCACCGCAAAAGCAAACGCGCGGGCAATAATTTCATTACCGTTAATTGCGCCGCCATTCCGGAAGCACTGCTTGAATCCGAGTTATTCGGACATGAAAAAGGCGCATTTACCGGAGCGGTGGCGCGGCGTATCGGCAAATTCGAAGAAGCCAGCAATGGCACGCTTTTACTCGATGAAATCAGCGAGATGGACAGCCGCCTGCAGGCCAAGCTGCTGCGCGCGTTGCAGGAGCACGAAATTGATCGCGTCGGCGGCACGCGACCGGTCAAAATCAACCTGCGCGTACTTGCCACCTCCAACCGCGACCTCCAGCAGGAAACCAAAAACAAGACCTTCCGCGAAGATCTTTATTTCCGCCTCAACGTCATCAATATTCATCTGTCGCCGCTGCGCGAGCGCAAGGAAGATATCCTGCCGATTGCTGAGTTCTTTGTTGCCAAATACGCCAAAGCCAACGGCATGCCGGATCGAAAACTTTCGGCAGGCGCATTGGAAAAACTGATGCGTTACAGCTGGCCCGGCAACGTACGCGAGCTGGAAAACATTATCCACCGCGCCGTGCTGCTTGCCACTGGCAACGACATTGCACCGGAAGCCATAGTGTTGCCCAATGCCCTTTCAGCAGGCGCAAGCGCCGCAGCGCCTTCCTCTGCTGGCGCATCCGGCACCGCTAACAAGAACGAGCTCGTCGGGCGTACCGTGGAAAGCGTAGAGCGCGAGCTGATTATGGATACGCTTAATTACTGCCTTGGAAACCGCACCCACGCCGCCAACATCCTCGGTATTTCGATTCGGACACTGCGCAATAAACTTAAACAGTACGGCGGCGAAGGACAATTGCCGGAAGCCAAAGCAGGATAATGACGTTGTCGCCTGCCTGTAATTGGATCGCGGACAACGAACACGAATAACGGAACATAGATGGCCGCCGAACAACAGATAAGTCCTAGATTCCCGATGCTGCGACTTGGCGCGAAGGTGGCCATGGGCCGCAGCGACATCTTTTTCGCGCTCGCCGTCATGGCTATCCTTATGGTGCTGCTGGTGCCGGTGCCCAAGCAGCTTCTGGACCTGCTGCTCAGTTGCTCCATTACCCTCTCGGTACTCATTCTCATGACAGTGCTGTTTATCGACAAGCCGCTGAACCTCAGCTCGTTTCCCACCATCCTGCTGATTGCCACCATGCTGCGCCTGTCGCTTAACATCGCCTCGGTGCGCCTCATTCTCTCACGCGGCCATCTGGGTACCGATGCGGCGGGGCACGTGATTCAGGCATTCGGCGCCATGGTGATGGCAGGCTCGGTGCTCATCGGCGGCATTATTTTTGCGATTCTCACCATCATCAAATTTGTCGTGATTACCAAAGGTTCGGGCCGCATCGCGGAAGTGTCGGCGCGCTTCAGCTTGGACGCCATGCCCGGCAAGCAGATGGCTATTGATGCCGATCTTTCAGCCGGCCTCATTGACGAAAAAGTCGCCAAAACGCGCCGCAAGGAGCTTGAAGACGAAAGCTCGTTTTACGGCGCCATGGACGGTGCCAGTAAATTCGTACGCGGAGACGCCGTTGCAGGGTTGCTTATCACTTTTATCAATTTCATCGGCGGTATTATTATCGGCACGGTTCAAAAAAATCTTGATTTCGCGCAGGCGCTTCAAACTTATACGGTGCTTACCATCGGTGACGGCCTTGTCTCTCAAATCCCCGCCCTTATCGTCTCCACCGCCGCCGGTTTGCTGGTTACCAAGGGCGGCGTTTCAGGTTCTGCCGAGAAAGCCGTACTCGGGCAGTTGAGCCGCTCTCCCTCCGCCATCGGCATCACCAGCGGCCTGCTGTGCTTCATGGGCCTCATGCCCGGCCTGCCGGCGGTGCCTTTCCTGTTTCTCTCCGGCGTTACCGGTTACCTCTCTTGGGTCATGATGAAGGAACAGGAGAAGGAGGCTGCCGCACCTGCCCTGCCCGGGCAGCCCCCCAAACCGGGCCAGCTTCCCGCTCCCGGTGAGGCAAAGGCACCTGAAGAGCCGGTAACGGATTCACTGCACATTGACGTGCTGCGTCTTGAGCTGGGATACGGGCTGCTGTCACTTATCAATTACCAGAAAGGCCACCGCCTGACCGAGCAAATCAAGGCGCTGCGCAAGCAGATGGCACGTGATCTGGGTTTCATCATCCCACCCGTGCGCATTCAGGACAACATGCAGCTGCCGCCCAACAGCTACGTCATCAAAATCAAGGAAGCCGAGTCGGGTCGTGGTGAAGTGAAACCCGACATGCTGCTTATCATGAACCCCAGCGGCGGCAAAATTGCACTGCCCGGCGAAGAAACAACCGAACCCACCTTCGGCCTGCCCGCCATGTGGGTATCGGAAACCTACCGCGAGGAGGCACTTTTCAAGAATTATACTGTCGTTGATCCGCCCACGGTCGTCACCACGCACCTGACCGAAGTGGTGAAAGACAATATGCCGGAAATGCTCTCGTACGTGGAAACGCAGAAACTCATCGACGAACTCCCCAAGGCCCAGCAAAAGCTGGTGAGCGAAGTTATCCCGACACAGATCACGATCAGCGGCGTACAGCGCGTATTGCAGAACCTGCTCTCCGAGCATGTCTCCATACGCGATTTGCCAACCATTATCGAAGCCATCGCCGAGGGCGCCCGCGCCACGCCGAATGTCACGCTGATTACCGAGCATGTGCGCGCACGCCTTGCCCGCCAGATCAGCTATGCCTGCACGACAGAGGCAGGATATATTCCCATTCTCGCACTCTCCCCTGTATGGGAGCAGACTTTCAGCGAAGCACTTACATCCAGTGGCAAAGATGAGCGGATGCTGAGCCTTGCCCCCAGCAAGATTCAGGAATTCATCGCCGGCGTACGCAAGAAATACGACCAGCTTTCCATGCAGGGTGAAGTGCCTGTGCTGCTCACCAGCCCCGGCATAAGGCCGTACGTGCGCTCTATTATCGAACGCTTCCGCCCCTCGACCGTCGTGCTTTCGCAAAGTGAGATTCATCCACGCGCCAAGATCAAAACGCTCGGACAGTTATAGGTAATATGAATCTATCCCATCCTTATATATTGCATGCGACGGCGCGGATTTTCGAACGGATGCGCGAAGCGAAGCGTACGTCCGTAGTGGTTCTACGGACTAGCTTCGCGACAAGCAAGCCGTCGAAAATCCGCCCGTCCCTCCGGGTTGCGCTAAAAATGCGCGCCTGCGTCGTTGAAGGGCTTGCCCGTAGACGCCGCTACGCTCTGCGCCCTTCGCCTAGCTTGCACGCATTTTTAGCAGCAACGCATCGACATATAAGGGTGGGATAGATTCTTATGCTTCTGAAAACTTTTAATGCCCCCGACATGAGCGCCGCCATGCAGATGATCCGCCAGACGCTGGGGCAGGAAGCGATCATTGTCGCCACCTCGCACATGGCCGACGGCAAAGGCGTAATGGTGACAGCCGCCGCCGAGCAGGATGCAAGGGCGCCAGCCCGCCTGCCAGGCTTATCGCAATCCTATGCTGCAACGAGCGCACCGTTACTCGCTTCATTTGAAGCCATGCTGCGCTTCCATTCAACTGCGGAGCATGTCACCGCCACCCTGATGGAAACAGCGCGCCACCTTGCCCTGCGCGGCAAAGACGTGCGCACCGACTGGACGCGGCTGCTTGCAGCAAGTTTCCAATACGCGCCCCTGCCGCTCGATCAGGACGTATTCACCCTCATGCTGGTGGGGCCACCGGGCACGGGCAAAACCATGACAGTTGCCAAAATGGCCTCGCAACTCGTGATGGAAGGTAAAAGACCCATCGTCATTACCACAGACAATAAGCGTGCCGGCGGCGTCGAGCAGCTTTCGGCATTTACGACGATTCTTGGGCTTGAGCTGCATATCGCCGATAACCGGGGTGAACTCTGGCGGCTGCTGAAAGAACATGCGCCGCACAGCCGCATTCTCATCGACACCGGCGGCGTGAATCCTTTCAACATCACCGATGTGCGCGAACTTTCCGAATACATCAAACTCGACCGCAGCATCGAGCCGGTGCTGGTATCGGCCGCCGGCAGCGATTCCGCCGAAGCCGACGATATGGCGCGCACCTTCGCGCCGCTGGGTGTGCGCCGGTTGCTGATTACCCGCATTGATGCCGCGCGGCGCTACGGCAGCGTGATTACCGCAGCGCACAGCGGCAAATTCGCCTTCTGCCACGCCAGCAATTCCTCGCGCATCATCGGCGAATTCCTGACACTCGACCCCGCACTGCTTGCCGATCTGCTGCTCAGCTATCAGACCGAATCTGCCAAGAAAGCAGCATCATGACTGGCACTATCATCGCCATAGCTTCCGGCAAGGGAGGCGTCGGCAAGACGTGGCTTGCCATTACACTCGCGCACCTGATTGCCCGCACTGAACGCAAAGTGCTGCTGTTTGACGGCGATATCGGCCTTGCCAATGTCGATGTGCAGCTGGGCCTGACGCCCAAACATGATTTGAGCGAAGTGTTTTTCTCTAAAGCCGCGCTGAAGGACGTGATCACCCCTTATGCCCCCAACTTCGATATCATTGCCGGGCGCTCGGGCTCCGGTAACCTCGCCTCGCTGCCTGCACCCGCACTGACAGCGCTTAAGGAACAGCTGCTGGCGCTTACTAAAACCTACGACTTCATCTTTATCGATCTGGGCGCCGGTGTGGAAGAGCATGTACGCACACTCGCCACTATTGCCGCACGCTGCATTGTCGTGGTCACGGACGAGCCCACCTCGCTGACCGATGCCTATGCCTTCATCAAGCTTTACAATGCTGCGGGCCCAACTGCCATTGACGTCGTCGTCAACCAGTCCCAAAGCCTCAAGGAAGGCGAGAAGACCTATGCGACGCTGCACAAGGCATGTGCCAGCTTCCTGCGGCTTTCGCCGCCGTGCCTGGGCATCATACGCAAAGACGGCAAAGTGCGCGAAGCCATCCGCAAACAGGCCTCTCTCATCACCCATGCCCCGCACTGTACAGCCGCTTCGGATGCGGCTAGTATCACCATCAAGCTGATGCATAATGCTGGCTTGAGGCAGAAAGCATGAGCATTTCTGTTACATCCATAGTCTAAACATCCTGTTTTTATGGCTGAAGTCACCGGCATAGCCGCCTTGTCACAGGTACAGACCGTCGCCGCCGGCGGCCAGCAGGCAGGCAGCGCGACGGAAGCGGGCACGCCTGCGCAAAACCTGCCCGCGGGAACCGTCATCACCGGCACCATCATCGGCAAAGACGCCGGCGGAAGCTACCTTTTGCGCTCCCTGCAGGGGGCAACGGTGAGCCTGCAAAGCAGCGCGCCGCTTACCTACAACAGCGACGTTGTGGTACGCGTGGATACCAGCCCCACGGGGACGACCACCGCGCGCATCCTTTCCGTCAACGGCGAACCGTTTGCCTCATTCTCTGCGCCTGAATCGCAAACCACATCGGACACCGTAAGCCAGTCGCTGCTTTCGCAGACGGCGCAGGGTGAAGACGCGGCTGCTACCTCCAGCCAGCAATCCGCCCCTGCCGCTCTGCTTCGTGCTGTCATCGTCTCGGCACCCACAACCAACAATGCCCCCGCGCTTGCCAACGGCACACCCGTAGTCATTCGCCCGTTGGCGGCGGCTCCACAGGTGGAAACTGCGCCACAAACAACAGCTCCGGGTGCCAGCACTACCGTGGCACAGGGCACTAATTCGGTTTTGACCACAGCCGTACAGCAGTCTTCCGCAACAGAGACAGCGGATGAGCTGCCCGCGAATGTGGCAAAGCTCGTCACGCCACAATCTGCCGCGCCCGCTGAGGCGTCTCCTGCTTCTGTGCCGGTTGCGGGTTCAGCCCCAACACCTTCCGTCAATTCTCCCACTGCAACCATTGCCGCATTATTGCCTGAAGAAGAGGCAGCGACAGCCTCATCCCCATCCCAGACAACG
>Ga0206866_1173_pt2 | contig 13010 bp, 14 predicted proteins | sample Alteio_BWOrgCont_40_FD_152626 | JGI IMG/M metagenome (GOLD analysis project Ga0206866, IMG submission 152626) | Enriched cells from forest soil in Barre Woods Harvard Forest LTER site, Petersham, Massachusetts, United States -... | ecosystem: Environmental > Terrestrial > Soil > Temperate forest >... | reverse complement strand
GGCTGGAAGAACCACGGCGTAAAACTGGGTTATGGGAAATTCCGACTGGCCATTTGTGCAAAAGATTCTTGATCTCAGCGAAGGGCACAACAACGCCAAAAGAGCGCGACTGATCATCGCTGTTCTTCGTCAGCTACGCGAACTGCGGCAGGCTCGTCATGAGGATGTAAGTTACCCACTCGACTGCCGCGCATGGCTATTGGCTATAGGAAAGCCCATAACCAGCGTGGCCTAATGGCTTGAAATTGTGATGGTCAACGGTAAGACCGGATTGATGGGTCAGTCGAACTCGCGCCCGAAAAGAGCACGGAGGTGTATCTTCAAAAGTCCTCGCTAGCTAGAGCCTTTTTCTCTCTCTTTCTCGATCGCGCGTGGCATTCGTACCGCAAGGCGAGATCGAAGGACGTGAGATCCGCGTGAATCCGGCCAACAGCTTTTGCACACCAATCTTACGAAACCGGCTCTGGACAACTGGATGCCCCTTACTGCCAACACCAGTTAAGTTGCCGACAACATGACTGTAGGAGTTTTCCCAATCGATAGTTCAACCCACGTTCACAAATCGATCCCTCCGGTAGAGGTCGATCGAACCTGCATGAACATGTAGTTTTTTTTGTGCGTGAGGCAGGGATAACATCGCTCTACTCAGAGAGTGAGCGAGGTATCCGCAATATGCAAGACAATCCCACACTTAGTCAAGAACAGATCGACCGGCTTAGATCAGTAGCTCAACTGCGTTCTGTGCGTAGTGGAGAGGTCCTCTATGAACCCTCTTGCCCCGATGTTCCTCTCTTTGTCGTCCTGGACGGGACAGTCTCAATCACCAGAGCCGGCGAGGACGAGAAGATCCTCGCCGTTCGCGAACCGGGACAGTTCACAGGAGAAATGTCTGTAATTTCCGGTGGCCGAGCACTTCTGACGGCGCGGGTGACAAGAGAGGGTGTTGTCCTTGAAGTCACTCGCGAAAGAGTACTGTCGCTCATGGCCAAGGACACAGAACTCGGTGAAATTCTCATGGGAGCTTTTGTCGCGCGTCGCCTATTGATGATTGAGCTGGGCGAAGGAAATGTCATCCTCCTCGGCACCCATAGTTCTGCACGGACTCTTGCTCTTAGAGAATTTCTCACCCGAAATGGTCACCCCTTCACATACATCGACATCGAGACCGATTCTTTTGTCGGCGAGCTGATGGAAAAGCTCGACGTTCGTAATGGCGACATTCCAGTTGTCTACTGCAACAGACGATATGTGCTGAGGAATCCGTCTATTGCCGAGCTAGCGGCCTGTCTTGATCTCAACATCAACATCGACAAAAGCGTGCGCGACGTTTTAGTAATCGGTGCCGGCCCAGCAGGACTCGCGGCAGCGGTCTACGCCGCCTCGGAAGGACTGAAGACGCTGGTTATCGAGAAATCAGCACCTGGGGGTCAGGCAGGGTCGAGTTCAAAGATAGAAAACTACCTGGGCTTTCCCACGGGGCTTTCTGGACAGGAGCTTGCGAATCGATCCATCGCTCAAGCTCAGAAATTTGGCGCGCAGTTGATGGTTGCTCAATCAGTCGTGCATATCGATTCAAGTAGACAACCATATAAGGTCGTTCTGGAGTCGGGCCTTAAGTTCAATGCGCGCAGCATCGTGATCGCAACTGGCGCGCAATATGCGCGATTGCCTGTCGAGGAAGCAGACGCTTTCACGGGTCGAGGTATCTATTACAACGCAACGCACATGGAAGCTCAACTCTGTCGCTCGGAAGAAGTAGTAGTAGTGGGTGGAGGGAATTCTGCTGGACAAGCGGCCGTCTTTCTTGCTCAGACATCATCGATGGTGCATCTCCTGGTGCGTTCGAAGAAACTTTCTGAATCAATGTCGCAGTATCTGATCGCTAGGATAGAAGCACATCCAAGAATCGCAATCCACTATCTGACTCAAATTGTCGCCCTCGCCGGTGCCGCTCATCTGGAACGCATCGAGTGGAGGGACGGCTCGTTAGGACTTGAGGTGACGAGGCCAGTTCGCCATGTGTTTGTGATGGCGGGTGCAGCACCCCGCACAGATTGGCTAGAAGACTCCTTTGTTCTGGATAAAAAGGGGTTTGTTGTTACCGGATCAGATCTTGTTGAATACGAGAACGTTCAATGGCCATTGAGCCGCTCCCCGCTTCTACTCGAGACCAGTGTGCCGGGAATATTTGCGGTTGGTGACACACGGGCAGGCAGTATCAAACGGGTTGCATCAGCGGTCGGCGAGGGCGCGATGGCGGTTCATCTCGTGCATCGATTCCTCGCCGAAAGCATAGAGCGAGACAAAGCCCGAGGAAATAGAGGGACCGACCTCGCCCACGGCGTCGTCGACTCGTTACAACCGAAAATCCTCGCCCAAGGAGGAATACGATGAAAGCAATCACGCCGCACTATATCGATGGCAAGTTTGTGGAACCACACGGTCGCGAGGTGATGGACAGCATCAGGCATGTGCGGCGGGGACTCGGCTTCTTGTACCGCGCAGCCGGCTTGAGGAGATCAAACAGCGAATGGTGTAGGTCGCGAATTCGGAGCATTCGGAATCGAGGCTTTTCTTGAGCCGCGCGCAATTCTGGAGTAGCTAAGTCGTCTGAAGCAGGATGGAAAGGAGAAATCGTGTGAGCAAACATTTGTTTATCTCCCCCGAAGAAGCAGCGGATCGCCTTGCCATCCGAGAGCTCGTCGAGGAGTACGCGCATTGTGCTGACCGTCGTGATGCAAAAGGTCAGATGGCACTCTTCACTGCGGACACGCACTTCGTGGTGTATATGAATGCGAACGATCCGACGCCAGCACAAGAACTGGATTCGCGCGAGGCGCTCGCTCCGGTATTCGCGGATCTAAACCAGTACGACGCGACCACTCACTTCGTTGGCCAGAGCACGATCTTCACTTTGGCGGCTAACCGGGGGACGGGGGAGCTTACTGCTTGGCGCACCATGTATTCATCAAAGATGAGAAGCGACGTTTGATGCTGGCGTCGCTTCGCTACCTCGATACGTTTGCAAAGACGGACGGAGCTTGGCTCTTTGCTGAGCGTCTCCTTTATGTGGACTGGCTAGAAGAACGCAACCTATCATGACAGCGACTAGCCGAACGGGCTCCCTGTGAGCACCCTTGCTGCACTAGAAGGCGATAGATGGACACTCCGATGCCGAACAGAAAGCGTCTCGTGATTGTCGGCGCAACCGGGATGGTCGGCGGATACGCCCTTCGGTTTGCGCTCGAGGATTTAGCCGTCATCTCGGTCATGGCTATCGGGCGGCGCCCTCTTGGAATCTCTCACCCTAAGCTAAACGAGGTCATCCATCAGGACTTCAGCGATTGCTCCGGGCTTGCCGAGGCACTTTCCGGCCAAGACGCGGCGATCTTTTGCCTGGGAGTATATACTGGGGCGGTTCCAGACACGCAACTGCGTGAAGTTACCGTTGATTACCCAATTGAATTTGCGAGAGTTCTCCACCTAAGTAGTCCTGATTCCGCGTTTTCGTTCCTCAGTGGTAGTGGTGCCGACCAAAGTGGCCGTAGTCGAATGGCCTTCGCACGCTACAAGGGCGAGGCTGAAACTGCGTTGCTTAGGACCGGATTCTCCCATGTCTATATATTCCGACCTGCATACATTTACCCTGTGGAGCCCCGCGAGGAGCCGAACCTTGGGTACAGAGTCTTGCGCACAGTTTATCCCGTGTTTCGGACTCTTTTCCCGAATCAAGTCATTCCTGCAGATTATTTAGCGAGAGCTATGGTCGAAGTAGTTCTATCACAGAGTGAGCAAGGTCCTGTTTTCGAGAATAGTCAGATTCGGACGATGGTTGGATTGATTCGCGGCACGCATACCGCAGCGAAAGGCCGCACGTAAGATGTTGGACTTTCTCAATACCTTGCGCCAACATCTGAGTCACGCATCAGAAGCGATCGATTCGGCGCAGCATTTTAGGGTTGAGCGAACGGGCGAGGTGTAGCGACGTGGGCGGTGGGCAACAAGAGTTACAGCGGCGTTGGCAGTATCTGGCTGAGGCGCAAAGACTGAGCCATTCCGGAATCTTCGCGTGGCATGTCGGCAGCAATACGCTCGAGTGGTCAGACGAAACGTACAGAATCCTGGGGTTTACTCGAGATACGCATCCCTCGGTGGATCTAGTTTTCGACAGGGTTCATCCCGAGGATCGAGAGCGGTTCTTAGACCTGAGAGATCGGGCAGCCCGGGATGGGATGGACCTTGATTTTGAGCACCGGCTGCTGATGCCTGACGGCGATATTAGATACCTCCATGTGGTCGCACATGCCGGCAATCACGGTCCTGGCATTCGCGAGTACATTGGTATCGTGAGCGACATCACTGACCGGAACCGTGCAGAAGATGAACGCCAGGCGTTGGCGAGCGCCCTGCAGCAAAGCAATGCGAGGCTTGAGGAAGCTCAAAGATTAGCTCACATCGGGCACTACGAATGGAATCTCATCGAGAATCGCGTTACGTATTCTGATGAACTTTGCCGCATTTACGCGATCCCACCCCAGAAAGGCCCTTTTGACGCAGCGTTGATCTTTGAACGGATCCATCCTGACGATCGCGAACGGGTCGCCTCGGAAGCGGCGGAAACTGTTCGTAACGGAACACATGCTAAAGCGGAACATCGTATCGTTCTGCCCGACGGCGAAGTCCGCTATATCTTAGGCCTCGGAACCGTAAAGAGAGATGCCTCCGGTCAAGCCTATGAGATGTTTGGCACCGGTCAAGACATCACCGAGCGCAAACTTGCCGAACAGGCCTTATGGCGGAGCCAATTCTATCTCAGCGAAGGCGAGCGCCTTGCTCACATGGGAAGCTGGGCATCCAGCGATCTAGGTATCCGTTGGTCAGATGAATTAGATATTTATTGGTCCGACGAAGTTTATAAGATATTCGGATTCGACTCGACAAAGGGTGCTCCGAATCTTCAACAATTCTTCGCCGCGATCCATCCCCAGGACCGCGATCGTCTGGCTGAAGCAATGAAACAGTTGCATGAGCAGCACTGCGGCTGCGATATCACAAGCCGGATAATTCGGCCGAATGGGGAGATCCGGTACGTCCGTTGTGTTGGGGTTCCGGTGGTTGAAGACGGAGTTTTCAAGGGATACCACGGCACCACAATAGATGTCACCGAGCACGAGCTATTGACCCTGGAATTGCGGCGGGAGCAGACGTATCTGGCGGAAGCGCAAAGGTTGGCTCATGCCGGTAGTTGGGCGAGCAATTTGGTCACGCGACAGGTATTCCATTCATCCGAAGAAAACAATCGCCTCTACGGATTTGACGTCAGCCAATATACGAATCCATTCGATCTCCATTACAGTACGATTCTTACCAAAGATGAACCGGCTCTCAGGGCAAAACTCGAGCATGCGATACGCGTTGGAGAGGATTTCGATCTCGAATACAGAATTCGGCGTGCCGATGGTGCTATCAGGTTTCTGCGCGGCATTGGACATCACAACCCCGGTCAGGACCTTGGCGATTACTTCGGCATCACGATCGATATAACGGATCGAAAGCTTGTGGAGCAAGAGCGGGAGGCCCTTGCGAATGCTCTACAGCAAAGCAACGCATATTTAGCAGAAGCGCAACGCTTGACTCATGTTGGCAGTTGGGCATGCAACCTGGTTACCCAGCAGATATTCCATTCATCGGAAGAAAATGCTCGTATGTATGGCTTCGATCCCAGCCAAGGTTCGATTCCATTCGAGTCCTTTTACGGAACGATTCTGCCGGAGGATGAGCAAGCGGTCAGGGCAAAGCTCGAAGGTGCAATTAGCGCAGGGGAGGATTATGACGTCGAATTTCGGATTCGCCGCACTGATGGCGCCATTAGACGTTTGCGTGGCATTGGACACCACAGCCCCTCTCAGCAAGCCGGTGAATACTTTGGCATCACGATGGACATTACAGACCAAAAGCGCGCGGAGGAAGAACGCGAAAGGTTGCGACAATTAGAGGCCGAAGTCGCACATACTAACCGGGTGAATATGATGGGGGAGTTGGCTGCCGCCTTAGCGCATGAGATTAAACAGCCAATCGCCGCTTCGATTACAAGCGCAAACGCCCTCTTACGTTGGCTGACACATGAGCCACCCGACCTCGATAGAGCGCGCGCAGCAGCCGCCAGGATTGAGCAAGACGCGAACCGCGCGGCCGATGTAATCAGTAGTTTGCAATCCTTCTACAGAACTGGCATTCCTACCAAACGCCAAAGCGTCGATCTCAAGGAAATTATTGGAGAGATGACTATTCTGCTGAGAGCTGAGGCGGAGCGATATGCCATTGCGATCCATCAAGAGATCGACGTATGTCTGCCCAAACTTTTTGCCAGCCGCGTGCAACTTCAGCAGATTCTCATGAACTTGATGCTAAACGCGATCGAGGCCATGAAAGATACTGGAGGCGAGATGACGATCAAGGCGAAAATCGATTCGAACGGCCTGGTTGTGACTTCGGTTAGCGATACTGGGGTGGGTGTAACTGCGGAGAATATTGAACGAATCTTTGATCCTTTTCATACGACGAAACCACAAGGGACGGGTATGGGTCTGACTATAACCCGGTCGATTGTGGAGTCTTACGGAGGGAGGGTATGGGCAAATCCTAATCAGGGGCCCGGAGCGACTTTCCATTTCACCCTTCCTGGGGAAACCGAGGCTCAGATATGAAATCTGCGGCCGTTTCCACGGTCTACATCATCGATGACGATCACGGTATGCGGCAGGCCGTCCAGGACCTAGTTGAATCGGTAGGCCTCCATGCCGAGTCCTTCTCAACTGGTGAAGAGTTTCTGCGCAGACAGCGCAGTTCTGAGCCAAGTTGCCTGGTCTTGGACGTGAGACTTCCTCAGATGAGTGGACTCGATTTTCAGCGACGGCTCATCGAGCTTGGCGCGCAAATACCCCTCATCTTTATTACCGCGCACGGAGACGTTCCCATGTCCGTTCGGGCACTAAAATCGGGTGCCGTGGAATTTCTGACGAAGCCCTTTCGGGACCAGGATTTGCTGGACGCCATTCAGCAGGCTCTCCAGCGTGACCGTGCGGATCGAAAAGAACAGGCTGAGGTCCAAGAACTGTATGGGCGGTATCAGGCGTTGACTGCGCGAGAGCGAGAGGTCATGGGGTTCGTAGTGTCTGGAATGCTCAATAAGCAGATTGCTTCAGAAATCGGGGCGAGCGAAGCCACTGTAAAAATCCACCGAGGCAATGTAATGCAGAAGATGCACGCGGAATCACTAATTGAATTGGTCCGTATGACCGACAAGCTCAAACTCGTTCTTTCTAAATAGCGTAGAGTTCTCTCTATAGACAGACTGATACGCCCGTCCTCCTCCAGTTCTAATCGACTACCACTTGAGTAGTAGTTTTTTCGACTACGATCCGATTGCGCTGCCTCTGTCGCGAGGGTTACCTTTTCCCCATGAAGATCGAGCACACCTCAACCCTTCTGGCAATCCTCGATGATGACAAGTCGATGCAAAGCGCACTTCGAGACCTGATCGAATCGGATGGGATCTCCACGCTCTGCTTCGACTCCGCAGAGCAGTTCCTGGATTCTGGAGCCAGGCACAAGGCCGCATGCCTGATTGCCGACGTTCGCATGCCAGGCATGTCTGGTATCGAGCTTCAAGCGAACCTTAAGACCGAACGATGCCGCATACCGATCATCTTCATCACCGGCCGTGGCGACATTCCATTGGCGGTAAGAGCGATCAAGGCAGGTGCGAGTGACTTCTTCACAAAACCTGTTGATGGAGCCGCGCTGCTTTGCTCGGTGGAACGGGCGTTGCAGCAGAATCTCGTCAATCATCGCAAGGCTGCAGAATGTGCCTCCTTATTTGCCCGATATGAATCTTTAACGCCCAGAGAGCGAGAGGTGCTGCCGCTGCTGGCGAGCGGTCTACTAAACAAACAAGTGGCATTTGACTTGGGGATCACCGAGTGGACCGTCCAATTGCATCGAGGACATATTATGCGAAAGATGCAAGCCGACTCTTTTGCAGGCTTAGTCAGGATGGCGGACAAACTCAGCCCTGATCGCACTCAACCCTCCATGGTTGGCGCGTTGACCTCGACTTAGCGGTAGTCCCGGCAATTCTCTTCCCGATCTCACTCGTTATTCCGTTCCAAATCCACAGGTCGCAGGAAAGGTCTCTCAAGCGGACCATTTATCCTGTGACTCGCCAAATTGTCATCTGAGCGCAAAAGGAACCCGCGTTTTGAACTCGCAGGCAGATTCGGCAGGGCATGTGGGTGACTACGGATAGTCACAGAGATTTTGCCGAGTGTGCGGCGAGAGATCAGCAGCGAGACTCGCCCTCAGTTCATCTTCAATTCTGACGAGTGATGCTCGCAACAGCTCAGGCAGCCAGACCGTAACGGTGATGTAAGCCACCAAGTCTTGGCATGGACACGACTCGGCAGCCTATATTCGGGTTCTTCTCTGGTTCGCGACCCGCAGGTGTTCCCTTTGCGAGCGCGAGATGTGTTCGGTCGTCGTGGTAGTAAAGGATGTACGCGTTCAGCAGCCGCTTCAGATGTCGTTCATTCAGGACGATCACATGGTCAAGCAGATCCCGGCGGCAGTTGCCAACCCAACGCTCGCCAACCCCGTTCTGCCATGGACTTGCGAAACTGGTCCGCTTTGCTCGAATGCCAAAGCTCTTCACTGTGTCAATGACTTCCTCATTGAAGCTCGCGTCGCGATCAAAGATTAGGTAGCCGGGCGCCGAGTCGTAGGGGAATGCCTCCCGCAATTGCTGAATAACCCAGGCACTGCTCGGATGCTTGGTCACGTTGCAATGAAGGATACGCCGTCGATCATGCGCGATGACGAAGAAGCAGTAAAGCACGCCGAACGCCAGCGTCGGCACGGTAAAGAAATCCATCGCAGTGATGGCTTCCCGATGATTGCTCAGAAACGCCGCCCATCGCTTTGCCGGATCCGAATTCCGTGGCACTTTCCGCATCCAGCGCAAGACGGTCCGTTCAGAAATGTCGAAGCCAAGCATCTTCAGTTCGCCATGAATCCGTGGCGAGCCCCACGTTGGATTGTCCGCAACCATGCGGAAGATGAGTTCGCGGAGTTCAACGCTGACGCCCTTCCTGCCGGCGCGAGTGGGATGCCGCGAGAGCCAGGTCCAATACAGCTTGAAGCCGGCCCGGTGCCATCGCACAACGGTCTCCGGCTGAACGAGAATCAATGTCTCCCGCCACCGGAACCAGAAGCGCCGCAATATCACCCAGAAAAGTCTGTCGGTAACAGCAAGCCGAGGATGAGAACGCCTCCGTTTCAAGACAGCAAGTTGTTGCCGGAGAGCCAAATTCTCCAAAAGGAGATCGCGGCGAGAACGAAAGAACATGATCACTGGAACAAGCAGCAGCTTCACCAGGCAAAGCATGCGAGAAGTTGTACACGGAGACAGTCCGCATTGGATACTGGGCCCATCGTCATGATTCAACAGCAGATCGCTATTTTGGCGAACGACAGGCAGTTTCCAGCTACGAAATGTGTCACGGATCGCCTTCGCTGCCGTATTCGAAACCGCCGGACTGAAATTGATGAAGAACTTCCCTTGCGATTCTTTGATCTCCTAGGCTGAAACGTGTAGCCAAGAAAATCAAACTTCTCGTTTGGGTAACTCTTCTTCCGAAAATCGTCCTTGCAATAGACGACTTTCGTCTTCTCCGGATGGAGTTCCAGTCCGCAGCTCTGCAATCGTTCAGCGATGGCCTTCCTCATCTCCTGAGCTTCCCTTTCCGTGCTGCAGTGCACGAGGACATCATCGGCGTATCTCTCAAATGGCACTTGAGGGTAGTGCGCCGCGAGCCATCGATCTAATGCATAATGCAGAAACAGATTGGCCAGCAGTGGGCTGGCAACTCCCCCTTGGGGAGTACCTCTTTCCCGTGGAACCAACCGCCCGTCCTCTTCTTGCATGGGCGCTTTCAGCCAGCGCTCAATATAGAGTACGATCCACCCTTCCGAGGCATGTTTCTTCACTGCCCGGAGCAGTAGATTTTGGTCCAGGTTGTCAAAGAAGCCTTTGATGTCCAGATCTATGACCCAGTCATAGCGCCAGCATCTCTCTCGCGCTTGCCCCACCGCGTCCAGTGCCGACTTCCCCGGTCGATACCCGTAGGAGTCTGCATGAAACAGTGGTTCCACTTCCGGCTCCAGTCTTGCCTTCACAACCTGTTGTGCGATTCGATCTGCCACTGTGGGAATGCCCAGCTTTCTTTCCCCACCGCTCTTCTTTGGTATTTTCACCGTCCGCACCGGTGGTGGAAAATAGCTGCCCGATGACATCCGATTCCAGATCTTGTAAAGATTCTTCTTCAACCTCTTTTCAAAATCTTCGATCGTCTGTTCATCGATCCCTGCTGCTCCTTGATTCACCTTCACCCGCTGCTACGCTTCCCAGACCTCCTTCTTCGAAATACAAAACGGCTTTGCCTCATTCATCGCGCTCCTCCCATTGCTGGTTGGCTCATTGAATCAGGCTCCTTGACACAGCGCCTTCGCTCCATCCCTTTATCGGGGACTTCCCCGCTACTACGCGCTGTTCCGCCCCTGAGTCTCCGCTTCCGTACTCTCGCCCTTGTGGTTCTGCCACTTGTGGCTTCTCCGTTCGCATCGAAGTCTCAGGTTCCCACGTTCCGCTTAACCACCTCATTGGGCAAGCTCAGGCCACCTCTCATGCCGGATGCCACTCCGCCCGTAAACAGGTTCCGTCGGAGCTCGGTCCCGCGGTAACGACTCCTCCACGGTTTTGACATCGTCCCTACGCTTTCGACACTTCTATAGTGGTTCCCTTGCCGTCCTCTTCTTGCCTGTCACCTGACCTGGTCCTTGCCAGGCCTTTTCCTTCTGTGCTCACGACCATGGCTTTTGACCATAGCCGCCGAAGGTGGTTTGGAACCTGTCCCTGTAGACCGGTTCCGAGGGGCCTACCCTCATCAGTTAAGCAGTTACGCACTACTCAGCCTTTCGGCCTTTTGCGCTCGTGGCGCACAGTCATCTGCGTAACGGACGACAACCACGTCACCTTTCGCGACTTTCTTGCGCCAGACCTCAGCCCACAGGTCGAACACGTAGTGCAGAGATACGTTAGCGATCAGCGGTGAGACCACTGCTCCCTGAGGCGTACCCAGCTTCGTCTCCGACCATTGGCCGTCTTCAGATATTCCTGCCTTCAGCCATTTCTGGATCAGGTGAAGTATCCTGCGATCGGCCACACGGTGTTCGATGAACTTCATGGTCCATTCGTGGCTCATGGTATCGAAGAAGCCACGAATGTCCGCGTCGAGCACCCAGTTCACCTTCTTCCGTTGAATGCCCACAGTCAGTGCATCTAGTGCCTGATGTGGGCTGCGACCGGGCCGGAACCCGTAAGAGAAGCCCTTGAAGTCGACCTCCTAGATCTGGTTGAGGATCGTCACCACCGCCTGTTGGACGATCTTGTCCTCCAGCGCCGCGACACCCAGCGGGCGTTGCCGCCCGTCGGCCTTCGGTATATAGACTCGTCTTGATGGTTGTGCCCGATACGCTCCGCGGTGCACCCGGCTGTGAAGATCAACGAGTCGATCTTCCCATCCGGATTCATACTCCTGCCATCTCACACCATCTACTCCTGGCGAAGCTTGACGCTTGAGAGCGTAAAAGCTGTCGCCGAGGGAGCCGACGTTGAGATGGTGAAGCAAAGCAGTGAACCGTTCCTGCTTCCCTTTCCTTGCTGCTTCCCGCACACCGTGCAATCCCTGGGACAAACGCTTCCCGCTCTGTGTCGGGTGCATGTGCCATTGAACGATGTTCTCCTTCGTCTGTGCCCTTCCCTCCCCAACCTCCGCGAAAGGTTGCCCTTCCTTGTTCGGCTGGCTCACAGGTAGTACGGCACAGTCCGACTTCTCCAGCACCTGCGTGTCCGCCGTTCGGTTTATGGCCTTCGCGGACCGGCCTTGATCGTCAGACCAAGGCGTGCTGGAGATCTCCCGGTTCTCGGTCGAGTAGGGTCATGGCGCTAAGCGGGCTTCGAATGATGCCGCCGTTTCCGTAACCCCCTCTAAAATTCCGTACGGCGGGTTTTCCCCAGTACGGCTTCAAGGCTGACCTTTTCAGGTGATGCCTTCCCATCTGTCGCGCTGTTTAAGCCTGCTCCCGGCATTCGCAACGCAACAGACCGTTTGCCTTCACCCTTCGTAGCGTCCGAGAATGAGACCTGGACTCCCGTTCTGAGCCGGGCAGGTCTGCTCTTCGTGATACCGTCATTAGGGCCTCACCGCCTTACCCCAGAGGTCCTCGCTCCGGTCAGGGTTATATTGTCCCTGTCCATCAACACTTATTGACCTCATCCGAGCCACTCATGAACACTCCCCGATTTCCCGGCCGGGCCGGTTATACGAAGAGCCGATGCTGTGCGGGAGCGCCTAGGCTGCCCACGAGTGGTTCCGAGCTTTCACTGCTAATCCTTGTCAGCATGCTGCCCTCTTCGACCACGGAGAATTCGCCAGTTGCTTATGCCCAGTTCCTTCACTGGCGATACCGCCTTCATCTACATGCAACAGATTCGGCATTCTCAAGACCCCACCATAGTCCGCTACCGGCGGGGAGAAACTTTTCGAGGCTAAACGGTTCGCACTTGCTGCGGCCTGCTGACTTGCTTGCCTCCCTGACGGACCCGACTCTGCTCGCGCTTTGCCGGCTGAGACTTTTACTCCGGAGCTTGCGGTCAGAAGAAATCACTTTCCCTGCCGGCCGGTATGACTACAGTAGCAACTGGGCAAGTTCTACTGGCAGGTACTCCCCCTGCTGGATTAGCAGCTAGCTTCGCTGCACTGCATGTTGTTTCTCAGCGTGCGCCGGTTCTTCGACTACGCAGGACCGGGAAATCGGGGAGTGTTCATGAGTGGCTCGGATGAGGTCAATAAGTGTTGATGGACAGGGACAATATAACCCTGACCGGAGCGAGG
>Ga0206866_1177_pt1 | contig 13015 bp, 13 predicted proteins | sample Alteio_BWOrgCont_40_FD_152626 | JGI IMG/M metagenome (GOLD analysis project Ga0206866, IMG submission 152626) | Enriched cells from forest soil in Barre Woods Harvard Forest LTER site, Petersham, Massachusetts, United States -... | ecosystem: Environmental > Terrestrial > Soil > Temperate forest >... | reverse complement strand
AGTCGAACTCCCGTCACTAGTTTGGAAAACTAGGATAATAACCGCTATACGACACCCGCGCTGAACACGATTATACCAGATAGGAGAGAAAGTTGAGATGCCTTAAGACCTAGCGTAGTGGGATATAGACACTTCGGGAGGTACAGCACTTATCGCTGCTGCATTGCCTCTCACGCCGTAAAGAAATTCGGTCGGTTCGATCAACTGCATAACTTGTGCAGTTGATAGCGCATGCTCTTCATCTATACCTCGCGTAGCACCGATTTGTATGGCTCGTTCTGCTTCCTCGGCATTGACGGGATCAACATCTCGTTGAAGCACGGCAAAGTCACCAGGACGGATGCGATCAACCCGATGTTCAGGTTGCGGAGCACCGAGTGGAGACCCAACTCCGATCGTACCAAGCTGTCTTAAAACGACGGCACGCGGACGACCTGATATGCGTATAAGAGGAACTATCTCAGCCAAATCGACACTTAATATTTTCTTGCCACCACCTGCTAAATCATAACTGACTGCGTCAACGTCAAGTGGGAAAAGAGGATCAACCCTCTGAGTTCCTTCGAGTGATGCATGTTGTCCTGCTAATTTCTCTAATGTCTCTGTTACTGATGCTACGATTGCCATATCTTCCAACTCCTTAAAATTATCATCAGCTTAACGTCTTTTACCCTTGGCTGGCTATTATAGCGCAAAAATTGTCTAATTTAAAAATATAATGCCGCAAGCAATAATAAATACGGATGCTATATCTCGTGTAAGACGGTAATATGTGCGCCCAGGCTGTTTAAGCGCATGGCTAAATCTTCATATCCTCGATTGATCGTGTAAACATTTCTCAGTATTGAATTACCTTGGGCGGCAAGCATGCCAATCAACAGTAAGCTGGCTGGTCGAAGGGCAGGTGGACAGACCACATCGGCTGCACTAAATTTTGTCGGTCCGGTAATATAGGCTCGGTGAGGATCAGCAAGTTCGACCTGAACGCCAACCTTGGTCATTTCGGTGTAGTACAGCGCTCGGTTCTCGTACATCCAGTCGTGAATGAGCGTTCGTCCGTGACAAACGGCAGCGATAGGCACAAAGTATGGGAGATTATCAGGGTTTAACCCGGGGAATAGATTCGGGTGAAGTTTTTCAGGAAGTGCATGAAGGCTACCGTTATGTTTAAAGATAGTTATATCGGCAAGGTCAACCATCCCGTTGGCAGCTTTATAAGAATCCGACATCTCGATTTTGAGACCCATCTTTCTCAGTTTGAGAAGCTCAAGACCAATCCAGCGATAGGGAACACGCTTAATGGTGATATGCGAGTTTGTCGTAACGGCAGCGGAAATGAACAGCATAGCTTCAATAGGATCTTCAGTTGGAGCGTAGGTAACGTTTTTCTTAATATCGGCAACACCCTTGACGGTCAAGAATTGGCTTCCAATGCCTTCAATATCGACGCCGAGCTTTTGTAAGAAGTAACAAAGATCCTGAACCATATAATCCCCACTCGCAGCTTGTATGTGAGTTGTTTCAGGAGTGCGCGCAGCAGCAAAGAGAACATTATTGGTGACCGTATTACCAGACTCATAGAGAACCATATCGCCAGGTGCTTTTTTCTTTACGGTGACATTGTAGTGTCCCGTCTTAGCAACGATGTCGACACCAAATTCTTCCAAAGCAAAAAGGTGTGGTTCAACGGTTCGCGTTCCGAGCTTGCAGCCACCCGCGTAGGGAATTTTAAACGAGCTATAGTCATGTAAAAGGGAACCGATGAGCATCAGAACGCTTCGTGTTTTGCGAGCTGCAGTGGCGTCTAATTTATCGAGTTGGAGCTCTTTAGGACGACGTATTTCTAAGTCATTATCTGGCAGCCACTTGACTTGCACGCCAATGCTTTCCAGAACCTCAATGATTCGATAGACCTCTTCAATACGAGGGAATGACTTAAACCGGGTCACGCCATAGTTCAGTAAGCTGCCGCACAGTAAAGCCACGGCGGCGTTCTTGGAAGTCTTCAGTGTAATCTCACCACTCAGCTCATGACCGCCTTCAATACGCAAATTTATAGCACCACTGCTGAGGCTGATGAGCTGCTTATTAAGGACGTCACTAATTCGTCCGAGTGTTTCCATACTCAGGTTTTGACGACCATGTTCCATACGGTTCACGGCTGACTGTGAGGTATTTAAGCGTCGGGCGAAGGCTGCTTGGGTTAGACCCTTTTCTTGCCTTACTTGAGCAATTAACTGACCAATCTTTTCATTAGTAGTTGGCATAGGCTATTTATAATATCATATATGGTGTTTATTTTTCAACTGCTATTTTGGCAGCTGCGTGTCGAATACACCTAATAGTACAGCCTCTAAACAAAAAGGACAAGCACGACAAAGACTGCCATAGTGTCTCCCAGCTCTCGCACCTGATACAATAGATATAGGATTAAGCCGGTAGAAAGAGAGACTTTCGGAGGCTAACAGTATCATTAACTACCTAAACGAATAAAGGAGTTCACTGACTTATGGTTGACGAAGAAATAACTGAACTTATTAGACAAGAAACTCAGCGCCAGGCTGAAGGCTTGGAAATGATACCAAGCGAAAATCACACGTCACCCGCTGTCCTTGATGCTCTTGGCTCGCGACTCACCGATAAATACTCAGAAGGCTACCCGGGCATGCGCTACTACGGCGGCTGTGAGGTTGTCGATAAAGTTGAGAATCTTGCTCGTGACCGCGCCAAATCTTTATTTGGAGTTGATCATGCCAACGTCCAACCATATTCAGGCTCACCAGCTAATATGGCGGTCTACTTTGCCCTCGTTGACCCAGGCGATACCGTCATGGGCATGGCACTGTACTTTGGTGGCCACATGACCCATGGGCTCAAAGTAAACTTCTCTGGCACCTTCTATCACGCCGTGCAATATCAGACTGGCAAGGACGGCTATCTCGACTATGAAGCTATGGCACAACAAGTTGAAGCCGAAAAACCAAAGCTCATATTTGTGGGGGCTACAGCCTATCCCCGAATATTTGACTGGCAAAAACTTCGAGAAATTGCCGACCTCTCGGGCGCCTGGCTGATTGCCGACACCTCACACATCACTGGCTTGATCGTTGCTGGTGAACACCCTTCGCCAGTTGGAATCGCAGATGTCGTCACCACCACGACGCACAAGACTCTGCGTGGTCCGAGGGGCGCGATCATTATGTGTAATGGCAACCCGTCCAACCCGCTGAAGAAAGCTGAACGCACCAAAGAAAATTTGCCAACGCTTATTGACCGTGCCATTATTCCTGGTCTGCAAGGTGGACCGCATAACCATCAGACTGCAGCAATAGCAGTTGCGTTGCGTGAGGCCGCCACTCCAGAATTTAAAGTCTATGGACAGCAAATCGTCAAAAACGCCAAAACCTTAGCCACTCATCTTACCAACAAAGGCTTTCAGTTGGTTACGGGCGGTACTGACAACCACCTCCTTCTCATTGATCTTACAAACAAGGGACTGAAAGGAGCGGAAGCTGAACGCGCTCTCGGTGCTGCTGGCATTACCGTCAACAAAAACACCGTACCGTATGATCCTCGACCACCATTTGATCCCAGCGGTATTCGTCTAGGTACACCGGCGCTAACTACCCGTGGACTAAAGGAAGCTGAAATGGACCAAGTTGCCAATTGGATAAATCGGGCTATTGAGGATAAGGGTGACGAAGCAAAACTTGCAGCTATTCATGCTGAAGTTAGAGAGTTCTCTAAAGCCTTCCCACTACCAGGCGCCAAACCACAGAAGTAAATTTCTAAGCGGTAACTAACTCTGGTTCCTGCTCCAGCGTGATCCCAAACTTTTCTTGAACCGCGGCTATAATAGCATTTCGAAACGTCAGTAAATCCGCTGTGGTGTGAGCATTCTCATTAACGAGCACCAGTGGCTGCTGTGCCCAGGTTGCCATGCCACTTATTTGATCATGTCTATCTTTGTAGCCAGCTTGTTCTATCAGCCAGGCAGCGGATAACTTTGAAGTCTGGTTATCAACACTCCAGTGCGGCATACCGCTGTATTGTTCCAGCAGTTCTGATTGCTTGTCGATACTGACTATGGGGTTCCCGAAAAATGATCCGCAGTTATGGACGACTGCTGGATCGGGTAGTTTCGCATTTCGTATATCAATGACGGCTGCACGAATAGTAGCCGGCGTATAGTCAGTGATCCGACGCTGCTCTAAGTAGGATTGTACGGAACTATAAAAAGGAGGGAACGGATTGCCTTTGCGCAAGTGCAGCGTAATGGCGGTAATGAAAAAACGTCGCTTATCGGTTGTTTTAAAACGGCTCGTTCGGTATCCAAATTCACATTCTGAACCGGGCAAGGCGACAATGCTGCCACTTTGACTATCGTATGCTTCGACGGTTGTTAAGGTGTCAGAAATTTCTTGACCGTATGCACCAACATTCTGAATGGGGGTAGCGCCTGCGGTGCCAGGAATTAAGCTAAGGGCTTCAATGCCGGTAAAGCCAGCTTCTACTGTCTGAGCGACAATAGCGTCCCAAACTTCACCTGCACCGATAGTGATGTAGGCATTTGTTTCGTCTTCGTTGTAGACTTCAAAACCTGTAATCTTATTAACGATTACCAAACCAGGGAAGCCTTCATCTTGCCAGACAATATTGCTGCCCGTGCCGATCATAATAATTGGCAAACGTTGGCTTTGAGCCCAGGCGACTGCTTGCCCAACTTGTTCGCGTGTCGTGACCTCCACCAGGTGAGCGGCTTGTCCACCCAATGCCATTGTTGAGTAGGGAACGAGACTAACAGCGTGACGAATATCCATTCCCTTCATTATATAGTAATGCTTTTTCAGACCACTGTAAGCATGGTGTGGTGCTGAGTACTTCCTGATAATATCTGCATCTCTGATTCAATCTGAGCTTGCACTGATGAGTAAAAACACAGTACTATATTTGGTATGAGTCGACGCGAAAGACCATTCGCAAACCTGGGACAGCACTTACGGAATGTTCGGGAGCAGTCTAAACGGAGTCTCGCAGAGGTATCGGGAGCTATCGAGATTGATGAACAAGCCTTAAGGCTTATTGAGATTGGGCAAAAACGTCCCGAAGAAGAGGTCATGCTTCTCCTCATTAGTTACTTTAATGTGCAAGATCAAGAAGCGCTTCATCTTTGGGAACTCGCCAAGTATGATAGTGACTTAAGCGATCACTTGCGCTTTAATGGCGCCGACGCTGATGTCGAAGCCGATGCCTCAACCCAAAGTAAACCAGTTATTATGATGCTCACAATGGATGTCCGAACGCTGTATAGCGATGGTATAGAGATCAATACCAATCAAGCCGGCGTTACCTTTAATTTCACGCAGTCCGGCTCTCAAGGTGCTGGGAATAATGTCTCAGTCGCTCGCCTTGGAGTAAGCTATACCCAAGCTGAAGAAGTTTTACATGCCTTACAGACTGCACTTTTACACGCCAAGTACGTTGGCGAAACAAAATTGCTCCCACCCAGCACGCGCAAGCGTTCCAAAAAGCAAGATTCTTCCCACTAGACCTGTAAAATATCTTACAGACACGGCGTAGCACTTACGCTTATTCTGCCTAGGTTCTACTAAGGTTACGAAATAAAAAGGATAGACCCTTCAAGTGACTATTGAACAACTACTTAATAACCTTCACACTATGGCAGTCCGAAACCCGAGTGTTAAGCCAGTTGTAAGGAAAAAGTAGCAAAAACTAGTTTAAGTCGCGTTTTTTGTAAACTATGCCTGTAAGGGCTAAAGTGCTTTTCGAGGGAATTTTTAGTCAGTAGAGACCCAAGGTGATACTCGGGTTGCGCGCTCGTGAAAGCACGAGCATAATGCCCATTTAGATATGCCACAGCTATATCTCAACTGGTTTGATATTGTTATTATTCTCGTGCTTTTGCTGTTTATTTGGCAAGGTATTAAACAGGGATTTGTTGTACAGTTTTTGATGAGTGTGGGCTTTTTTGGCGGGATCTTTCTCGGTGGCTGGCTATTTCCCCATATCCTCCGAATCCATGACCCGACTATCCGGGCTGTTGCCAACGGCAATCTAGTGCTTATTTTTGCAGTCTTTTTGAGCATTGTGGGCTATAGCTACGGACAGAAAATTCACTTTGCAATGGGTAAAACTCGACCGCATGAGATCGAAGTGGGCGTTGGAGTCGTCTATAGCATCGTGGTTGGTCTGGTTGTCGTATGGCTGGTAGCTTCACTGATCGGAAGACTCCCCTTTGCCGGTTTCAGCAATAGCGCCAATGACTCGCTGATTGTGCAGGTTTTGGATAATTATTTACCACCGGTGCCCGCGGTATTTGCAGAGTTTAACAAACAACTTAACCCCAACGCGCCACCACAAACCTACATTAAAAATGGTTTTCAGTTGCAATATGCGCAAGCGACTCCTTCGCCGGCCTTACAAAGTGCGGCAACCATTGATCAGGATTCAGTGGTCAGAATAGCTAGCTTTGGGTGTGGCGGCATTGTTACGGGAACAGGTTTTGTTGTTGGACCGCAACTGGTCATGACCAATGCGCATGTGCTCGCGGGAGTGGAGCGACCCATTGTTAAATATGGAATGCAAAGTTATGTCGGCACTCCACTGTTATTTGATCCAAACCTCGATCTTGCCATTCTTAAAGTACCGCATCTAAACGTGCCACCACTAACGCTTCGTAATACGTTAGTTAATAACGGCACACAAAGCGTACTCCTCGGGTATCCAAATGGTAACTATACGGTTGCTCCGGCAGTCGTTCTTGGTGAAACCCAACTTGAAACTACCGGTATTTACGGCATTGGTACGGTGATTCGGGCGGTCTACGAGTTGTCTGGAAACATTGGTCCCGGTAGCTCCGGCGGTCCGATGGTTATGAGTAATGGACAAGTTGCCGGTGTGGTCTTTGCGCGTCCCCAAGGGGCCGGTAATTATGCCTATGTGCTCACGTCTCAAAGTGTTATTCCTCGGCTTGAGCAAGCTGAGCACTCCAACAGAAAAGTCAGTACCGGTGTCTGTTACGGAGATTAAAACTTCCGAGCGGATAAAATTTAGGCTGCAATAGGAGGCAATTCGGTTCTTCGTGGCAGTTCAGTAACAGGTGTTAAAGGCTGCTGTGCTGCGTCCAGGGGTTCTGGAGCGACGTCGACAAGCGTGAGGTGTGCTGCAGCAGTCCCGACTTCGTGTCTTCGTTCTGTTGCGACAAGTTCTAGAGCGGCGCGCAAACCTCTTCCAACTGTTTCTCTAAAGAAGCCCGGTGCTTCTACGGCGAGTCCAACGCCGAGCCCAACAAGACCGAGTGCAATTGCCACTCGCTCCTCACCGGATTCATGAGGGGTAATGCGACCAACCTTTTGATCATGAGTCCTAGGATACAAAAAACTCCCTGATGCGGGAGTAGGTAGTTGCCCTGGGATGCTCGACGGGCGACCAAGCTGTACTTTTTCTGATCCGCTCATGTGTTTGTCTTCTTCATTTTTAGGTCTTTATTGTTTTTAAAGGGTACACTTTCATTCTGATGACAGATAGTTAACGAGTCAAGTAATAATAATCACATGGGGAGAAATATCACGACGATAACAACAAATCGAGCTCAGCCGGAATATGCCCAAATGAAGGATAATGCAAGGTTTGCAGACCTACTGCTTTGGCACCCGTGAGATTCCGTTCGGTATCATCAATAAATAAGCAATGTGCAGCCGTTTCATTAAGGTCACTGAGACATGCATTGAATATTTCTGGAAAGGGCTTCACGCTGCCGACACGGGAGGATATGGTTATACTATCAAAGAGGCTCGCAATGTGGTCTTTGTGTATGATCTCAATTTCTTCTGTCCCAGCATTTGAAAGCAAGCCAATTTTATAGTGTTTCTTCAGTTTCTTAATAAGCTCAATGAGCCTTCTGTCGACGCGTAGTACTCCTTCAATTTCCTTGCGAATTTCCTCCTCAGCTAAACCAGTCTTTTCGGCAATTTTTTTATAAAACTGAGTATTGTTGATTATATCTAAATCAACCTGGTTATTGAGCTCTTCCAGATAGGTATTATTATTTCCAAAGCATTCTTTATGTTTCTCAAAAAAGATATCAATAGCCACTGGGTAGAGTACCCCAAAACAATCGAAAACGACGGCACGGACCTCTTTCATACTAGGTAGATGATACCAGTAAAGAGATAACAACTCCTAGAAACGTCGATAATCCAGAGCAGCGTCTATGCTGTTCCCCGGGTCAGTGACTGCACCACTAAGCGACCTGAGGTACGAAGCAGATCACCCCGAGATTCCGGATCGCTGTGCAAACGACGACCAAGTTCGGGGAGTCCCCGAACGATAGACCATTTCAAGCCTTTTAATACATGCACGAGCCCGCCGTTAATACGCTCAGCGCGCATACCGAGGAAGGGGGTCTCGACTGCGGCATGCGCATCGTTACCTTGATGGCTGTATACCCACGCCCCTGGTTCATGTTCACTGCCACGCCCCAGCATCCACTGAGCTCGGGCAGCTTCTTTAGTAGCGCGTACGTTTGGACCAAGCTCACCACTCACCAGTTGCTGGGTTTGAGTTGCTCGCAGCCATGCGTTCATAGTTGCCCCGGTGATACCCTGAACATCTTCCTCCCAGCCTCTTTTACTCACAATATCTCCACGGTCTGAGAGAATTCCTATGAGTGATCGATATGATACGTCCAACTCCCCAACACCTCTACTAATAAAGTCCATAACCTCAGCTTCTGAAGCATCATCGAAAGCCCGGTGGTACAGTCCTTCCCGAACGTCCATGACACCAAAGTCTCCGGTAATACGAGCGGCGAAAATATTTGTCATGAGTTCATCGTCGTGAGATTCAACGATTTCAAGAGCAGTATGAAGTGCCGTACGTGCACGATAAAAATCTGGCTGTGAGAACAGCGCTAATTCATTACCGACACCTCTGTACTGGTTGGCGCGGTCACCAAAATCTAACTCAGACATCTGTATATTATATAATAAACAGCGGCAATTATATACTTGCCGTTACCAATTTCAGTAAGTTGAGCTGATCGGTTAGAAACTACTCTATATCTTTCTTCTGTTTTCTAGTCCACTTTATTAAATCTTTGTTACTAACTGGCGGCGTATTCGCCATTTTTTTGACTGCGTCTTTAAAATTTATCTTAAACCTGACACGTCGCTCGTTTTCTCTGACAGGTTTTTCTTGGTCGCTCTTAATCTGTGCTTCCAGGGCTTCAAGCTGCTTCTTAGTCGGTTTATTGTGTGCCATGAATGTATTATATTCCAAGCCACCCTAATGTCGCATAGCCTCAAGACAGACCAAGCAAGAATCAACAAGGTACTGCTTAACAGCCCCCTGGCATGCTATACTTCAGGTATTAGTAGACAATATAGTAAGCTCATGCTCAAAATGTTTAAACACTACTACTTCAATAAATCAAAAAGATTCCAATATCTAAGTGCCAGCTTGGTCATATTGGTAGTAGCTTCGATGGGCACTTTACTGTTAATTGGTTCTCATGCCGCTACACCCTATGCTTCCACTACTGCTGATAGCGGTACACTAAGTGGTGGAGCGACCAAACAAACCTGCACTGGAGCTAGTGATGGTAACTGCGTGGTATTTGGAGGTACAACTACAGCTTCAAGTATTTTCCCTATTGGTGTGTATGATCAGCCAACAAGTTTGTTTGCCACTTGGAAAAGCCGTGGCGTCAATACGCTGGTTAACGTTCCCGACGGTGATGATGAAACCACCTGGAATGCGGCTGCCGAGCAAGACGGGATGTATATGATTCGCCAACCAGCAGCTACTCCAAGCAGTGACGAAAACAACCCTTGGTTAATTGCGTGGTTACTTGGAGATGAGCCGGAACTGAACGGCGTGTCAGCTAGCTCACTTATAACTCAATACCAACAACTCAAAAGCGTTGATTCTAAGATACCGGTCATGCTTAATTTTGCGGGCGGATACGTATTAGGCTTGAACGGCAGTTGTGATGAGAGTTGCTATCAGGCATATGGACCAGCATTTGACTGGGGATCAAATGACATCTATCCGGTAACTGGCTATGACCAGCCAAATAATTTAGGTCTAGTAGGGCAAGCCGTTACTCAACTGTACCAGTGGTTCCCTGGTAGACCAGAATTTGCTTTTGTAGAGACAAGCGATCAACTCTTACCATGGATACCCAACGATCCGGCTCCTACTCCAGCCGAAGTCGGAGCGGAAATATGGGATGAGGTAATTCATGGAGCTAGAGGTATAACGTATTTCCCACTAGTCTGCCCGAATGGTGATACTGAAAGCCAACCTTGTACTTTTAGTTTTGACGGCACACCAGCAGATGTCGTTACTGAAATAACCACTCAAGATGCTCTGGTGGAAAGCTTAGCTGCTCCACTGCTCGCACCGCTTAACCCAAGCAACCAGAGCGTTACCGTCAGCTCACCCTTGGAAGCCAGCTGGCGAGTTACCGGTAGTACCGACTATGTCATCGTTCTAAATCTCTCTTCCTCAACTCTTACCAATGCAACTATTCAGTTAACAGGCTTTAGTGGCTCCCAGGCGACGGTTTATAGTGAAAACCGTACGGTACCTGTTAACAACAACACTATTACCGATACTTTTGCGCCCGATCAAGTGCACATATATCAGTTCTGACGCCAAAGAAATTATGATAAACTAAACTTAATAATGCAATAAAACTGTAAATAATATATGATAAAAAAGTACATGCACTACTACATCAACAAAAGTAAAAGATTCCAATACATCAGTGCAGGTTTAGTAATACTCGTAGTAGCTAGTTTAGGGACTATATTACTAATAGGTTCTCATGCCGCTTCACCCTATGCAAGTACTACTGCTGACAGTGGCACACTGAGTGGTGGAGCGACCAAACAAACCTGCACTGGAGCTAGTGATGGTAACTGCGTAGTGTTTGATGGAACGAGCGGGGGGAGCCAACAGACCAACTGTTTTTCAAGCCCGGGTGCCTGCGGCTATCCTGATCCTACCTCTGGAAGTGATATCGTCGGCGCAAACACTTGCGAGGATGCTGTTACTAGCCTTGCTACTATTCACAGTGAATACCCAGACGGTACCTATGTAGCTAATGGCTACCTTGGAATAGAGGGGACAAACGCCAATAATATAACTCTCAGTAATATAAACCTGGGCAATATGACTATAGAAGATGAAGGAAATAACCTTACTCTTAATAATGTCTGCATGAACGTTACTGGCGGTAGTCAAGGCGATCATGCCATACAAACAACGGCCGGCACCACTGGATTAACAGTCGAAAATTCCACAATAAGCGGTACCAATGACACAACCGAAGCTCTTGGAGCACCGATTGATGACCTGGGATCAGGCACTGTTATTAAGAATAACTACTTTTACAACATGGGCGGTGGAACAGGTGAACACGGAGCTTCTGCAACAATTGAGAACAATTATATGAATGTGAATGCTTTGCCACTTGGTGATGTAGTTGACGGAGTACAGGAGTACGAACATGACGAGGATATATACTGTACTGATAACACAGTTACTATTAGCCATAACGTCTTACTTAATAATCAGAACCAGACGGCCACCATCTTTTGTAATACCAATAATGGTACTGTTGATAAACCTACAACAATAACCGGTAACACTACGGTTGATTCAAATGTTATAACTGGTCTCAGCTATCCTTCACCGAACACGCCTGCTTTTAATGCTGAGACCGACATGGTGGTGGGAGAAGGGATTAGCGGGTTGAATATTCCTTACATCTCATCGGTTCCCTCCGGTGCTTACGTCGGCTCTATTGATAGCCCCACCCAAATTCATATTGTTGATGCAAATGGGAATCCTGTCAACGCCACGGCGACTGCCAGTGGCTCGACTCTCGTTTATGGTAGTGCCTGTGACAACCATCTGACTATCACCGATAATTTTTTGGTGGGTGGCGGCTATGTAATATACCCCTGCGGTAATGCCTCGACGGTAGGCACCAGCACCATGAACATTGAGGATAACCGTTTTGGTCGCTGTTTGTCGGCTAGCTGTCCTGACTCGCATGGCTATTGGCCTAAGGGGGGTTATAATGGGATCGATGCATACAATTTCCCTGGAGCAAGTGAAACATGGTCCGGTAATTATTGGGATGATAACCTTCAAGCAGTCAGTGACTAGAATGGCAATTTCAAACTGTACTGATTAGTCTGTTCCGTAACCTTACATCTATTCTTCTAACGAAGAATAGACAAATCCCTTGCTAGGGATTTAAGATAAATAAACTGCTTTACGCCTCTTCCCAAACCTCCTGCATTAATACTCCATATTCTCTTAGCTTGTCTACAATCGTAAATCTCATATGCGGCCTATCCTCATCGTCATATTCCCATATCTCAGCCATAAGGCCTCTGATTTCTTGTTGTTTCTTAGTTATCTTAGGTAGTTTCATAGCATTAGAAGTTTAGTAGTATAGTTAGTAGATTAGTAGCAGCTTGAGTTAGCATATATGCTATCCCCTCCTACCCGTTATTTTTAAAAGGTAGGCACCACGAATAATACCAAGCTAACAATGTATAACCATGTCCAGATTGCCCTCGCCCGTGGGGGCAATGGATCATGTACTCAGTTACCGTATGTGTTATGTCTTTTTGATCAGGGTTTTATACAGTAACCGCTTACCATTTATATGGTTAAACCAGTCTTCAAATCGTTCGCCGTCTGTTAAGTCTCTAGTATTCCAGCGATAGGTGTATTCGTCACAATAGCGTTGCAAATGTTTTGCACTAACATGGTGATATATTCCATTAACTCCTCGTTTTAGATGTGACCAGAAGCCTTCGGCTGTATTGGTGCTAGCCATACCATTGACGAATTCTTTTACTCCATGATTAACGCTTTCGTGGTTAAAGCCTAGTTTTGATAATGTCCTATATGGCATATGCTCGTCAGTGTAGATAGTAGAGGATATATCTATATGATTTCTAGCCAAGGT
>Ga0206866_1176_pt1 | contig 13050 bp, 15 predicted proteins | sample Alteio_BWOrgCont_40_FD_152626 | JGI IMG/M metagenome (GOLD analysis project Ga0206866, IMG submission 152626) | Enriched cells from forest soil in Barre Woods Harvard Forest LTER site, Petersham, Massachusetts, United States -... | ecosystem: Environmental > Terrestrial > Soil > Temperate forest >... | reverse complement strand
TCTGAAGCGCTTGCAGCGCGAAATCGACTCCGGCCGCGTGGCCGCAACGTCCTCATCGACAAGAATTCCGGCCGCTCCCGCGCCAACCCCTGCGCCTTCGGCGAGCGCCACCACCGCGCCCGTCAGCGGCGAAAAACGCTTAATGCGTTCCAGAACGGACAAGAAAATCGCCGGCGTCTGCGGTGGCTTGGCCGAGTTTTTCAACGTCAGTCCGACCCTCATGCGTGTCGTTTCCTCATTCGTATTCCTGTTCACCGGTGTTGGATTATTCCTATATCCGATCCTCTGGATTGCCCTGCCGCTTGCCCCGACCACCCAGGAAGCACCACCCGAAGCAACGCCGCCCCGCGTCAAATCCAGCGGCTCGGTGATTGTCGAGGCCGCGCGAAAAAATAAGTTCGGCGCGGGCCTCACCGCCGCGTTGGTGATCCTGGTGATCGCTGCTGCCGCTTTCGGCGTGTACTCGTTTTTGCAGCGCAGCCGGCATGTGCCCTTCGAGCATTTTTCCATCGAGAATCTGACGAACAACGGTCATGTCTCCTTGGCGGCGCTTTCGCCGGACGGCAAATACCTGCTGCACGTACGCGAAGAGAATGGCCTGCAGTCGTTGTGGCTGCGGCACATCCCGACGATGAGCAACACGCAGGTGGTGCCTCCGGCGGCCACGCGGTATGCGGGACTTACTTTTTCTCCCGATGGCAGCTACATCTACTGCGTGCGCCGCGACGAGGCCGAGCAGACGCTGGCCTCCCTGTATCGCGCTCCGGTGCTCGGGGGCACGCCGCAACTGCTGATTAAGGATGTCGACAGCCCCATTACGTTTTCTCCGGACGGGCAGCGTTTCGCGTATCTGCGCGAGCGCCACGACAGCCCTTTCTGGGACCTGCTCATAGCCCATAGTGACGGCTCGCCGGATCGCGCGCTCTTCAGCAATACGCCCCTGGCCAGCAACAGTTTTGAGCCGGCGTGGTCGCCAGACGGTAAAACGATCGTGATTCCGGCGGCCCAGCCGACACAAGACACCATCGCAGGGCTGCAGGAAGTCGACGTAGCCACGGGCAAGCAACACACCGGTATGCTTTCTTCGGAGCGGTTGTATTTCGGCGCGGTGTGGCTGCCGGATGGGAGCGGCTTGGTGATGTCGACCGTGAGCCAGATGACCAGTCTGCACGGACAGTTGGCGTTGGTCAGCTATCCGGGAGGGGAGTTCCGGCAACTCACCACGGACACGAATGACTATTTTCATCCAGGCATTTCCGCTGACGGGCGCAGCATCCTTGCCAGTCAGGTGCACGGCAATTTTCAAATTGAGGTGGCGCCGGCAGGTACGCCGGATGCCGCGCAGCCAGTGCCGTTGGCTTCGCGCCGAGATGTTTGGCGATGGGATTGGGCCGCGGATGGCCGCCTGGTAATACCGCAGAACCCGGACATCCGTCTGGTGAATCCAACGGGTGGCGAAACGGTTTTGCTTTCTGATGCCCAACACTTTTCCGATCAGGTCACGACCTGCGCAGGAGGAAAGTATTTTGTGTTTCGCTCGGCAGGACGCTCAGCGAAGGTGTCCATGAACCTCTGGAGGATGGACGGCAACGGAACAAATCTGAAGCAACTTACGTTCGGTCCCAACGAGAGCGAACCGGAGTGCTCGCGCGAGGGCCAGTGGGTTGTTTACGTGGATCGCGGAGACAATCACGCCATCAAGCGCGTTTCCGTTGAAGGCGGAGAGCCGGAGACGTTGGTCAAAGAAGGGCTCGGAGGCTGGAGCCTGTCGCCGGATGGCAAGACGATTGTCAGCATGGAAGTGCGGGAGTTGGACCACCGGCTGGTATTGCGATTCGATTCGATCGAAGACAAAAAGACCAATTATCATGATTTGGACCAGCGAGCTTCACCGGCAGTACCCGTGGCGTATGCGCCTGACTCCAAGGCGGTGGTGTACATTGTGCGCGAGAAGGGCGTAGACAACTTGTGGGAGCAGCCGCTCGATAATTCGCCCCCTCGCCAACTCACGCACTTTACCTCGGAACGAATTGAGAGATTCTGTTTCTCGCCGGATGGGACAAAAGTGGCGATTGAGCGCGGGCACGTGGATTCCGACGCCGTGTTGCTCCGCGACACAGGCAAGTAAGCGTTTATTTTACTAAGCAGATTTGTGCCGCAGCAATTGGACGGAGGGGCAAAAACGAACATCTGTACTAATTTGCCGAGTTGTTGACCCGGAAGCGGTTCATCAACATCCAAAGACCACCACACGCCACAAGGGTGTAGGAATTGACTAACGCTGCAAAGCTTCGCCGGCTGCCACTCGGCGGTTGAAGTCCGCGGACTTTTTCTTTGGAACACTGAGCGTCTGCCACTTTTCGCCGGCAAAATGTTTGGCGAGGAACACAATCTGGCCGACGTGATGGGCATAGTGTCCGACCTGGCGGTTGATGGCCTGCATCACGGAGTGCGGCTCGGTGCGTATTGCGATCGTGCGTGCCAGGTCTTCGTCGCTCAGCGCGTCCAGCGAATCAAGACAAATTTTCCAGCCGGCTTCCCACAGCGCCACCAGCCCGGCGCGAGTTTGCGGTGGCATTTCAAATTCCGTGTCGCGGTTGCGATCCGGTTTTTCGCCGTCGGTGGTCAGAAAGTCCGTCCAGCGCGAACGCATGTTGCCAGCCATGTGCTTGACGATGATGGCGATGGAATTGGATTCTGGGTCTAAAGTGGTGAACAGATCGGTGTCGGGACACTGCTCGATGGCGCGATCGCCGAGTCTCTTGTAATAGCGCAGCAGGTCGCGCGCATCCTTCGTGTAAGACGTTGTGAATTGGTGTGCCATGGGGCTATTCTCTGCGTGCGGACGCGGAAGTCAATTGTAAGGCGGACAGCCAAAAATGGCTGTCGCACGAATACGCTTGACATTCGCCTTTTATTCGCCTACGATTTCTGCGCTGCAAGTCCCGCAACGCTAATCTCCGTCAGAGAGGCAAACATGACCATTGGCCAATCCATGCTTGGTGAATTCGATCAGGAAATGCAAAGCACGCGCAAGACTCTCGAACGCGTCCCCGACGAGAAATGGAACTGGAAACCGCATGACAAGTCCGGAACGGTGGGCTGGCTCGCGGGCCATATCGCAACGCTGCCCGGGTGGATCACGATGACGATCAATACCGAAGAGTTGGACTATGCTCCGGTAGACGGTCCTTCGTATCAGCCGCCGAAAATCGAAAATCGCAAGGAACTGCTCGCGACTTTCGACAAGGAAGCCGCGGAAGCGCGAGCGGCGCTAGCTGCCGCGAGCGATCAGGAAATGCTCAAAGGTTGGAAGCTGCTTGCTGGCGGCAAAGAGATCTTCACCATGCCGCGCGTGGCTTGTGTTCGAGGAATGGTGATGAACCACTTGATTCACCATCGCGCACAACTGGGCGTCTACTTCCGCTTGCTGGACGTAGCCGTTCCGGGGCTTTACGGTCCCAGCGCGGACGAAAACCAAGCGACCGCTGCTGGCGCCACGAACTAGCCGTTGCGCGTGAGAAAACGATAACGCGGAGGCGCAGAGTGCGCGGAGGAAACGCAGAGCAGGGGAAGGCACAACTGAATCGCGCCCTCCTTCGCCTCCGCCCGCCCGCTTGCGCACCTCGCGTCTCCGCGTTAACTTTCCTCCTTACTCAGGTTCACTGAACCTGCCCTTGCTTTTCCGCAGCGAAGCGCCTGCCTCCCGCATCCGATATAATGCTGTTTGCCACGGAGGTCTTCCATGGAAACGCCCGTAATCCTCTCCGCCGTCCGCACCCCCATCGGAAAATTTCAGGGCGGACTCTCCAGCTTCTCCGCCGTTGAGCTGGGCGCGAAAGCTGTCGCCGAAGCCATCCGGCGCTCTGGCCTGGATGCCAAACAGGTCGACGAAGCCATACTGGGCAACGTGGTCCAAGCCGGCCTCGGTCAAAATCCCGCGCGTCAAGCCGCGCTCAAAGGCGGCTGCGCCCCTCGTGTAGCGGCGATGACCATCAACAAAGTGTGCGGCTCAGGACTGAAAGCCGTCGCGCTAGCCGCGCAAGCGGTGCAGCTCGGCGAATCGGAAATCGTGCTGGCCGGCGGCATGGAATCAATGTCCAACTGCCCGTACCTGCTGCCGCAGGCGCGCACCGGCTACCGGATTGGCGATGGCAAGCTCATTGACTCGATGATTCACGATGGGCTTTGGGACGCTTACGAAGATTTTCACATGGGGATGACCGGGGAGCTGGTGGCGGAAAAATACGGAATCACGCGCGAAGAGCAGGATCGATTCGCAGTCGAAAGCCACCAGAAAGCGGTGCGCGCGCGCAAGTCGTGTTTTTTCGAGGCGCAGATTCTTCCCATCGAGGTGCCGCAGAAAAAGGGCGAGCCGGTGGTGATCAAGTACGACGAATCTCCGCGCGAAGATACGTCGATGGAAGCGCTGGCGAAGCTGAAGCCGGCGTTCAAGAAAGATGGCACGGTCACTGCTGGCAACGCGCCGGGCACCAACGACGGCGCGGCGGCGCTGATTGTGACCAGCGAGCGCAACGCAGCTCGGCTCGGCAAGCAGCCGATGGCGCGCATCGTGGCGCAAGCGGTCAGCGGCGTCGAACCGAAATGGGTGATGATGGCGCCGGTGGAAGCCGTCGAAAAACTGCTGGCGAAGACCGGCTGGGATCGCGACAAAGATGTGGACCTCGTCGAGCTCAACGAAGCCTTCGCCGTTGCTGCCATCGCGGTCACGCGCCAGCTCAAGCTCAATCCCGAAAAGGTAAATGTGAACGGCGGCGCGGTGGCCCTCGGCCATCCCATCGGGGCCAGCGGCGCGCGCATCCTGGTCACGCTGCTTTACGAATTGCAGCGTCGTCACCTCAAGCGCGGCATCGCCGCCCTCTGCCTCGGCGGCGGCAACGCCGTAGCCCTCGCTGTGGAGCGTTTCTAAGCTGTGAGGTATTGTCCACTCTGCGATTCGGAATACTCTGAGGCTCATACGCACTGCACAGTCTGCGGGGTCGAGCTGGTGCCTGACGAATTGCGCGGACGACCACTCGACGAGCGCCAGCGCAAAGAACGCATCGAGTTGGTCTGGCGGGGCGGCGATCCGAGCGCGGTTAGCGAGGTCGTTCAAACTTTGCGCGAAGCCGGGATTCGGCATCACGTGCAACCCACGAACGATCATTTGGTTTTCGAGCTCGGAATGCCACGGCCGAAATATGCCGTCCGCACGTTTGCTTCCGACGCGACGCGGGCAAAGGAACTCCTCTCCGACATCCGGGAGTCCTCGCCGTTTGTTTCGATGGAGGCTTCGGCGTTAGCCCTGGCGGAAGAGCCTGTGGCGCAGCCGGCCTCTCGGAGACACGAGTGGAAGCCGGCGGCGGCGACGCTGGTAATTTGGAGCGGAGAAGACGCCGCGCTCGCCGAATTGCTTCAAGACTGCTTGCGGGAAAACGGTATCGGAGTGCGCTGCGAGGGAACACCGCCCGGGATCACGTATCTTCGCGTGATGCCCGCTGACGAATCGGCGGCCCGCGAAATCATCCGCGAAGTTCGCGAAGCAACACCGCCAGCCTGAACGTTTGAGCCTAATCCGTCCATCTGACTTGCACTCGAATCCTTCTCAAAAACATTTTTCTGCTTCACAATACGCGCTCGGAGCGTTCCGTGCAGACCGCCGCACTTGGCTTTCGCGTGCATTCCGGCTGGGCCGCTGCTGTTGTGCTTTGCGGACCTCTGGATGCGCCCGTGGTGGTCGACCGCAGAAAAATCCAGCTGGTCAAAATCTTTAGCTATACCTTTCGCCAGCCTTACCATACGGCGGCAAAAATGCCGCTCCAAGACGCAATAAAGTTCATTCGCGGTGTTCAGTCCGAAGCAAAGGGGCTGGCCCTATCTGCTCTACGTTCTCTACAGGCGGATCTGGCGGACGGTGACTTCAAGATTGTGCGCGGTGCTCTGCTCCTGGCTTCCGGCCGCGCGCTTCCCGCGCTGGAACAGATACTTGCGTCGCACGCACTGATTCACACTGCGGACGGCGAGCTTTTTCGCGATAGCTTGCGTGCCGCATGCGCCCTCTTCCACTTGCCGGTGGTGGGCATCCGAGAGAAGGAGCTTTTCGCGGTGGCCTCGAAAGCATTCGGCATACAACCCGCTGAGCTTACGCGCCGCATCACTGCGTTCGGCAAATCTCTCGGTCCACCGTGGAGCCAGGACGAAAAGTACGCTGCGCTCGGAGCCTGGCTCAGCCTGTCGCGCCGGGCAGTTCTCTAGGTTCGGAGGCTTTTACTGGTTCCAAGTCATATCCGCAATAGGCGCAATACTTGTCCGTTTCCGCGACTTCGCGCTTGCACTGCGGGCACGCCGGGTGCAGGTTGCATTTGCAGCTCGGGCAAAAGTTGAAGCGCGCGTCGACCGTTGAGCCGCATTGCGGGCAGTTGTAGGGCAGCGGCTCGCGCATCAGCAGATAAATGATGAAGCCGAGGATCAGATAGCCGGGCATCAGGACGAGGACCAAGAAGGTCCAGAGCGCGGAGTGCATGCCGCGGCGTTTCGCGTCTATGTTGACGTAGCCAACCATGAACACCATGATGGCGAAAACCAAAGACGCACCGGTGATAATGCCAAACAGTGCTGCTCCCGCCGCGCCTGGGTCATTGTCCAGTTCCGGGCCAAAAACCTCCTGATGGTTCACGAGTTGGACATGAAGGACCGTCTGTCCGATGATTTGTGCGATCAGAAACAGCACCACTACCATCCAAACAAGCCAGCGGGGCACGAGTTTGAATTCCTGCCAGAAGCGCAAATTCTCCTTCTTGCGGCGAAAACGAATCAGTCGCATTTTTTCGCTGAACGAACTCTTTATGCCTTGTGGATCTTCGATCATCGATTTCCTCATTTACGTGCTGGATTGACGCGCCCGCTTAGTTCTGTTGCCGCTTCCAGTCCGCCTCGCTCCTGCGGCCCGCGTTTTCCATCAGCAGAATCACTGCCACCACTGCCGCGGGCAGCGCCCACCAAAGTCCAAAGCCGAGCTCCCAGATAATGTTGGGTACACCCATGCGGTTGCCGGCCCACTCGAGGCCGCGCCAGACATATGGTGCCGTGGCCGCGCCAAACGCCCAGGAAACTCCGCACGCGGCCCACACCAGGCGCCAGCGCGGTTCGCCGCGCAACTGTTGCGCGCGCATGCGCACGCGAAATTGTGTGCGGCTGGCCAGTGCCGGCGGCAACGCCACATTGAGTCCACGCAGCGAACGAATCGCCTGCTCGGTCGCACCGGCGCGCGCCGCGCAGCTCGCGCACTCCGCCAGATGCTGCTGGAGCCAGATCTGATCGGCCCTCGAGATGCCTTCGACGCGCTCTTGCGCAATCAACTGTTCCGCTCGGGCGTGCAATTCCTGGGTCATGCCGCTTCTCCCGCAAGCAATCCGCGCAAATCCTCCAGCCCGCGATACAGCCGCGACTTCACCGTGGAAATCGGAGCACTCAGCACGGTGGCAATCTCCACCAGGCCCAGTTCTTCCTGAAAGCGCAGCAACAGCACTTCGCGATAGATCGCGGGCAGTTTCTCAAGCGAAGCCTGCACCGTTTCCTCGGACTCCTGCGCCAAGACGAGGTGCAGCGGCGACGGATCGTCATCGGCGAACTCCATCGGAGCGCCTTCGTCGGGATTGGTCAGCGCATCGAGACTTTGCGCCTTCTTTTGCCGCTGCCAGTCAATCACTAGGTGCCGCGCGATGGAGAACAGCCACGCCTCGAACTTGGACCTGCCATCGTACTGATATCCCCGCTCCAGCACGCGGATCCACGTCTCCTGGAAAAAATCCTCGGCGCGCTCGCGGTTGCCTGTGATGTACACCAAATAACGGAACAGCCGGTATTGATACTGCTCGATCAGCGCGTCGAGCACTTCCGGGTCGCGGCGCCTCAGCCCAAGGGCCAGGGACTTGGTCTCGTCGGCCATGAATGTCGAAAACAGCAGGGAAGCCGACCCTCTGAGGGCCGCAGCTGTAGATGTCGCGCTCATTCTAAGCTGTATACGGTCGAGCCGGGCAAAAAGACGCATGCGCCAAAGCTCCCGACGCGAAGTCATAGTAGACTTGGCTTTCCAGCTGCCGCTCCCGCCCTATGCTTCGGCATGCCTTGTGAGCGAACGCCTCGCAGCGGAAAGGGAGTCCCAAAAATGGCCTCAGCTTATCCGATTCCGGAAGACCGAGGTTCCGTTGTCCTGGTGTGGGCTGGAGAAGATCCCGCTTTCCACGCCACTCTTTTGGAGCAGCTCGAATCGGCCGGAATTCGCTACTCCGACAAGGTTCTGGGTGACGATGAGGTCGCGCCGACTGCCGATCCTCTGCCCATCGATTGGAAGCCCCGCTTCGGCTTCGAAGTCGCCGTGCTCTCCAGTGATCTTGCCGCGGCACGGGCTATTCTGGAAAACCTGCTCAATGAAGAGCCCGCGGATTTGGAGATTCCCGCGCAAGACGCAGCGCCGTCTGCGGAGCCGCCGCTGGTCTCCGTGACCGAACTCCACCCGACCATCGAAGTTTGGTCGGGCACAGATGACCGGATCGCGCAATTCCTGACCGCCGCCCTGCAAGAGAACGAAATTCCCATCCAATTGGAAACGGCCGGCGATCTGACCAAGGTTTTTGTCTCCGCAGACAACGAAACGCGCGCCCGCGAGATCGTCCGCGAAGTCGTCAATGCCACACCTCCGGAGTAGATGAGGGCTCGCCGCGTCCTCTCCTTCCTCTGCGAATCTCCGTTTTCTCGGCGCCTCTGCGTTATCGTTTTCTTTCTTTCGCTTTCAACTGTAAACTCTCGGCTGTCGACCATTTTCGGAGACTTCCGTGTCCGTTGATTCGATCAAGACTGTCGCGGTGCTGGGCGCAGGAACCATGGGCAACGGCATCGCGCACGTATTCGCGCGCGCGGGCTACAAGGTGTTGCTGCGCGACGTCGAGCAGCGCTTTCTCGACCGCGCCGTCGATACGATCGCGAAAAATCTGGACCGCGAAATCAAGAAGGGCAAGCTGGAGCCGGCGGAGAAGGAAACTGTGCTCGCTCGTCTCGTTCCCGTTACGGACATGTCCACCATCGCCAACGCTGATTTCATTGTCGAAGCCGTCCCCGAAAAGCTCGAGCTCAAGCGGCACGTGCTCACCGAAGCCGACCATCTTCTTCGCGACCACGTCATCATCGCCAGCAATACGTCTTCGATCGCCATCACCACGCTCGCCGCGCTGACCAAGCGCTCTGACCGCTTCGTGGGCATGCACTTCATGAATCCCGTGCCGGTAATGGTGCTGGTCGAAGTCATCCGCGCCTTGCAAACCAGCGATGCGACCTTCGCTACAACGATGCAACTCGCGGAGCGTCTCGGCAAGAAGCCCGTAGCGGTCAACGACGCTCCTGGCTTCGTCTCTAACCGTGTGCTCATGCCGCTGATCAACGAAGCTGCCTACTGTGTGATGGAAGGCGTGGCCACGCCGGAAGCGGTCGACGCCGTAATGAAGCTGGGCATGAACCATCCCATGGGTCCGCTCGAGCTGGCCGACTTCATCGGCCTCGACGTCTGCGTCGACGTCATGTACGTCCTACACGAAGGCCTGGGCGACCCCAAATACCGTGCCTGCCCGCTCCTGAAGAAATACGTCGCCGCCGGCTGGCTCGGTCGCAAGTCCGGGCGCGGCTTCTACACCTATGACAAATAGCGGCCCTCGCCGCACTACGATCCAAATTGTCTGGCAAATTTTTGTGGGTTGCTTGCTAGGACTTTTTGCCGTTCAGCTGCTGGGGATATTCCTCGTGCGGTTCGCGTACTTAGCGCGCGGTCAGATGAATCTCCAGCACCTGGTGGAATTTTCGATGAGAGAGAGGCTTTTTCTGATTTCCTTGCCAACCTTCGCGGCCGCGCTGCTTGTACGAAAGCGGCCCTTCGTCGCCCTGGGCATGCTGCTCTCGGCGGCCGTGGCCTGGATGATGTCGGCCGTTTAAGGGCTGCGGGTAAGTTAAATAGTATTTGCTTTTTCTTCGCCCCTGTGTTACTTTGCTCCTCGCGTTTTCAACAGGTGCTTGGCGTGACCCCTTGCCCCATTATCGAAACCTGTCATCCTGAGGAACATCCCATGAGGATCTCAGAAGGATCTCAGCCTCGAGTGCTGGCAGGCGGTCAAAAGCAGAGTGACGTAGCGGCGGCCTTCAGGCTGGCCGCCGGCCGCGCTTCGAAAAAATGTCGTAGCACAATGATAAACCAAATGGTAAGCTCCCTGTTCCGTTATGTCTCTAACAGGAGCCGCGCGTCTTTCCCGGCGCAAGCCCCTGGCGGTCGGTCGTGCAGCAAAATGTTCCTACTTTCCTCCACCGAGGTGTGAAATGGCAGACGATAAAGCAAAGATGCTCGAAGCAGCGATAGCGCAGATTGAAAAGTCGCATGGCAAGGGCGCCATCATGCGCCTGGGCAGCCGCGATGTGCTGGTGCCCGTCAGCGTCATCCCGACGAGCTGCCTCTCGCTCGACGCCGCCCTCGGCGTTGGCGGATTCCCGCGCGGTCGTGTTGTCGAAGTCTACGGCCCGGAATCCGGCGGCAAGACCACCATGACGCTGCACGTTATCGCCGAAGCGCAGAAGCTCGGCGGCACTGCCGCGTTCATCGACGCCGAGCACGCGCTCGATCCCGTCTACGCCCGCAAGCTGGGCGTGGACGTCGACAACCTTCTCGTTTCGCAGCCCGACAATGGCGAGCAAGCCCTCGAAATCGCCGAGACGCTGATTCGCTCTGGCGGCGTGGACGTCGTCGTGGTCGACTCCGTCGCTGCGCTCGTCCCCAAAGCCGAGCTCGAAGGCGAAATGGGCGACCCGCAAATGGGCCTGCAAGCGCGCCTGATGTCGCAAGCGTTGCGGAAGCTCACGGCCATCGTCTCCAAGTCGCGCACCTGCCTCATCTTCATCAACCAGATCCGCGAAAAAATTGGCGTGATGTTCGGCAACCCGGAAACCACCACCGGCGGCCGCGCGCTGAAGTTTTACGCGTCCATTCGCCTGGACATTCGCCGCATTCAAGCCATCAAGGAAGGCGACCGCGTCATCGGCTCGCGCACGCGCGGAAAAGTGGTGAAGAACAAAGTGGCCGCGCCGTTCCGCGAAGCCGAATTCGACATTCTCTACGGCGAAGGCATCTCTCGCGAAGGCGACCTGATCGACCTCGGCGTCGAAAAAGGTCTGCTCGAGAAGAGCGGTACGTGGATCAGCTTCGGCGGCGAGCGCATGGGCCAAGGCCGCGAAAACGCCCGCGTGTTCCTCAAGGAAAACAAAGACATTCGCGACAAGCTAGAGACCGCCCTGCGCAAGAAGCTCGAAATCGCTCAGCCCGGCAACTCCAGCGCCGCATCGTCTGGCGCCAACGGTCACGCCGCCGCACCACCGCAAGGAGATAAGACGCCGCAAAAAGCCGCTGCCGCTGCGGCATCATCCGCCGACGCCAGGCGCCCGTCCCGCTGACCGAAAACGCGGAGGCCTGCAATAGGAGTTACTGACGCGACGTGAAGCCCTTGCGAGATCGTCGGGCGTTTAAGATGCTGTTCTGGAACGTTTCTGGCAGCTCCCCAGGAATTCCTTCAACGTTTTTTAGTTGATGGTTTATCCTGACTCTCTGCGTTGTAACTCGCTCGTCCTTCGCTGCGTCGCACCGATTCACAATCCCATTCTGTAACGATAAAAATTTCCCTCGTGTTCACCCTGTTTTCTTCTCCCATTTACCTTTCGTCGTGGATAGTATCACTAGCTCCTTGGCGATTTTCCGTCACGGACACTCGTCCAGTTTTCTTGCGGAGGGCTTTATGCAAATTCCCTTCGACCTGCTTCTCAGAGATCCGGACGGCAGTTTTATCTGGCTTGAAGCTGCCGCGGACCTCCCTCTGGCACGCGCGCGCCTCCGTGAGTTGGCCTCCCGCGTTCCGGGTGAGTACGTCCTGTTTGATCAAGCTAAGCAGGAAACTATTGACAGGATCAACAGCCGCGCCTCCTCGAGTTCACGCTAGCGCGGCACTCGGCGTAAATAAGCCAGATTTACTTGGGGTGAGAAACGCTTTTACGAAGTAACCGCCCAACCTAACATCGTCATCGTCAGCACTACGAGCAGCAAGCCCATGCTGACCAGGCTCAGCACTTTCCCGTGCCCAAGAAGGTAGTCCCGCGACTCTGCGTCCACGCACAGCAGCACCAACACAACGAGCACGACACCCCACGCCAGCAACACCGGCAGTCCCGGGTACTTCCCGATCATCGAGAGAAACTGCCCCGGAGGTGCCCCGGCCGGAATCCACCACGGCAGAATCGGGGCAACACCTGCCGCCAGCGACAGCGTCAGCAGCTTGCGCGTGAACCATCCCCGAACCTTGGGCCGCGCTTCTTTCCACACCAGGTAGTCCCAAGCCAGCAATGCCGCCGCAATTGGCGCCCATCCGTACATCGCCGCTTTGTGGTCAAACCATATCCAGCCCTGAAAGAACCGCGAATGCCGCCCGTCCGCTAGGCGCGGCAGTAGCAAAAACGCCACCATGGCGTTGCAAGCCACCGCCACCAGCAGCGTCATCAAGCTCATCAGCTGAAACCAGTGCCGCGTCGCCGCCGTATTGCAGCGCGTGCACACCGATTGCTTCGGCAGAAAGTTCAGTCCACATCGATCGCAGAACAATTTCGTTCTCCCACGGTGCTGGAATGGGGCTCTGTCGTCCCCCTCAGACTACCCGTGGCCAGCCCCAAAAAACTACTGGTCGGAGGTGCAGCGTAACCTCCGGACAGTATCGCAATAGCCACTTTTCCCCCGGCGGCCCGTTGGCGGCAGTTCTTCAGCACTTCCATGTAAGTGCTGATGTATCTGTAACTTACAATGGAGCTACGCGCTTCCATGGAACCCGGCGTGGAGCGCGGCGGTCTTGCCGCCGCTTTGAGAGGCGTCAACCTCGCCCCCGAATTCAGCCGTGGTACAGGTTCCCTCTTTTTGGTCCTCTCCCCAACCTCTGCGACAACCTCCGATTTCCTCTCCCCCCGTCTAATCCACCATGC
>Ga0206866_1174_pt1 | contig 13191 bp, 8 predicted proteins | sample Alteio_BWOrgCont_40_FD_152626 | JGI IMG/M metagenome (GOLD analysis project Ga0206866, IMG submission 152626) | Enriched cells from forest soil in Barre Woods Harvard Forest LTER site, Petersham, Massachusetts, United States -... | ecosystem: Environmental > Terrestrial > Soil > Temperate forest > O... | reverse complement strand
TACGATGGGACTACAGCCACTGTTTATGTTGATGGCGTCGAAGCCGCGAGCGGAACAGGTGCGCTTATCTCGAATACAAGCTCCATTTTGGCTGGCGTCGGTCCGGCTGGGACGTACAGGTTTCTGGGCTACATTGAGGACCTTACGATTTATCAGGCCGCTCTCGGCGAAGAAGACGTGAGCTCCATTTACAACATAAGCACCACATCGTGGGGCCTGAGGGATCTGGTCTTCCGAATTACTGGAAATATCAGTATTATGGCACGTTGAATGTGAATCCTAACGCCTTTGTTCCCTGGAGCAATAGTACAATCACAAACTTCCAAGCTTATGCCCAAGGCTTGAACCCAATCGACTATTACGACGGTCAACCTCCCATTCTGACAGTAGTCAGTGGCTCCAATCAACTCGGGCCGCCGGGGGGCTTCGTGCCAGCTCCCCTTTCTATCGCCATAACAGATTCTAATGGAAACCTGATCCCCAACGCGCCCGTGACCTTCAGTGTGACATCCGGTTTTCTGCAGGCTTCCAGTGGCGGGACGTCGAGTAATTCAATTACGGTATTTACTGATCGGCACGGGGGCGCCCAGATGTTTTATGAACTTCCGGATGTCGAGAGCAGCACTAATCAAATCACTGTTACATGTGGGACTGGCTCGTCACTCGCTCAAACGACCGTCAGCGAATCCAGCGACGATGGCACGGGCCAATTCTTTTCTCCCTTTGCTCCAACGGATTGTCACGTCTTTGCGAACGCCGCCGGAAACGTTGGGCTGACGTGGACGAACAATACCGACAACGAAACCGCGATCTACATCGAGCAACAGCAGTCGGACGGCAGTTGGAAGGAAATCGCTTCGCTGCCTCCCGGCACTACCAGTTATTCGATCACGGCGCCGTTGCCCGGGGCGTACCGAATCGATCCGCAAATCCCGACGCCAGGCGGAGGCTCCGGCGACCCACCCGGTCCGGGGAATGATCCCCCCATTCCTATCCTGAATTACGTTGCCATCGATATGAGCGGGGCCACTACTGGAACCGATGTAACTGCGGTGGCCATGGATGATAATAACGATGCGGCATATGATGTTTTATGGAGCAGCACCGGCGCAACGGTCTGGACCTGGACAAGCGGCACGTCGAGCCCGCCGCAGAACGACAATCTTGATCCTCCTCCTGTCCTTATCAGCGGCACCGACACCTTTCTAGAGCAGAATGCTTCGTTCTATTTGCTAACTCCGAGCGGTGCCGGATATGGTCCGGGCGGTGGCAGCACCTATTCGACTGCGGTGCCTTCCCCTTACAGCAGCGCCATCTCCTATTGGGCCACCGGCTATGAAACTGCGACAAGTGGGTCCCTGATAAGAATCTCGGCACAGAGCCCTCCTTATTCCACCTTCACTGGCAGCGGAGACGACGGCGATGGCACCGGAGACAACAACTATACCATCATAAACGACGCCAATAACAGCGGATATTGCGGTTCCGTGTATGGATGGTGGGGGCCGCTTTCTCCAGAACCTCCCGGAGTGTTGGGCTGGTATGGCGCCCCGCCCTCTGGCACGGGATGGGCGTGGACCAATGGCGGCTTTATCGTAGGTCCTGCAGGAACAATCGTCTTTGATCCTGTGTTCGCGCAGTATGGTCAGCCGCTCGCGGGAGCCCAGGTAATCAGCGCCGATTTCATACCGAACCGGATGAGTTCCAATGGATATGCATTCGGGTATTCCTCCGCGGCGGTCGCCTACCTTTATGTTGGCGGGAGCAACGTCGTCTCGCCAGCCCCCATGAGCGATCCGACCGCTATCAATGATAAGGCCCAAGTAATGGGCGTCGATGAGGGCGGCGACGCTTATCTCTGGACCCAAAGCCCGGTCTGGATTAGCGGCACAGCATGGACGAGCGGCACGGGGACATTGTTGATCTCAGATTTGATCCCGACGCCTTTCCAGGCGCAGATCACGGGGATCATCCCGTTGGACATCAGCGGGACCAATGCAAACGGCGACGTCGATGTACTCTTTCACTCAAATAACTCAGGCCAGCCCGGGACATTTCTGCTGACGCTGACCGGTACTGGCGCCACGAATGGGAACACCCTACAGCAAATGGCCCTGCCGCCAAATGTAAGCACCGGCTGGTACATAAATTCCCTTTTCAATCTCGGTCAATACCAAGGCTCGGCCACTATTAACGCTCAAGGCAACATCGCCACGCTTGGAACAATAATCACCGGGAACGTTCCCAGCCGGCAAAAGGCGTTGCTCCTGCTCCCGGTACCATTGATCAACAAGGCAGATCCAACGGTGAGAAATGAGGCGAATGGCAACGACACTCCGATTTCCTTTCTCCAATCCGGAAGCGATACGAATATCGCAGCCGTGGCCTGGATTGCTGCCACTAATACAAATGGGACGGTGGATGCAAACGGGTTCTATCCGCCACGGATGCCCAACTTGGTAGCCTCTTCCGGTTCCATCCCGGGTCTGACTTATTGCTGGAAATTACAGGTGACGTTCCATGACCGGGAGGGCAATCCTCACCGGGACTTTGATACAAGCGACCCCAACGATAGCAACACCAGCCCAAATCTGCTAACAAACCCCTATTCACACCCGGGCGTTTACACGACGATCACTCCCGATCAGATTACCGTTCCGGCCATCACCGGGACAGAGGACCCCAGCAACGTAGCCAACTGGCGGCAGATCACTGATGGGACTCCATGGAACATCTATCAGGACCCCGCTTGGCAGTCCGCTGTAGGCCAAGGATTCTTTGGCGGCGACGCGACGCTCAGCCTGGCAATTTTGAGCGGCACGAACGTGGTTTTGCCGGAACAGGATTTCAAATTTCGCATTGCGGGAGAGAATCCCGATCCTGATTACTGTAAAGCATATATTAACGCCAATGACCAAACTTTTTTGGTTTGCTTACGCTATCGCTAGAGAAGAAACCAACGGAGATGGAGGGAACCCATTTTACAACAATTTCCTTTACAATGGTGGCGGCGGAGCGACTAAGACAAGTCCATGGTCGGGCCACGAAGGACGTCCTGATTGGAATAATGACAGCTATTATAGCAAAGCCCAACATCGCCTAATCACTACAAAAGGCACTGGAGGCTATGGGCTGTTCCAGCTCACCTACCGAGAGGATATATATAACTCGAAGGGACGTATGGATGCCGGCGATCCGTATTACATCATGCCTCGTGACTGGATTTGGAATTGGCAGAGCAACACCGCGCAGGCGATGATTGACCTCAATGGGCATGTTAGCGCTGCAACTTCAAAGTATAATTGGCTCGTCGCTAACTTTCCATCGATTCAATCCGAACGTTGTCCAACCACCGGAGACGATCAAGATGTATTTAATGCTTACGAGGGAATTTTGGTTTGCCTAAACAATGGCGATGATGGATTTGGGCAAATGAAAGGCAAAAATGTTTCGACTCCATGGTTTCTTAATATTTCAACAGGAACTTGGACTTTTACGGGAACTTATGCGATAAAGGTTGCTGGATTTGTACAATAGCGCACTTTATGAAAATACTATTCGTCTTTCTAATCGCAAATGTCTGCTGGATCGCAGATGCACAGGTGATTCAAAATCCCTTGAAGGATGCCGCGAAGTTTCATCCGACTTATGGTGAGACTGGGGTGTACTATGAATGGATAGTGGACATCAATCACGACGGCCTAAAAGATATTTTACTTAGCGCGCAAGCGACTCCCGAAATGGTCAAAGCGGACGAGGATGCTGCGAGATTCATACCCGAATCATACCAGCCAGACCAACATGCGTTCGCCGTATATTTAGGATTAAAAACAGGCGGATATATTAATGCGGGTGGGATGTTGGTGGATGTCTCGCAGTGCTATTTGGGATACATCAAAGAATTGAAGCAATACGGCATTGTCTCTGTAGAAAACTCTGTTGTTGACGACCCCGATGAGCCTCAAGCCAGGCACGGGGTTCTTAAACAACAAATCTTCGCTTACACTATTCATCAAAATAAAGTAATCGAGACGAAACTAACGTCTCTATTCGATCCTGATGAGAAAAATGCCGTTTACGATGAGTACCTTTCTGATTCTAAACTAACAAAAATTCAATTGCGAGAGGTTGCGCCGTAGCCATTGCTCGCTATGAAATGCCATATTTTGATCCTCTTGGGAATCACCATCTTTGCGCTGGATATATTCGGCGCCGCCGATAATTCTGGAACAGCGCCATACGCCCGGGAGCTTGACAGTCCTGACGCGTTGGTATGCGCGAAAGCAATCGAGAGGCTCGGCCGCTCCGCGTGCAGGTAAAGGGGCAACAACTCCAGCGCCGACTCCAACGCAATAGGATTGATAGCCCCAATGGCTTAGTTTCTGAAAGTGCGGGGTAAGTGAATTCGTGGATGGAAAACTATTGACACTTGGCAATGGCTGATTTTTGCACTAGCTGTGTTTGCGACATGAAACGCAAACCCCTGGACCAGGAAATGATCTTCGCGGATGAGAAGCCAGGTATTGCCGCTTCGCTCACGCCTTGAAATACAGCCCAAACGCTTGCAGCAAATGCCGCCCCCATTTAATCAGCGGTTCCCCTTGCCAGTGCGCCCCGATAAACTTCCTCGACCCGCAGGCAGAGGCGGCGCCAGTCGAATCGCTCGGCGACGGTTCGGCGGGCGTTCGCGCCGAGACGGGCGGCGAGTTCGCAGTCGCGCAGGAGGAGGGCCATCCCCTCGCCGAGCGCGTTCCAATCATGGTCCGGAACGATCCAGGCATCGACGCCGTGGGTCACGCCCTTGGCGGCGCCGGCGAAGCAGACGGTCGGTTTTCCGGCCATCATGTAATTGAGGAGCTTGATCGGGTGGCCGGGGCAATCGCATCGCGGGACGACCGTCACATCGGCGCAGGCGAGGTAATCGGGCAATTCCTCGAGCGCATGCGGGCTGGCCCAGATCACCTCGACGCCAAGCTCCCGCGCGAGCGCCTGATTTGCGGGCAGGTCGGGCTCGTTCTCGAGCGGGCTGACGACCATCAACACGGCGTCTGGAATTTGCGCGCGCGCGACGGCGTACCCCCGCAGCAGGTAATCAATGCGCTGGAAGGCGCTGTTGACGCCCGCGTACATCACCACGCGCCGGCCATTCAGATTGTAACGATCCCGGATGCGCGCCGGGTTCGGGTGATCGAAGATCTCCGGACGGACGCCCAGCGGAACCATCGTCACGGGCGTGCCCCGCCCGGCGAGCGCCTTTTCGAGCTCGGGCGTGAGCGCGATGACTTGGTCCGCGGGCATCGGGGTGATCCAATCGAGGAATCGCCCCAGGCCGCGGGCCAGGGCCGCCGGGCGGATGAAGCGGTAGGTGTGCAGCTCATCGCTCATGAGATTCACCGCGTGATAAACGAGCGGCCTGCCCGTCAGCGCCTTGGCCGCCGCGCCAATCAACGCGCCCTCGCAGTTGTGCCCGTGGATGATCTCGATGCGCTGCTGGCGAATGACGCGGCAAAGCTCCTTCACCATGAGCAAATCGAGCAGCGGCTTCTCCGCCGAGGGGCCGACGCGCACCGCCGCCTTGCCGCGCCCCTTCGCAGCCCGATACATTTTCACCCCGCCCAATTCGAGGTTGTCGCCGTGGGGATAGGTGACGACGTGAATGTCGTGGCCCATTTCCGCGAGCGTGACGGACATCTCCCGGATCGCCGCGGGCGAGCCGTAATTCGCGGGGAACGGGCAGGCCGCGACCATCGCCACCCTATATTTCCTTTCCGACATCGGGGCCGGATTATTCAATCGACGTACCCCAGCGCCTTCAGCCGCTCCTCGACCTCGGCCGCTTCTTCGTCGGAATAGGGCGTCTTCGGCGTCTCCAGCGTCTCCACAGGCGCCCCGGATTTTCCGCCCTTCGCCGGATGCTCGCGCAGGTATTCCGGCTTGATCATCTCCGTCAGGATCCTTCCGTCGAGGCCGGCGGGGATCGGGGCGTCCATCAGGTAAAGAATCGTTGGCATCATGTCCTCGAGGCGCGCGCCTTGAATCTTCGCGCCGGGCTGGATGGCGGGACCGCGCGCGATCAAAACGCCATGGAGGCGATGGGTGCCGCTCCATTCCGGCTCGCGCATCGGGGCGCGCTCGCGGATTTTGACGACCGGGCCGTCCTGCTCCTCGGCGAGGCTGGGGCAGGCGCTAAAGCCCTTGCTGCTCCACCAATCGAGCACGAGGTCGGGGCCCTGGGCGGCGCATTCGCCCTGGAAAAGCTCCTCGCGGCGATAGACGCGGGCGATGATCTTCGAGTCGTCGCGCGGGTCGGTCAGCTCGGACATTTTCTCAGTGAGCAGCCGGATGAGGTCTTCCCTTTCCTCCTCGGCTACAATACCTTCCGGACGATCTCCCTTCATATTCAGAAAAATGCTGGGGGGATAAGCCAGCACCTCGCTGCAATAGGCTTTCGTCCGGCTCCAGTCGATGTTCGCGTACGATGTCGCGGCGTTTTCGAACTTTTCCCGAAGCGCGGGGAATTTCTCGGCGAGCCATTTCTTCTGGTCCGACCCGAGCCGTCCCCTCGCCGTTTCATACAGCCGGCGCGTGGCGCGTGCGGCCAGCCCGCCGGCGGCTTGCGGCTTGTAAGCGAGCAGGCCGAGGCGCGCGAGATGGCGATTGAGATAAACGACCCGGTCCGAGACGGGACCGCCGCCGTGATCGGAAACGACGAGCACGGTGCAATCCTCCGGCAGGCGCGCAACGATGCGGCCCAGCGATTCGTCGAGCCGCTGGTAAACCTGCTTGATGGCGTCGCTGTACCGGGCCGCGCCTTTCGGGTCGTGCAGGAAATGGGCGGGGTCCATGTAATGCCAGAAGTAATGCTGGACCGTGTCGATGGACATGAAGGTCACCATCATCACATCGCATGGACGTTTCTCGATCGCGTGGAGCGCGACGCGGGTCCATTGCTCGTCCAGCTTTCGCATTCCCTCGAGCACGGCGTCGCGGCGGCTGTCGTTGGACATGGCGCCGAGGTAGCGGATTTCGAGGCTCAGCGCGCCGATCTCGCGTTCGAGTTCCGCGCGCAACTCCGGCGGGTGGATGAAGGCGCTGCTCTCGCTCGGCGTGTCCATGCCGGAGATTTGGAAGCCGTCGAGATGCTCCGGCGGGTAGGTGAAGGGGACATTGATCACGCCGGTCGTATGCCCGGCGTCGTTGAGCAGCCGCCAGAGCGTGCGGGCTTTTCGGGAGCCTGCGTTCGAGTAGCGCATGGCGTAGCTCCCTTCGCGCGGCTCCATGAAATTGTAAATGCCATGCCTGCCGGGGTTGCAGCCGGTCATGAAAGTGGTCCAGGCCGGGGGGGTGAGCGGAGGAATGGAGGACTGTATGTCTCCTCTCGCACTTTCGCGTACCAGTTCCGCAATATTGCGAAGTTCGCCCCCTTCGATCCAGGGCGCGAGCAGGTCCCAGGTCGCCGCGTCGAGGCCAACGATGAAAAGTCCTGGGCTGGGCATTGCGTGGGCGATCATAGCAAAAAACCGGCCAATGCAATAGTGGCGGGCGGCCCAGGCGGGGGAAAATTGCCCGTGATGGCACAATCGGTGCTCTAAAAGTTCGCCGCTGCATAGCCTGGTTCCATGAACCTGGGCGCGAAACCAACCAAACCCACAAGAAATAATCCCTATGATTCAGAAAATGCAAACCCGCCGTGGCGGCTTCACGCTCGTGGAAATCATGATCGTGGTCGCCATTATCGCTCTCTTGGCCGCAATCGCGGTCCCGAACTTCCTGCGCGCTCGCAAGCGCTCGCAGGCCACCCGCATCCTGGAGGACCTCCGCATGCTCGACAGCGGCACCGACCAGTATGCCATCGAGAACAACAAAACCAGCGGCGCCAATGCCAACATGACCGACCTGAAGGCCTACGTTAAGACCGGCACGGTGCTCTACTCGACCGGCGAGGACATCTTCGGCGACAGCTACGGCCCCTCCTTCACGGTGGACACCCTCCCGCTGATCCCGGCCAACGCCTGGACCACTCTCTCGGACGTGGCCCCCTATACGTTCTGGTCCCCGTACCACAACTAACCCGCTTCGAACCCAACGAAACACCCGGTTTTCCCCGCGAATAGGCGGAGAAACCGGGTTTTTCGCGTTTAGGGAACCACTGGTTAAACGGGGGCAGATTTTGCGTGGTTGGGCGAATTGACTTCCTGAAACAGGGGCTGGTATTCTGCGGTGCGTGAAATTTGTCAGGAATCTCGCCGGCAGCCCAAGCAACGCCGCTGGAAATATCAGGAAGTCGCTCGAACTGATCAACGCGCAGCTTTACAGCGTCGAGGAGCGCATCTCGCAGCAGGCCCGCACATTCGACGCCGCGGTCGAGCCGTACGTCTCGTATGCGTGCGAGAGCAACGGGAAGCGGCTGAGGCCGGCGCTGGCGCTGCTGGCGGGCGGGGCGACCGGGGACATCAACTCGAGCCACCTGGACCTGGCGGTCGTCATCGAGCTGATCCACGCCGCCACGCTGGTGCACGATGACATCATGGACGGGGCGGAGAAGCGGCGGAAACAGCCGACGGCGAATGCGAAATGGGGGAATGCGATTTCGGTGCTGCTGGGGGATTGCCTCTTCGCCCACGCGCTCAAGCTTTCGACGAGCTTTCCGAACGGGGAGGTGTCGCGGCGAATCGCGAGCGCGGCGTCGGACGTGTGCTCGGGGGAAATCATTCAGACGCAGCGGCGGTTCGACCTGAAGCTGGCAACGTCGGAATATTTCCGGATCATCGAGATGAAAACGGCGGCGCTGTTCGCCGCGGCGAGCGAGCTGGGGGCGTTCATCAACGAGGCGCCGCCGGAAGTGATCTCGGCGATGAAGACGTTTGGGCTGCGGCTGGGGACGGCGTACCAGATTTACGACGATTGCCTGGACCTGGCGGGGAGCGAGGAGAAGGCGGGAAAGACACTGGGGACGGACATCCGCAAGGGCAAGCTGACGCTGCCGATCCTGCACCTGCTCCAAACGGCGTCACCGGCGGAGCGGCACCGCTACAGCGAGATGATCCTCCGGAGCGAGGAGGAGGATGCGCTCGAGTTGGCGGAGGCCGCGCAACGGACCGGGGCGCTGAAGTTCGCGGTCTCGACGACCGAGCGAATGCTGCGCGACGCGCAGCATCAGGCGAGCCTGCTGCCGCGGAATAAGTACAGCGAGGCGCTGGATGCGGTGTGCGTTACGCTGAGCGAGGTGATTGGGCAGTTTGGGTGAGTGTAAGTCCGGAGAAAATCGCGCTTTGAATAAAAATCAGGCGGCATCCTACTTTTTTCTTGAACTTCCGAGTCGGGCTGGATAGTTCTCCGTCAATCTAAGTCGCCGCTCGTTGGAAACGAGCGATTCCCTGGGGGTCGTTCGGTTTCTCTAAGTGGCGATTGGCTAACCCTAACCCCTGGAGGTATTGATATGCGGTTCAATGCAGAAGGCGGCCGATGCGCTCGGCCGGACGGAATCCTAAGCGGCACTGCCGGGAATTAGCGGGCGGAGATCGTTGGAGCTTTTTGGCAAGGACCAACAAAAGAGGTTCCTCCCATGCGACTCTACCAACAGTTTTCGGCGCGGGCTCTTGTGCGAACCGTTGTCTTCTTGTCAGGATTGCTGGCAGCCTTCGCAGCCGCGCAGGTCCGGGCGCAGTATCCTCCGTCGAGCTATCCCTCCTGGTGGAGCGCTTATGGCGTGCTGAGCGGGACGACGCCGGCGGATTACGCGGCGGCGAACCAGGGGCAGGCGAAGAATATCGCGGTGTCGGCGGTGAGCGAATTGAACAACGACCTCCCGCAGTTTGGCGGGGCGGGAGGAACTCTCGACACCCTGGCGGCCAATCTCCTCAGCGGAACAACGAATTCGACGGATTACGCGGTCATCAACCTGGGCCAATTGAAGAATCTGGCGCAGCCGTTCTACGATCGGCTGCTCGCTCTCGGGTACGAGGGGCCGCCCTTGACCAGCGGGACCTATCCGTGGGCGGGCCTCACCGCGAATGACTACGCCGTGGCCAATATCGGGGAGGTGAAGAATCTGTTTAGCTTCAACGTGACGTACAGTTCGTATGGGGATGGGATTCCCGACTGGTGGGCGGAGAAATATTTTTCGACGGGCAGCGGGCCGCCGCCCGATGTCAATCCGTACAGTGACCCGGCCAGCAATGGCATGACCATTTTGCAATTGTATCAGGACGGGGTTAACCCGCAGACGCAGGACAGTCCGGCGGTTCAACTCGAGGTGAATATCATCCAATGAAGCCGGCCCGCGCGATTGCGTTCGGCGTCATCGTCTTGATATGGTTTTTACCTCTTATTTCGAAGGGGCAGACGCTCGGCCAGGTGCTGCGGGCGGTGCAGCGGAGGCAGCAACTGTTTATCGATCGATTCGTGGCGGCGGGCGCGCTGGAGAATGACAGCAATCCTCAAGATAACTATTATGGTCCCAACGAGCCGCAGCTTATCGACTGGGGGGGCGGCTTGGGGGCAATCTACCCGACTGATGACCAGGTAAACTCATTGTCCGCAGATACACAGGTCGAGTTGTTAAGACAAGCCTGGGGATGGACGGAGGCTCAGGCGAGCATGGTAGGTTTAAGTCTAGGGTCAAATATCGATGGTGATACGCCCCCTACATTGGGCGCGGAACAAGATATGCTGGACGAGCTAGGCGGACCCATTACGTTGGAAAACTTTCCCAAAGCGGTGCAGCTTTTGGCCTATGCGTTGAGCAAAAACCAGGGAATTCCGTGGCCAGCTATAGTGACTGAATATTCTCCCTCGACGTATACTACAAGCACTGCCTCATCCCTGACATTGGCGTCTCTTCCTTCGAGCATGGATGTGAATGGCGGCGAGGTTGATTCGGGCACTGTAACATCGAGCACATATAGCACCAGTTATATCGCAGACAACGCCTATGGTTTTTGTAATTATAATGGCGATTACGGTCCCGTTGGAGCAACTGAGCAAGGATACTACCCTGTTTATACCGCCGAGACTTTCTGCACCATGTTGGATAATCCGATCACCTATGCTTCTCCAAGCTTTTCCGGGACATTTAATGTCAACGGATACTCAAATTACTCTATAACAGAGATAAATGGGCTGACGCCTGTGCCCGGAACCCAAGTTGACGGCACGGAGGCGGTTTACGATCCTAGTCCGCAAGTTTGGCAGAGTACTCCTCTGGCTCAGGCCAGTGGTTCCAATTCGATTGCCGTCGATGGTCCGTTTAATCTCGATAGCATGACTTTTCCGGGAATATGGCATGACGAACCGTCTCTGTGGGGCTCGACGACGTACGATGATTATTATTTCGTCGGCGACCCTTCTGCGCATACGGAAGAAAACATGGACGATGAGTTCGGAGGGTTTGGCCTCCTAGGTGGTCCGCCACTTCCTCCAGACTATCCACCAGAATCACTATATACTTACCAAGAATACTATACGTTTATTTTTGTACCAAACTTCAGCCAGAGCGGCCCGGAGTTTACATTCCCGGCTCAGGCGCCGCCGGAAGCGATGCCAAAGCTGGATTTGAAGCCGAACTTTGAAAGGAGCCGGTTGGAGGTGCGGTTGGCGAGCGAACCTGCCAATGACTGCGTTTTGGTATGGGATATCAATCCATTAGGAGAGATTGAGGAACCTACAGATGAGTACGGGGATCAGAACGTGAATACGAGAGACAATGTGGAAGGAATTGCATGCCGGCATAGCTTGGGGGTAATTGGTTACGGCAACTATGACGCAGTGTATTCCGGGCTATTTTCCGACCGGGAAACGGAATACGTTTGGCAAGGAAGCGGTGACGGTACTCCCAATATGCGTTGGACCGATTTCAACAGCTACCTGGATGAGTGGTGGCAGCCGGTGCTGAAGCAATTAAAGACGGCTACCTGTGGGTTAAATATCAGGGAAATACAAGGCGCCACTCCGGCGACGAGCACCTATCAAATCGATTTTTACCGGGCGGACCAGATTGGCCCAAAGACTTCGGGCACCTACAGCTTTACGGGTACGCCGGTGGAAACGTGGACTGTGTCGAATCCCACCCTTGATGATTCGAATGGGCAGGCGCTGGAGATCGATACGCCTCGCGCGACCTATGTTCTGAGCGGAACGGGATCGGGGCAAGATTCAGGCTCGCAGACGTGGGAGCTAACGGGAACCGATACGACCGAAACCCAATTTTTGGACAAGCAGTGGGTTCTGACCGGCGAAACCGTGGTGGATACGACAACGGTTGATGGGCAGGCATTGCCAGTTGTGACGACTAATTACAATTCTGGCATTGGAGATTTTTATTCTACAATCTTTCCCGATCAAGTGCAGGAGGTGGGCGTGGATGGAACGCAAACCACGAGCTATGACTGGAGTGCGAATAGTGATGACGGCTGGTTTAACGTCTATCTGACAGATATTACGCAAACTGGAGGAATTAATCCTTTTATAGCGACGTATGATGGCGACAACGGATTGCTAACGAGCTATGTGTGCGGCTCTTCATCAACAAGCTATAGCTACGGAACGGCTGTCACGCGGACTGACACGTTCAATGGCTCGACTGTGCGGACGCTGACGACGAACTACTCCGGCGGGTTGATGCAGGCTGGCGCTACGGCGCAAGGGGTGAGCGATGTGACTGGGACGATGGCGCTTTACTCTGGGACGGATCCGATCAATCCCTGGGCGCCGCGGATGATTTCGGGCTTGGACGGCAATACGACGACCTACAGTTATGCGTGGAGTGGGAGCGACTTTGTAACGACAGAGCAAACCGGCCCCACGTCGAGCCTGTCCGGAGGCTCGCTTACCGCGGGGAGGCAGACCGTGACGACTGTGAATCCGGCTGGGATGGTTATTGCCAGCCAGACGACCGACATCCAGAGCGGGGCGGTATTGGATTCTGCAACCGCGACGAACTATCAAACCGGGACGCCGTTTCCTACCACGTTCAGCCGGCCGCTGGGAGCGACCGAAAGTTTTAGCTACGACGGGAGAGGGCTTGTTACTGGCTGCACAGATCAGTTTGGAATTCAGACCAGTTGCACGTTTGACGCCCTGGATCGTGTGACGGAATTGACGAGGGGACCGTTGACGTGGAATATTTCCTATGATCCGGGTTACCTGGGTCGCAGCATTACATTGAGCAGCCCTGGCCAGACAAGCCGGACG
>Ga0206866_1172_pt1 | contig 13288 bp, 15 predicted proteins | sample Alteio_BWOrgCont_40_FD_152626 | JGI IMG/M metagenome (GOLD analysis project Ga0206866, IMG submission 152626) | Enriched cells from forest soil in Barre Woods Harvard Forest LTER site, Petersham, Massachusetts, United States -... | ecosystem: Environmental > Terrestrial > Soil > Temperate forest >... | reverse complement strand
TCGCCACTTCGTTCACCAAGCCACCCTCCCATTGGATAGACTTGGCCTATGCTCCGCCAGATTGCGCCCGTGTTCTTCACCATGGACATTCCCGCAACGCTCGCCTACTACACAGGCAAGCTTGGCTTCGCATGTCTGGGGACGTGGCAGGATCCGCCCGTCTACGCCATCGTGGCGCGCGACCAGCAGGTGATTCATTTCCGCTGCGCCGCGCCGCCCACGGCCAATCCGGAAAAATATGCGGACGAATTGCTCGACGCGTACCTCTTCGTTGAAGATGCCGACGCACTTTATGCCGAGTACGCAGCCCAAGGCGTAGAATTCACTCGGGGACTTGGCAACACGCCATGGCACACGCGGGAGTTCGCGGTGAAGGATTGCGATGGCCGTCTCCTGGCCTTCGGCGCGAACCTCTAGCCTTCTTCGAAGGTTTTGCAGTGGCCGGAGCGCTTCCTGCTCTACACCGATGGGCACCCGCCCGCGTATGGAAAGGGGCCTATCGGTAATCACCGGGGCGCAACAGCCACGGTGAGGAAAGGTAATCATGAGTCTGGTTCCGTCAGGGCAAGCAATTAACGCGGAGAAACAAGATCTCTCAAAAGACGCCAAGAGCAATTTAACCAAATTGGCTGCATGGATAAACGATCGTAATATCCCTTTCCTGATCACCAGTATCGGCATGGTTGTTATGCTTCTCTGGGCAGGGTCTTTTAAGATGACTGCTCCCGGAGCCGAAGGGATAGTTCCTTTGGTTTCTAACAGCCCGCTGATCTGGTGGCACTTTAAATTATTCGGCCCTTATATCGGCTCCGATATCATCGGCCTTACCGAGTGGGTTGCAGCGATATTGATTATCGCAGGCTATATAAGGCCTAAAGCCGGTATCGTAGGCGGGTTCATCGCAACACTAATGTTCTTTACAACGAGCTCAATGCTGATAACTACTCCCGGCGCGATTATTTCCGTTCCTGGAATCCACCATATGAGGTTCATGAGCAATTTGGGCCTGTTCCTTTTCAAGGATGTCATATCGCTCGGAGTGTCCCTTTACCTGATCAGCTACTTCGGCCGAAAAGCCATCCTTTCGGAAAATCAAAGCCGGTAACTAAGACAGAAAATACTTTGGGAATTCTTATATCGATCCTTGGAAGGCCTGCCGCCACCCAAGATCCCGTACAGATCGATGGTCGGCCATGTGGCCAAAGGCCTGCCACCCGCCTGGAAATGGTAGTGCTTGTACACTTCTCTAACTCTATAGCACGTTCCTGTCAATATAATTTGGACACCGGTGGCCGGGGGTTGTAGGCTCGTGGACACCTGGTTGCGGATAGCTCAAGGTGCGAGTTATGGGACGGCGAATTCTGAGTTTCGGTGTGGCGGCGACGCATGCCAGGATCACGGCGCTGTCCGCGTTTGGGGACGTCGTCTCTATCAGCGATTTCGATGCGTTCGCGCTTGACCCTCATGTGTTGCGAGCAGGTGTCAACCACGAGGTTCTTTCGCGAAGGCAAGCTGAGATCAGGGATTTGGTTCAGAGGAAGGGTGGGCTTTTGCTTTGCATCTTGAGGCCGCCTTGCCAAATGCAGACCACTATGGGCGGCGTGCAGGATGTGCTGAATCTTCTTGATATGGCCAATCCGCAGATTGTGGCGATTGTAAAGTCGGGACTGCGGATGGGGACGGCAACGAAGTGGGGGCTTGTGGGGCCTAGGAAAGGCGTGACGTTTGGGTGCGTGCAGTCCCTTGGCAACCGTCTTCGACCGGAGGCTTTCCTCGAACTGGAACGGGGTTTTTCAGAGGGCGTTGGGGTTTTAACGGTTGCAGAGAACTCGGCGGGGTGGCCGGTGAGCTTTGAGTTTGCTTGTGGGCCGGGCCGGCTCTGCTTTGTGCCGGTTCCTGTCGACGTGAAGGATAGTCAGCTCGGGGCGGCTGTCGCGCGGATGGTGGAGGAGCATTTTGGAGGCTCCGTCGAGGTTGAGTTGCCGGAATGGGTCAGCGGTGTTTCCGTTCCTGGTGCAGAGGCGAACGATGCGCGGATTGCGGAGCTTGAGAAGCAGAGGGAGGAAGTCGCTGTGGAGCTGGCGCGCCTGAGCGAGGAGAAGTCTCGGCTTCTCAATTTTAGAGTGCTGCTGTTTGGGTATGGCAAATCGCTGCTTGAGCCTGCCGTGAGGCAGTCCCTGAGAGAACTGGGGTTCAAGGTGCTGGAGCCGGAAGAGTATGACGGCGAATGGGACGTGGACCTGACGGACGAGGGAACGGGCGCGAGCGCAGTCGGGGAAGTGGAGGGATCAGAGGGCGCAATAAATGTGGACAAGCTGCGACAGTTGCTGGAGTACGTGGAGGCTGAAGAGAATGCGGGCCGCAAGCGCAAAGGGATCCTGGTGGGGAACGGTTATCGATTGAAGGGATTGGGTGATGCTGAGCGAAAGGAGCAGTTCACCGAGGCGGCAATAAGGCGGGCGAGAGGATTTGAGTACTGCTTACTTCCAACGAGTGAGCTGTTTGCAGCAGTAAGCGCAGTGCTTAAATCTCCTAACGATAACGGTTTGAAGAAACACATCAGGGATTCGATTCTCTCGACCGTGGGACCGTGGAAATTTACTACCCTGGCTGAAACGGGCGGGACTGCAAGTGCGGGCGCCGACTAAAACATGGGATTAGAAAAGGAGAGATGGGGAGGGATGGAGACAGGCGGGAAGTTCCCTTCCTAGTTAACTAGAAGGACTATAAATGACAAATAAATGGGGAATTCCATCCCGGGTCCTGAGAAATGCGACGAAGTACGACATTCCGGACCCAGTTGCGAGACATGTAGCGCGGAGAGACAAGTCCCGTGTGTACCGTAAACTGAGATTTAGGATTGAAACGCGGAGCCGCAACAATCTGGCAACTTGGGAGTATATGGACGGTTACTCCGTCAAGCACCCAAAAGTGTGGAACACGGCTCTGTGTTGCGGCTGTTGTAATACCAGCAGAGGACCTAAAGGGCTAGCGGAATGGTTCGATTCCGCATACTGCAGGAAGAATAATATCAGCAGGCAGACCGTTGCCCCAGTTATACGAAGGTATCTCGCAAGAGGTTTACGAGGTCTTTGACAAGTGGCGAGCGAGCGAACTGTGGATCGTCTGAACCTCTCGCAACCGCTTCCCGCTTCTATGCCCGGCGCTTTCCTTCCATGGCTTCGCGGAGGAGCTTGTTGATTCTGGTCTGATATCCGCTTCCCTGGCGCTTCAGCCAGGCCAGCACATCGGCGTCCACGCGAATCGTCACCGGCTTCTTGATGGGCCGATAAAACTTTCCCACCACCGCTCCTCTCCATTCCCGAACTTCCGGCGCATCCGACAAATCGATCTTGTCGTCCGGCATCCGCGCCAGCGCCGCCAGCTCCTTGGCCACCTTCCTAGAAACCTTCCTCATAAGTCTTCCTTTCCCGCGGCGTCGCTTTTCGCGCCGAGATGATTCGTACGTATTGTTCGTCTCGTCCCACTCGAAGGTCATCCTGTACCTATCGTCTTGTACATACTATATCATACGTACACTCTACTACGATAGGGCGGGTGGAGCACCCTTAACCTAACTACGGAAGGTGCCCCACCCTTTCGCGTTTGCTTTTTGAAAGGGTGGGCCATTCTTCTCTTCGCTCTCTCCTAGAGTCCTGACTTGGTAGCCAGGAACAGACGAGGTGTTTTCCGCAAGGAAGTGGCCCCTCGAAGCTCGGGGTAAACGAGCGGCGATTGTGCGGCTCGGGCGGGGGAGCTATGATGAGTGAAAGGGATGGCGATGACGACCGAGCGAATCGAGATTAACCCGGCGATTATGCTGGGCAAGCCCGTGATTCGGGGGACGCGAATCACGGTGGAGCTCATCCTGCGCAAGCTCGCGGAGGGCGCCAGCGAAGCTGAACTGCTGCAAGACTACCCGCACCTCACCACGGAGGACATCCGGGCGGCAGTGGCCTATGGCGCGGCCAGCGTGGCCTAAACGCGAAAAGAAGTGGCGAGTGGCGGGCAAAAAGAACACTGTCGCAGCTCAAGCTTGGAGGAAGTCGCTTACGTTAATTCCAGCTTCGCGGAGAATCGCGCGCAGCGTGCCCTCCGCCATGTCTCCGGAATGGTGCGGAAGCGTGACTTTTCTCCCCGTTTGCGGATGGCGCCAGACTTCGTGGCTGCCGGCACCGGGACGGTCGAATTGGAAACCAAACGTTCTGAGGCGGCGGGCAACTTCCCTGTAGGAAAATCCTGCGAGGCGTCCCATTTAAGAGACGGAAACAGGAACCCGGAATTCGCGCTTCGACCGAACCTTGCTCCGGAACACAGGAGGGAGCGGATCGCCGTGTTCCCGGCAGGATTCCACGATTTTTCTGGCGAGGCCCTGAGCGATTTCAACCGTTTCGGCAACGCTGCGGCCTTCGGCCACCAATCCCGGAACATCCGGGCTGGTACCCAGATAGCGGCCATTCTTCAGATTCTCGACGCGAACCCGAATGGCCACTTCCTCGACGTCCGCGAGGTGCTCTTGCCGCTTCATGGGAGATTCCTTCGCAGGGCATTATAGCAAATACGCGAACTGGACGGCGCTACAAGCGAAGAGAAAAGAGGGCACGGCATTCCGTGCCCTTACACGCACGGGAGCAGAGGGGGGAGCCCTGCGTGCCGTGAGATTTTCCTTGTAGTGGCCGGTCTTTAGACCGGTACGAGAAGCGCGGAAACGCCAAGGAAGAACATGAGAAGAGAAAAGCACGGGTCTGAAGACCCGCCACTACAAAGAGACGGAGTTCGGCAGGCTTAACTCTCTGCTATGAGCTCGACTTTCCCAGGCAGTCGGCGCAGTAGCCGCCGACTTCCGTGCGCGAGACGGTGACCTTCATATTCATGTCGCGGGAAATCTGCTGCTTCAACTGCTCGTACAGCCGGCTCTCAAACTCGCGCACTTTCCCGCAGCCCAGGCACGCCACGTGGATGTGGTCGCGCGGTCCATGCGACTCGTAATAGTGCCGGTCGCCGCGCAGGTGCAGCAGGTCCAGCTCGTCAATCAAGCCATGTTTTTTCAGGAGATCAATCGTGCGGTAAACAGTGACCAGCGCCACGCCGGAATCAATCTTCTGCGCGCGTTCCAGGATTTGGTCGACGTCCAGGTGCTGCTCCGCGTCGTCCATCACCTGCAAAATCACGCGCCGCTGCCGCGTCAAACGAATGCGCCGCTTCCCCAGCGCCTGCTGCAATCTTCCCGTGGTTTCCGCGGTATTGAGTCGCTCGCCGGTCGAGGCTCGGTGCTGCGGCGATACAGGCATTCTTTCTCCGGGTGCGGTGCGTAGCGAGCTAGGCCAGGTCAGCTCAGGAATGAATCGGCAGCAGCCGCACCACGTCATTGTACATAACGATGGCGAACACCACCAACAGGAACACCAGCCCCACCTGCACGAAGCGCTCCTTGAACGCCAGGCTCATGTCGCGCCTCAGGATCCCCTCGATCCCCAGCAGCAGGATGTGCCCGCCGTCCAGGATCGGAATCGGCAGCAGGTTCAGGATTCCCAGGTTTACGCTGATCAGAACCATCAGCGAGATGATCGCCAGCGGGCCCTTCCGCGCCGCCTGCCCCGCCGCGCGCGAAATTCCCACCGGCCCTTGCAGTTGTTTCAGCGAAACCCGCCCACTGAAAAGTTTGCCGACGATGCTTGCCGTTTCTCTGATTTTTTCAACGGTTACAAGGGCCGCGTACCGCGCACCTTCCGGAAAGGCCACGCGCTTGTAAGCGGTATCCTCATGAACTTGCACGCCAATCTGGTAAATCGTTTCCCCGCGTTCGTTCGTCGCCGCTTGCGGCGTCACCACCAGGTGCAGCGTCTGTCCTTTGCGGTCCACGTCGAGGGCCACTGGCTTGCCGTTCGACCCGCGGACGCGTTCGGTGAACTCGCCCCACCACTGGATCTTTTGCCCGTCCACCGCCGCGATCAAATCATTCTCTTTGAGCCCCGCTCGCTGTGCCGGCAGTCCCGGAGCGACATCCTCCAGAACCGCACGGATCGGCGCAAAGCCCAGCAAGCGCTCCGGCTGCTCAAGATCTTTTTGCTCGACAGGAATGCTCAGCGATCGCCGCGCTCCGGCGTCTTCCACTTCCATCGAGAGCTTGCTGTTCGGTGTGAGCTTGGCGAGGACCTTCTCCACTTGCTCCCAATCCGGATTCTGCTCCCCATCGATAGCGACGACTTTGTCGCCGCTACGCAGGCCCGCCGCGGCTGCCGGAGAGTTCGCCGGTACCGCCGCAACCTGCACAGGCTTGTCCTGATACGCCGGATACGGAATTCCAACCGCCACGAAATAAACGGTCAGCAGCAGAATCGGGAAAATCAAGTTCACGAAAGGGCCGGCAAACGAAATAATCGCGCGTTGCCACCGCGGCTTGCTCACCAGCTCGTCCGGCGCCCCGGTGCCGCGTCGCAGCAACTGGTCCACTCCGCGCATCTCCGCGGTCTTGAATGTAATTTCGGAAACTCCGGCAGCCTCCGAGCGCACCGAAAGTCCGGGTTTCTCCTGCGTTTTCGCCTGTTCGCCCGACCGCATGTGTGCCCAATCGCGATCCGCGGAATCAATTTCCGTGGGATCTTGCCCGGCCATGCGCACGTAGCCGCCGAGAGGCAGCGCGCTCACGCGATAATCCGTCGCCCCGCGCTTCCAGCCAAACAGCCGCGGCCCGAATCCAATCGAAAAAACGTCCACGCGCACGCCGAACATCCGCGCGGCGATAAAATGCCCCCACTCGTGCACCAGAATCATCACTCCCAGCACGAGCGCTACGCCCAGTAACAAATCCATACGATTGCTTTCCCTTCCTGTGAACTACGATGCCGCTGCCGCCGTCACCGCCAGCCGCTCTACTTCTTCCTTGGCCATTCGACGCGCTTCCTTATCCGCCGTAAGCACGTCATCCATCTTCTCAAATCGCGTCTTCGGCGTCCGCGCTAGCACCCTTTCGATTACCTCCGGGATTCCCAGGAACGGCAGCCTTCTCTCCAGAAACGCCGCCACCGCGATTTCATCCGCGGCGTTCAGCGCGCACGGCAACGCCCCGCCCTTTTTCAGCGCTTCCTTCGCCAAACGCAGGCACGGGGAACGCCGGGTGGAAACTTTCGCGAAATCAAGGCGCCGGAGTTTCGACCAATCCAGGGCTACGCCTTTAGATGCCAGGCGCTCCGGATAGGTTAACGCATATTGAATCGGCATGCGCATGTCCGTAGGTCCAAGCTGTGCGAGAACTGAACCATCCACAAATTCCACCATGGAATGAATCGTTGATTGTGGATGGATAACCACATCAATCTGGTTCGGTTGCACACCGAACAGCCAGCGCGCCTCGATGACCTCGAAACCCTTGTTCATCATTGTTGCGGAGTCAATTGTGATGCGATTGCCCATTCGCCAGTTCGGATGCGCCAGGGCCTGTTCCGGAGTCACGCTTTGCAGCGCCGCCAGCGGCGTCTTTCGAAAGGGTCCGCCGGAAGCGGTCAGCACCAGCCGCCGCACTTCTCCGCGTTCTCCGCCGCGCAAACATTGGTGCACGGCATTGTGTTCGCTGTCCACCGGCAGCAATTCGCGCCCGGATTTTTTTGCCGCGGTCATCACCAACTCGCCCGCAGCAACGAGGACTTCCTTGTTCGAGAGCGCGACCGTCTTGCCTAGCTTGATCGCTTCGTAGGTCGCTTCCAGTCCCACAACACCAACAGCCGCGGAAACAACCATGTCCGCTGCAGCGTGCGTTCCGACCGCCAGCATGCCTTCGCGCCCATGGTGAATTGCCGGCAGCGAAGACAATCCTTTCGCTCGCAACCTTTCCGTTAGCTCGTCCACTTTGCTTGCATCCGCGACAGACACCACTTCCGGCCGGTACCGCTCAATCTGCGCGACGAGTTCGTCCAGATTCGAACCCGCCGCCAGCGCCACAACTCCAAATCGTCCCGGCAGCGACTCCACCACCGCCAGGCATTGCCGCCCGATCGATCCAGTCGAACCCAGAATGGCTAATTTTCTGAACGACAGCGTCACAAGGTTTTCTTTCTTGCGATTTTCAGCGGCCTAGCTCGGTTAGTTCCCCTTATTGCGTCAGTCTGTAAAAGCGGCGGCAAGTCCGCCGCACTCCACACGCGGCGGATGCGATAGCCAGGTTCGAATTACATTCCAGGCGAGTAGACCAACGTCCAATAATACCAGACAACCGGAATCGCCAGAATCAGCGCGTCGATACGATCCAGAATTCCGCCATGGCCCGGCAGCATTCCCCCGGAATCCTTCGCGCCCGCGCTGCGCTTATAAGCCGACTCAAGCAAATCGCCAACTTGGCCTGCAAAATTTCCCACGCCCGCCATCGCCAGCAGATGCACCGGAGGCGCGCTGAGCCATCGCGTAAAAGCCAGAGCGACGAGCAGTGACCCCAGCAAACTTCCGATGGAACCTTCCCAAGTTTTCTTGGGACTGAGATGTGGCGCCAGCGGGTGCTTTCCCACCGCGCGTCCCACAAAATACGCGACCGAGTCGCCTACCCAAGTGATTACCAGCGCGAAGAGCAGCAACCGCGGACCTTCCTCGCCCACACCGTGCAGCCGCACCGCAAATGTCAGCGGAAACGCCACCAGCAGCAATCCGCTGGAGCTGATGCCAGCAGCCGGTAACCCTTCCACAAGAGGCCGCTTCGTCCAGAGCGTCAGCACCGCAACACCCAACACGAAGACAAAGAATGCGTCGGCCACACCAAGCAATCCGGCGGCAAATCGTCCGACACCGCGATGCAACATCAAGCCGCCGGCAAGCTGGTAAGTCGGTTCAATGGCCGCGAGCCACTGCACATACACAAGCAGAAATGCGCAGGTCGCGGTCCAGAAACGATAGGCGCGGTGGCCAATCGCATCGCCGAGCGCAAAATACTCGAACAGCGCCAGCGCGATAATCAGCGCGAGTGCCAGCGCCACCCACGCCGTCGAACCCCACAGCACCAGCCCTACGACAAACGGAATTAAAACGACGGCTGTCGCCACACGCTTCCAGGTCATGCGGAAGGAATCCCCCGGCGGACTGCAAGGAGAAGGTTAGCAGTCGAAAGTCAAAAGTCGAAAGAAAAAGCGAGGGAGGAGGAAATCACTGCCCGGCGACGCGCGCGGGAACTTCGGAATCCGGCCCGCCTTCGCGAATGCCGCCGTAGCGGCGCTCGCGCTTTTGAAATTCCACGAAAGCCTCGAGCAGCCGCGCGCGATTGAAATCCGGCCAAAGCGTTTCCGTGACCAGAATCTCGGCGTAGGCAATCTGCCACAACAGAAAATTGCTGACGCGCATTTCCCCGCTGGAGCGAATCAACAAATCCGGGTCCGGCAATCCCGCCGTATACAGGTGCCGGGATACTTCCTCCTCGGTCACCGGTACGTTGCCGCCTTCCCCGTTGCGCTGCGCCACGATTTCGTTCAGCGCGTCCACGATTTCCGCGCGACCGCCATAATTCAGCGCCAGGCACAACACCATGCCGGTGTTCTTGGAAGTCTTCTCGACTGCCGCGCGCATATCCTGCTGCACGCCGGCAGGCAGTTCCCGGGAACGCCCGAGGAACCGCATGCGAATATTGTTGCGCTGAATCAGCGGCATCTCCTGCCGCAAGTATTCGCGCAAGAGCTGCATCAGAAAATCGGTTTCCGTTTTCGGGCGCCGCCAGTTTTCCACGGAGAACGCGTATAGCGTCAGCGCTTCGATTTTCAGCCGCGCGCACGTTTCAATCGTGGTGCGTGCCGTCTGCGTTCCGGAACGATGCCCCGCGGCGCGCGGCAGGTGCTTGCGCTGCGCCCAGCGCCCGTTGCCGTCCATGATGACCGCAACGTGCCGCGGCAGCCGCGCCAAATCCAGGCTGGCCAGCAACTGGGCCTCTTCCGGCGTTACAGGACCGAGCGCACTAGGGTCCGCCACCGAAATGTTGGGATGAGCTTTCGTCAGCACGGCTTCTTCCGGGGAAATCCCTTTACGCCGCAAAGTTAACACAGCCCTCGTCGCTGGCGCAATGGCGCGTTGTCGTGTGAAGCAATCAACCGCTCGGCGTGCCCTGAGAGAGCGAAGAGAAGCATGGCACGCCCTTTCAAAAAGCAAACGCGAAAGGGTGGGGCACCCTCCATGGTTAAGTTAGGGGTGTTCCACCCGCCCCGCCCGTTTGTTGGGTTGCAATTTAGCATACTTTAGCAATAGGATAAGAGTGGCAATGCCCCAAACGATCAGAAATCTATTTCATTTCACGGACCGTCGCAACCTGCCATCAATTACGACGGAAGGAGGGCTGTTTTCCTACGCGCAGTTGAAGGAAAAGGGGATCGCGATTCCTGCACCTGGCGGTAATGACTGGAGCCACGAGGCTGATGCGTACAAAGGCATGGACCGCTACGTCCATCTTTGCCTCAGGCCAACCCATCCAATGGAAAACGCGGCCAAAGTAGACGGTCGCATTGTATCGTCCATCTTCCTCAGTATTCACACAGACGTACTGCAAATCCAAGGCTTGAGATTCACAGCCGGAGTATCAAACAAGGCTGATGTTGAGACCTATTCCCTCGACGAGGCGATGGGAATCATCGACTTTGATATGCTCTATGGAGGATGGAAGGATTGGAACAATCCAGAGATACAGGCGAGATTGCAGCGAGTTGAAAAATACGAGATTCTCGTGCCTGATCACGTCCCGATCGAACGGATACTGAATTTTCCAAATGGCTGAGAGACCCATCTTTGTCCCGTCACCAGACACGCCTGAACTAGTCAAAGAGATATTCTGCCAGCTTGACTGGAACCCCGGCTTTGCACCGATTCAAAAGGAAAAGAACATTGCCGCGTTGCACGCGTCCGCCGCTAAAAGAGGGTTTTCCCCTCTGCTTGAGGTCTCGACGAAGTCGGATAGTCCACTAGGACAGCACCTCAGTGCCTTCAACCTGAAAGTGCGTGCGTGGGAGTTTGGCGAGATTCCAATGGAATGTGCCTTTCAAGGGAGCAAGGTGTTTGAGCGTGGTGGTCCCTATACGGACCTATACATCGCTGCTGACTCGAAAGATGCTAGACGTGACATCCGGCTACAAGAATCAGGGAAGCTTATTGGGTTCAAGTTTGAGAGCGTATCTTTCCCTATCGAACCAAAGACGGCCTTCTATGATTGGCTGTACATTAATGCGATCTTTCCAGGCTGGAAGCAGTTTGCCGCCTTGAAGGAATATGCCGGCTTCACGGACATTGAGTTCAATCCGTATAGGTCAATTAACTGCCAGGCTCGATCTTGTGCTTTGTTTGTCGCCTTGATATCGAAGGACGTTCTCAAGACAGCCATCGCATCGCCGGACGCATTTGTAGAAGTACTCTCACACTCTGCCTACAGGCCGCATTTGGCAGAACCATCTGGCCAGGAATCTCAGTTGGCTCAAAAGCGATAGCCCGCCTTATAGACGAGCAGAAGGGTAGGCCCAGTCTATGACTGATCCAAAAAAAGAAGCCCTAAAAAAAGAGGCCCTGAAGAACTTGGACAAACATTTCGGCGGGCCGATGGAAATGCTCGCTCATATGATTATTCATCTATCTATGAGCGGCCAACTTTGTGACGTAACGTTTCGGGATAGAGAACCTGCGCTGAACGTGAAAATCGATGAGAGCATTTCTTTGGCTTTGATGTATGGAGCTGGCGCCAAGAAACTAAAAGAAAAGTTAGAACGCATTCAGATGTCAAATGGTGAAGAAGTGAGCATCAACGAAATATGGGTTGTGTTGCCCATGCCTGCGGGCGGGTTTTCAGACAAGGAGCTGGCGGAGGTTGATCTCGCCGATGGCGAGGAACAATTTGGGCCGAGCGGTGAGACGATCCGAGAAATGATTCGCAACGTCTATCACTGCAAGTCCAAAGAAGAAGAAGAGAAGTTCCTGCGGCGGTATTTGGCATCCTGACCGCCCCGCCCGCGTAGCTTCTGCTCAAAACCCACGCTCATGCCGTGGCTGCTTTGGCTTCGTAATCCATAGCCAAAAGCATAGTTTTGCCATAGACGGGAAGGGCGCGATCAATGGCGCGCATGAATTGATCCCAATTTGTCGAAGCCTTCATAAGAGCGACGACCGCGGCAAGATGTTCTCGTAAGCGAGGATGGCCTATATCTTCAGTGAGCCGGCGATGGAGATGTGTCTTCAGGCGCCCCTTTTCATCGCGGGAAATAAGCCGTCGTAGTTCGTCCAAGACGCCTGGGGCTAGGCGGCGATATACAAGGTCGTTTGTCAAATGTCCCACAACAGCCGGACGCGCGCCACTGGTCTCTGAGAAATCCCATTTTCTCAGCCTAAACATTTCCTTGTAAAATTCTGCCGGAAAAGTCTTGACCCATTTTCTCAAGTCCTTCGCTATAAAGGCCTCAAGAATCCGCGCAAGTGAATCACGGGCTCGAGCGTCCTGATAGCCAGTGGCCTCATCCACCAGCGCGATGATCCCGACCTTTGCGAAGGCCCTAATCAATATTCCGCAGGCATCGGCTATATGCTCTTGTCGAGGCAGCAGGATTTTCCCTTGCCTCCTCGCCTCTAGAACAACATCGCAGATGTCGGTCAGAATTGTAGCTTCGTAACCATCTGCAACGTTTCCTCCGTGAGGTGGAACGAATCGAATCGGGTTGTTGATGCGCGCGATTAAGTCATTGACGTCTAAGCCTTTAGCACCCAAAGTGGCGAGAAATTGAGCTAGCCTCCGCGCGCCGGGTTTTCCGCCACTTCTGGACATCCCTACGCTGGTCTGCAAGCCGCGTTGTGCCAGAACCCTACGGCCATCGACGAGGACGTAGCAGGGTATTTCAATCGTCCCGATGCGAAGAGGTCTCTCAGGCGCGCCGTAGGTCGCTTGGACGGGAACGGTGTACCCCTCCCTCTGCCAACGTGTTATTGCCGCTTTACGTGCGATTTCGCGCCTCTGCTCTCGCGTTAGTGCATTTGCGCGCGCTTTTCCGCCTTCGGCGGCGTATTCGGAGACTGTCGGTTCTTTTTCCGCGGCCATACAGAAGGACCTCTGCAGAATACAGTACATGCGGGGAAGGCATCTGTCAATGCTTTCACTGTAAGCATCCGGCCTGCCTACCGGCGAGTTGCGTTTACCCGGCGCGGTCGGGGCAAGGGTGGGGCTGCCTTTCGCCAGCCTCTTCTGGTGCGTGGCAGGCCTTCGGCCACATGGCCGACCATCGACTGTGAAGAGCAGTGGCCCTTCGACTTCGCTCAGGGTAAACGAGTGGCCCCTCGAAGCTCCCTTCGAAAACTC
>Ga0206866_1027_pt2 | contig 13339 bp, 11 predicted proteins | sample Alteio_BWOrgCont_40_FD_152626 | JGI IMG/M metagenome (GOLD analysis project Ga0206866, IMG submission 152626) | Enriched cells from forest soil in Barre Woods Harvard Forest LTER site, Petersham, Massachusetts, United States -... | ecosystem: Environmental > Terrestrial > Soil > Temperate forest >... | reverse complement strand
GTTCGTTAGGGCGTTTGTGCAGGAATGGACGAGTCGATCACAGCAGATGAACGAGACGCAGGGGGCTTCTGCCTTCAGCACCTACGCACGTTGGACCGGAGACTCGAGCAAGCGATAACAAGCACCGACCGAAGAGACCGTTCGACCTTGACCGTTGCAATTGCGATGCCCTCAGAGTCAAGCGTTGCGACTTTGAGTCACCGAGCGTAGGCTAACCCACATGATCAAATGGACGTACAAGATGGCATTGGAGCTTCTGCCGGGGTTGGCGATTTTGACCCTCGTGGTCAGCGGAGTTCCCCTTTTCCGGTCGCCGGTGTTAGCGCAGGGGTGGGAAGCGGACATTCGTGCGTTTGAAAAACAAGACCAGCTCAGTCCGCCGAAGGCGGGAAGCATTGTCTTCACGGGCAGTTCGAGTTTCGTCCGGTGGAATACCCTGTCCGAGGACATGAAGCCGCTGCCGGTGCTCAACCGTGCGTTTGGTGGCTCGGAATATACCGACGTCAATCAGTATGCGGCCCGCACTGTGATCGCGTACCACCCGCCTGCGGTGGTTGTCTACGCCGGAGATAACGATCTAGCCGCTCCAGGGCCCAATACTCCGCAGAGCGTGGCCAAGCAGGTGCAGCGGTTCGTCGAAATCTTGCACGGCCAACTGCCGGGGACATGGATTTACGTGCTATCGATCAAGCCGTCGTTCCTGCGATGGGATGCGTGGCCGCGGATGAAAGAGGCGAACCAGTTGATCAAGGATTACGTGCGGACGCAGCAGCGCGTGGAGTACGTGGACGTGGCCACACCGATGTTTGAAGGTCAAGAGAAACCTCCGCGCGATCTTTTCGTCGGGGATGGTTTGCACCCAACCGCTAAGTGTTATGCGCTTTGGACGTCGATTCTGAGGCCTGTCCTGATGCGGCGTTTTGGCCCGAAAGCGTCGTCGCAACTGGGCTCTGCCGAAGATCGTGACGGCGCGCCTGCTTTGTCCGCGCTTGTCGCACGTTAGGTCGTAGGTCGCGAACCACGTCGCTTCCCCCAGCATTGCGGGGCTCCCTGACTTTCGATTGTCTTACCTCGGAACAGATCGGTACACGACCCCTGGCCTATTCGCTAAGCGTCGCAAGGCGCTGTGGCATAATGGCTAGCTAAGAGCGAGCGAAAGCGTGTTCTTTTGCCGTTTGCTTGTTCCGGAGGGTGTGCGATGAGCGGGCGAGGCTCGAAGCAACTTTCCACTTTTGGGGCTGCGCGCGTGTTGGGCGTTTTGGCCGTCGCCCTGCTGAGCTTAGCGCCGGCGCAAGCTCAAAACACGTCCAACTCGATTCGGCTCTCCGTAGACCTTCAGGAAGCCGCGCGGCGCATTTTCCACGTTCACCTCGTAGTGCCGGCGAAACCCGGCCCGCTGACATTGCTCTACCCGAAGTGGATACCGGGCGAGCACGCGCCGGATGGTCCGATTGAACAGGTCGTGGGCCTCAAGTTCACCGCCCGGGGCAAGACTCTTTCCTGGAAGCGGGATGACGTAGAGCTCTACGCGTTTCATCTGGACGTGCCTCCTGGCGCCAGCTCGATCGAAGCCGATTACGATTATCTCTCGCCGATCGAAGGTGACGGCTATTCAGCGGGACCGACGTCCGATCCAGTGCTGGCAGTGCTCGAATGGAATATCGTCGTGCTTTACCCGGCCGGAGCGACAACCGATGCGTTGAGCTATGAGGCGACGCTGCGGCTGCCGCGCGGGTGGAAGTTCGCGTCGGCGCTTCCGGTGGCGAAGAAACGAGGCGACGACGTTGATTTTTCGCCGGTGTCACTGACAACGCTGGTGGATTCTCCCGTACTGGCGGGAGAACACTTTCGATCGATAGCGCTAGCGACCGATGTGCAGCCGGCGCATCATCTGGACATTGCCGCCGATAATGAGGCAGACTTGGACATCGGCGCCGAACAGGCAGCCGCCTACAGCAATCTGGTGCGTGAAGACGGAGCGCTGTTTGGCGCGCGGCACTACGATCACTACGATTTTCTGCTGTCGTTGACGAACAACTTCTCACCAAATGGGCTGGAGCATCACGAGTCAAGCGATGAGCGCGCGCCCGAAACCACGCTGATCGACACGAACAAGCGCCAATACTACAATTCCCTGCTCTCCCACGAATACGCGCACTCCTGGAACGGCAAGTATCGCCGGCCGGCGGGGTTGGCCACGCCAGACTTTGAGCAGCCGATGAGGGACGATCTTCTGTGGGTTTACGAGGGCCTCACGCAGTATCTCGGCGAGATGACCGCGGCACGCGCCGGGCTGCGTACACCCGAGGATTATCGCGAGGCATTGGCGTGGACGGCCGCTTACTTGGACCAGTGGCCGGGACGGACGTGGCGGCCACTCGCTGACACGGCTCTGGCCGCGCCATTTCTGTACAACGTTTCGAGCCGGAACTGGGAATCGTGGCGACGAAGCGTGGATTTCTACGACGAAGGCTGGCTGATCTGGCTTGAGGCCGACATCATCATCCGGCGCGATACGCACGGCCAGAAATCGCTGGACGATTTCTGCCGGCGCTTCTACGGGGCGCCGAGCACGCCGCCCAAGGTCGTGCCGTACACGCTGGACGAGATTGTTGCGGCGCTCAATGAAGTGCTGCCTTATGACTGGCGAGTTTTTTTTCACGCGCGAATCGATGAAATACAAGAGCACGCGCCGATGGGTGGCATTACAGAAGGCGGCTGGCGGCTCGTCTACAACGCCACGCCAAACCAGCGCGTCCAAATTTCGGAAAACGTCATCCGCACGATCGAGGCGAGTTTTTCGCTGGGCATGCGAGTCAGCACCGAGGGCGGAGAAAACGGCGGCTTAGCCGACGTCATTCCTGGCACGCCAGCCGCGGAAGCAGGACTGGCGCCTGGGATGAGGATCGTTTCGGTGAACGGCGTTCAATTTTCGCAGCAGGCGCTGACGGACGCCATCCACGACGCCCAAGGCAATAAGAAGGCCATCACCGTGGTGGCGCAAAACAGCGGCTTCACGCGTACTTACGAGATCCAATACCACGGCGGCGACCGCTATCCGCACCTGGAACGCGACCCGGCGCGACCGGACCTGCTCGACGATACGTTGCGTCCCTTAACCGGGACCGGCGCCGGCAAGTGATCGCTGCGTAGAGATGGCCGGCAAGTTAGTAGCTTTCGCGGCCTGAATCTTGTTCTTGATCGGCCGTCAAGGTCTTACCTGCGAAATAGCGGTAGACGAAAATGAAGTACGCGCTCGCCAGAGCGATCCCGATCACCCACCAGATCAGACCGACCTTCAAGCCGTAGTCGCCAGCTTTGGCATTTTCAATCGTGAGCGAAAACGCCGGATTTCCTCGGGCAGGCAGAACGAGCGGAAAGAGACCAAATGTGACGCTGGTCAACATGCCGACGAGATACGCGCAAGAGGAAAGAAATGCGCGAAATTCTCCCACGCTTGCCAACTTCGGAGACGTCCACCGGCGCATGCCCGCAAGGCCGGCGAGCGCTAGTGCCGGAAAAGCAAGGCCCCAGGGATGCGCCGCAAAGCTAGCGCGAATGTGCGGCTGCACTTGGAAGCTGCAATAGGTAATCAGCACCGTCAGGACGACGACGAAAACCCAACTGATTCGCGACAGACGCCGCGCCCGCTCCGCCGTGGCGCCTGCGGTCTTAAGCGTCAGCCAAAGCGAGCCGTGTTGCGCCAGGGCAAAGTAGGCGGTCAGACCGACCAGAATGGTGTACCAGTCGAGAATGCCAACATCAGAACCGAGGCGAAAGTTCGTCCAGAGCGGCTCGAAAAACGAGCCTGAGGCGTCCAGCGGCACGCCGCGGACAACATTGCCCAGCGCCGCGCCGAAGAAGATCGCGAGCAGCGCGCTAGACCCACAGAACACTGTGTCGCAGAGGGGCGTCCATACCGGCCCGCTAACGTGGCTACGAAATTCGAGCGAAATTCCCCGCAGCATCAGCAGCCAGAGCACCATCATCAGTGGCAGATAGAAACCGCTGAAGCCGGAAGCATAGAGCGCGGGAAATGCAAAGTAGAGCGTGCCGCCCGCCGCAAGCAGCCAGACCTCGTTGGCGTCCCAAACGGGACCGATGGTCGAAATCACAGCGCGGCGCTCGGCATCAGTTCGCGCCACGCCGAGATGCAAGATGCCGACGCCGAGATCGAAACCATCGAGCAACACGTAGGCCGCCAGCATCAATGCCACGAGACAGAACCATATCGCGCTCATCGGAGAGGCTCCGCGAGGCCCCGATTAGCGCTGTGCGCGGCGAGGGATTCCGGACCCCGGTCGATCTCATGCGCGACAAGGAAGAGGAACAGAATGCCGAGCACCACGTACATCCCAGCAAAACCCAGGAACGTGAACCAAACGTTCCCAGCCGAGACCAGCGGCGAAACGCCTGCGGCAGTGCGCTGGAGACCGTAGATAAGCCACGGCTGGCGGCCTACTTCGGCCGTGATCCAGCCGGCCGTGTTGGCGATGTAGGGAAAGGGCAAGGATAACAGCAAGAGCCAAAGGACCGCACGCGACGAGTAGAGACGGCCGCGCCAGAGTTGCCAAGCGGCCAGGAGCATGATGACGATGAAGATTGTGCCAAGTCCGACCATGATGTGGTAGCTGAAGTAGAGCAACGGAATGCGGTCCGGCCAGTCCGACTGCGGGAATTGATTGAGGCCTCGGACTTCGGCAGTCCATGCACGGTACGTAAGAAAGCTGAGCGCGTTGGGGACAATCAAAGGATTGTCGATGCGCTGCCGTTCGACGTCGGGCTGGCCGAGGATGACGATCGGCGCGCCGCGTTCGCCTTGGAACAGCCCCTCCATGGCGGCGAGCGTTACAGGTTGATCCCGAGCAACCATGCGACCCTGCTCGTCGCCGGTGGGAAAAATCTGGAGGACAGCAGCCAGCACGCCCACAACCACGCCAATACGTAAAAACGTTCGACCGTAGGCTACGTCGCGCCCACCGAGCAGATAGAACGCTCCGATCGAGGCCATCACAAAGCATGCGGTTTGCGTCGCGCCAAGCATCGTATGCGCGAATTGCCACAGCGCCCAGCGATTCAGGAGCAAGCCCCAAAGACTCGCCAGAAACAGCTGACCTTGCGGGCCAGCGGAATACCCGACGGGACGCTGCATCCAGGCGTCGGTCGCAACAATGAGGTAGCCGGAGAGCCACGAGCCGAGCTACACCAGCAACGCAGCCGCCCAGTGGCCGAGCCGGCCCAGGCGGCGCTCACCGTAAAGCAGCAAGCCCAAAAAGCTGGACTCGAGGAAAAACGAGAAGATGCCCTCCATGGCGAGCGTTTGGCCGATAACGCTCCCGGCAGTACGGGAAAAAACGGACCAATTCGTGCCAAACTGGAATTCCATGGGGATGCCGGTCACCACTCCCAGCGCGAAGTTGATGCCGAAGATGCGCGCCCAAAAGCGTGCGGCATCGTTGTAGTGTTCGTTGCCTGTACGAACCGCGAGCGTCTTCAGGATGAAGACCAACAGGGCCAAGCCCATCGTGAGCTGCGGGAAAATGTAATGGAACGTTATGGTGAAGGCGAATTGCAGGCGATGGATGTCGAGAGTGGAATCCATGACAACCACATATTAGCGAACGACTCTCTCTTAACATTAACAGAATGGCTCCGCAAACCAAGGGATGTTGGGTGGGGGCCGCCGCCTGAGGGAAATACCGGCCCAGCGGACCAAACTGCGAAAGAGCTTGACAGGCTTGGGCGCGCACCGTTATATGTTCCCAGCATTTTTTAGTTCCTCATGAGTATGCTTCGCAAACTAGCACTCTGCCTGTTGGTGTTGCCGTTGACGCTAAACGGCCTCTGGGTGATATGCCGCGATGTGCCTCCCCAGCCGCAGACACAGGATTCGGCGCGCTCGGATGCTTCCAGTATCGATCAGCAGAAAGCTGAGTGCGAAAGGCTTTGCGCCAGGCAGTCGTCACTCTGTCTAACTTCCGCTGGCGACAAGACTTCAGTAACGATCGTCGTTTACGGTGTGGCCATTTTCCCGGCCGAAGTTCGCGCAGGTCTGCCTTCCGTGGTGCGCCAAACAGTGGCCGAGATTCGGGATCTGCATTCCGACCCCAACATCGCTCACCCCTCGCCTCCTCCTAGAGCTTGAGCTGATTCCTCCCCACCGCGTTGCCGGAAAACGTTGTGCCGGCACGCAGCCGTGACCGGTTTACGCCACCGAAGATTTTCGGAAGCGAGCGCTTTCCCGGTCTTTCACGCTGAACGGTCCTACTAAGGACCGGCTAGCCAACTTGAAAACACAACCTGAGCCAGGCGCTACGCGATCGCCAATTCGGCTATTTCTGCGCAGCTGCTGAAACGCGAGGGGAGCGTTCATGAGATTGCATCTTCGTGGGAGTAGATCTCTGCTGATTCTTTTTCCTGTGGTGCTATTGCTCGTAAGCGTGTGGGGTACACACACTCGCGCCTGGGCGCAATCCGCGGCAGCCAGCGGACAAATCGTGGGCCAAGTTCTGGACCCGTCTGCCGGCTCGGTGGGAGGCGGAGAGGTAACCGTCCGCAACACGAACACAAACTTCACGCGGACAACAACGAGTGATAGCGAAGGAAGGTATGCGATTCCCGAATTGCCACTGGGCCCTTATGAGGTCACGGTCAAAGCGGCGGGATTCGCGGAAAATACTCAGGACGCCTATGTCACTCTGGGAAGTTCGGTCTCGTCGAATTTCCGCCTGACCGTGGCGCCCACGAGTCAAACCGCGGAGGTTGTTACCGCGGACGCGCCTGGAATCGAACCCACCAGGACGGCGACTAAGTCGATCCTGACCGATCTGCAGATTCATGAGCTGCCGTCCAACGGGCGGCGGTTGCAAAACTTCGTGGTGGACACCCCGCAAGCCCTGATCGAGCCGGAATGCCGCGGCTTCTCGATCTCCGGGCAAAAAGGGATCTACGCCAACATCAGCATCGATGGCGGAGACTACGACAGCACCTGGGGCTGCGGAATTCGCGCACGATCGGAGTCCGCGCCAGCCTTTAGCCTCGGGGCCATCGACGAGGTGCAGGTAGTCCGCAACACGTTTAGCGCCGAATTTGGGCGCTCCACGGGCGGGATCATCCAATTGTCGACGAAGTCCGGAACGAATCGCTTTCACGGCGATGCGTTTGAGCTGGCCCGCGACGGCGCCCTCTCCACGCTCGACGCATTCGGCCGGCAGTCCATCAACGCGGATAACCAGTTCGGCGGGACGTTCGGCGGGCCAATCATCAAGGATCGAACTTTCTTTTTTATCGCGCCGGAATTCCAGATCGCCAGCAAACCCATCTCGGTGGTTTATGGCTTGACGACGGCCGCTCAATCCGCGCCGGGGGCGGTCGCCCTTCTTGCGGCGGCGCCGCCGACCGGCTTCAACGCCATCAGTAACGCGCAATCCGTGATCACGCGAATCGACCACGAATTCTCCGCCGACAATCAGTTCTTCGGACGCTTTGACTTCGCGCGGACCCTGCAAACGAATAGTCCGGGCGCCACAAACCTTTCCACCGGCCTGGGAATCGCGAGCACGTCCACGGCGGCGGCTTCCAACCAAGTCACTCAGCCGGACTCGGATTACACCATCTTGGGCCAGCTTAGTTCGACGCTCTCCAACACGCACCTCAATGAACTGCGCTTCCAGTTTTCCCGGGAGATCCGGCCCCGCATCCTCCTGGGGTCCGGACCGCAGGTGACCATCACCAACATCGCCACCTACGGCACCCCGCCCGCGGGATCCTGGGGCAACGAGGGTTTCGCTTCGACGGACAATCGCTATCAGCTTGTGGAGAATTTCTCGATCGTGAGTGGAGCGCACACCGCAAAGTTTGGCGTGGACTACCAGAGAATTGCCGGATGGGCCCTGTACGACCAAAATGCCGGGGGCACCTACACGTTCACCAATCTGAGCAATTATCTCAACCGCATTCCGTCTCAGTACACGCAGTTCACCGGGAACGGTTCGGTGAACCTGACCATCAACGAGGTCGCCGGTTATGCGCAGGATGAATGGCGTATTCTTCCGGGCGTAACGATCACACCGGGCCTGCGATACGAGGCTCAACTCAATCCCAATTATTACCCAGCTACGGCGCCACAAAGCCGCTACCCAGGGGCCACATCGATTCCCGACGACCTGGATATGTTTGCTCCGCGGCTAGGCGTGGCGTGGGACGTGGGCAACGCCGGCAAGACGGTGATTCGCGCGGGCGGCGGCCTATACTATGCTCCGACCTACATGAGCATGTTTGCGCAGTCGGTCCTGTTCAACGGCGGCAACCCCGACCGGGCCTATTCGGTGAGCATCACCAACCCCAGCGCCACGGCGAGCAATCCCGTGAACCCCATTTCCACCGCATTCCAGGATGTCGGCGTGAACCTGGGGACTGCTCCCCTGAACAATCTGCCGGTGTTTACACCGAGCCAATTCTCGACGCTCGAGGCAAACGGCGCCGGACTGAACAGCGTCAGCTACATGTCCCCGAACTTCCGGAATCCCTACGCCCTGCAATGGCAGATCAGCGGAGAGCATGAAATCGCCAGGGGCGTCACCGTCTCCGAGAACTTCACCTATATAAACACCAACGATATCGCGAGAGAGCGGGATACCAACCTCGCCGCTCCCGTGGCAAGTTCCAGCCTTACCTACAATGCGGCTAACTGCCCTTATTGCGGCATTCCGGGCCTCGACCTCTACAACACTTTGGGAAATCCCCGGCCGAATCCGGCCTATGGAGTCGCGACGATCACCGAATCCGCGGACCATTCGCTTTACCGCGGTTTCACCACCACGCTGAACGTGCGCCGCTCCCATTTCACCTGGGATCTGTACTACACGCGTTCGTGGAATTTCACGTCCGAGGACGCCGAGCGGGGATTCACGTCGATCCGCTACGACGACGTGAGCGACCTGCAGAGCGAATATGCCCACTCGAACATCGACGAACCCAACCAGTTCTGGACGAACGGCGTCTACAATTTTCCGCTCGGCTTTGAGGCTGGTTTCTCGATGCGATTCACGTCCGGCCGGCCCTTCAATGCCGTCACTGGGCTCGACGAGAATGGAGACGGCCAGAACACCGATCGTCCCATCATCAACGGCGTATTGATACCGCGTAACGCCTATCGCAACTATGGATTCAAGGATATCGACCTGCGCGTGCAGAAAAACTTCGCGCTTCCCAACGAAAAAGGAGGTATAGCAGTCAGCGCGGAGTTCTTTAATCTCACTAATTTTGCGAATGTGCAGCTGGCTGGCGCGCAGTTGACCTATGGCTTGGGCGAAACTTGGGTGGGGGGCGCCAGTCCGGTGCTGACCAACGTCGGGCCGCAACCCACTTTCGGACAATTGAAAAACGCTCAGGGACAGTACATCCAGACCAACACAGCCGGGGACCCGTTCCAGGCTCAACTCGGATTGCGATACAGCTTTTAGCGCGCTTCCGGGGACCGCGGTGGAAGCGCACCGCGGCCCTGGGGCGCGCGAAAGGCGATTAAATGATGAAAATTGTGAAAGCAGGAAAATTCAAGAGACAGAAAGGAAATTTCGATGAACCAGTTTGAGTCCATCGCCCAGTCACTCACGGATTCCTTGCATCTGCGCGTTCCGCCAATAGCGGTATGCCTCACGAACACGCCTCCGGCCGGAGTGCCCTTCTCCAAAGAGGCGGCGCCGGCGGGCTGCTCGTTTTGGGAAAGAGGCGCGAAGGAAACCTTCGTAACGTCTCCCAAGGATCACGAGAACTGCGCGGTCGGCTTGTACACGCATCACATGCCACTGGACACTCCCGCGCGCCAGGAGAATCTGAACGACTGCCTGAAGGTCTTCGGCGACCTGGGCTACGTTCGTCCCGAAGATATCCCGGCAATTCCGGTGCTGAAAGAGGAGGCGAAATATGTGGTGTACTCTCCTCTAAGTTCAACGCCGCTACCCCCGAGCGTGGTGCTGCTCTTCGCCAATTCTCGTCAAAGCCTCGCGATCACGGAGGCCGTCCAACAAGTGGATCCGCACGTGCCTCTAGCCATGGGCCGGCCCGCTTGCGGTGTGATCCCACAGACAGTCAATAGCGGCCAGCCGGCGTTGAGCCTGGGTTGCTGCGGGGCACGCGCTTACGTGAATGCCCTCACTGACGATTTTGCTCTTTGGGCGCTGCCGGGAGCGAAGATTGCGGAATACGCCAACCGAATCAAAGTGCTTACGGATGCGAACAACATCCTGACGCAGTTTCACCAGCTCCGCCGAAGCGACGTGGAACACGGGCAATCGCCGAGCGTCAAAGAATCCCTGGCACGCCTCCAGGGCTCGAGCCACTAGGGCCGCTTCGACGATTCCGGTCGAGGGGTAATGGCATAGGGCAGACGCTGCGACTGGCAAACCGAAGGTCTGCCGGCCGGGCCGACGCGGCAATGACGAAAGCGTTCTCAGGAGAGCGTGTGAGCCTATCGAAACGATGGGGTTTCCTAGCGGGTGTCGTGTTTCTGACCTTTGCCGGACCGGTGCTCTGCACACCGGCACCGCCCGACGACGTTCATTGGTTCAGCACTCTGGAAGAGGCCAGTTCGGCAGCCAAGGAGTCCGGCCAACCGATACTGATCGATTTTTGGGCGGATTGGTGCGCCGCGTGCAAAGTCATGGATAAGGAAGTTTACTCCGAACCCGCCTTCGCCGAGGCAGCGCATCATTTCGTTGCAGTTCGCATAAATTTCGACAAGAAGACGGCGATCGCGAGAAGATACAACGTGAGCGAATTGCCCACGCTTTTGTACACGGACTCCTTCGGAGGCGAGCTGTTCCGTCACACCGGATTTCTCGGCGGCCGTCCGCTCGCGGAGCTGCTGCATTCCTTGCCATCCGATGTCGGTAAATTCAATCGTCTCGATCAAATCCTCGTCCAGAATAAAAATGATTTTCGGGCACTTAAGGATATGGGAGGAGACCTCCGGGCCGCCGGACTTTTCCTGGCCAGTAATGACTATTACGGAAAAGCACTCGATACCAAGGAAGCTAAGGCCGATCCAAACGAGCGGGGAGCAATTCTGACGGAGATGGGCGGCAATTCGCTCGAGTTGAGAGACGGCAAACAGGCTGCGGATACATTCGAGAGATGCTTAAAGGAGTTTCCAAACAGCCCGCAGTCGGCAACCTGGATGCTCGGACTCGGCAACGCCTACGCTCTTGCGGACAAAAAGGACAAGGCCAGGAAGGTCCTGGAGGGGCTTATTCGAGAACGCCCCGGCACCGCGGAATCCCATAAAGCTCAGGCGTTGCTTGCTTCGCTGTAGAGCGAAGCATTTTGCCAATCATTCAAACATGGTTCGAGTCTTTTACTTTTGCAACACAAACTTCTGAATCCGAGCGTTTGGATTTACCTCGGAAGTGAACACGTTCCCGTGCGAGTCCATCGCGATTCCCTGGAGCACGGCGAACTGGCCGGCATAAGATCCCTTATGGCCGAACTGGCCCGCCACGGTGCCGTCGCTGCGGTTGAGGATCCAGACCACACCGTTTTCGCCGTCGCTAACCAGCAGGTATTTCTGCTTCGCATCGTGCGAGAATGTAAGACCCCAGGTCGATCCGAGGTTTAGCGTAGCCGGCCGCACGAAGAATTCCTTTATGAACTTGCCTTCCTTCGTAAAGACCTGAATCCTATCGCTGCTGCGATCGCAGACGTAAACGAACCCATCGACCGAGATGCGGACGCTGGCGACTGGACCCCTGAACTGCTTGGAGGGAGCCGCAGGATCGTAGGGTTTCAGAGCTGAGTTGTCGATCTCACTCAAAGGAATGCCGTAGGCCCCCCAGCCGCGTTTGAACGCGCCCGTATTTGAGTCGTACACAACGATGCGCCTGTTCAAGAAGCCGTCCGCGATGAACACCTCGTGGGCAGCGTCGTCCACGGTAGTTTCTGCGGGTGCACCAAGGATAGTAGTGTCTTGGTTATTCACCGGGTCCCTGGTCGGGTGGCCAATCTCGAGGAGCTGCTTCCCATCCTTCGAAAACTTGAACACTTGACGGTCCCCCGGAAACTTCGGATCCGCCGATTGAGAATTTCCCGCCATCCAGACGTTGCCATCACCATCCACCCAGATACCGTGTTCATACGTCGGCCAGTCAGGTAGGTACCCCGGCCCTCCCCAGGACCTAAGAACAGTTCCACCGGCGTCGAATTCGATCACCGATGGGGCCGGAACGCAGCATGCGGACCGTGGTGGCGTTTGTGCGGCTCCCGCTTCATTCATGGGAAGCAGGCGCGGTGCGTTCACCAGCCAAACGTGATCCTCTTTGTCGACGGCGATGCCGTGGACAGCCCCTGGCAGCCAGTTGTTCGGCAACTCCTTAGGCCAAGAAGGATCCACTTTGTACCGTGGCACATCTTGCGCCCGTATCATCGGACCAACAGTTAAAACCAAAAAGCAGCACAGGCAAATCGATAGGCCGCCCACCCTACTTCCTGTCTTCGCAATGCGCATCGGAACCTCCTTACCGAGGTGTTGATTCGCACACGCCCCTTCGGCAGTCTTGTCCGGAGCGTCGGCAATCTGGATGGTAAGGATCTTGTCGTCGCGTTCGATGATTGTGTCTCCGGGGCCGTGTCCGCGGCCCGGTCGAGGAATCCTGCACCATGGGCTGGTTGGCAGTCGGTGAACACTAAGCTCGGGGCTTCACGATTGTCAAGAAAATTCTGGCAGCGAAGCAACGACCCAGGAAAAAGCTGAGGCAGCTTTCTTTCCGACCGACAACTTGAAGAGACATTTCGTGGTGGAAGGATATTCCAACGAGCCTTCACATGGTGAATACCTCGATCCGATCCTGGGCAGCCCGAACTGCGCTCAACCAAAAAGCGTTTGCCAGCGACTCGAGATTTTCCATCAGTCCAAGACTGCTTTAGAATAAGAGGCGCTTGGAACGCGCCCGTAGCTCAGGTGGATAGAGCGTCTGCCTTCTAATTCTTGCCCCACGAAGAATCAATAAGTTAGGGACTGAGCGTTACTAGGCGTTCCATGGAGTCCTCAAAAGCTACAGGTTGAGCGGCATCAAGGACTTGCGGAGAGACTTGCCGGTCTCCGAGAACGCTGGGTAACACGCAGGAAGGTTTGGTGGTGGGCACAAAATTGGGCACAGTGGCGCGGCCCTGGTTAGATGTTGCACAGCGGCGGCCATACCATCTTTCTTTTTCTCATGGCTCACTCCAGAAGATCGCCAACACATATCGCAAACCCGTCCTCGGATACATGAGCTTCTTGGGCTGCCGCGGTCCGTTTAGCCTAATCTTGGCGTTGTCCACGGCGGCGGTCGGCCTGCCCCAGGCC
>Ga0206866_1170_pt1 | contig 13395 bp, 13 predicted proteins | sample Alteio_BWOrgCont_40_FD_152626 | JGI IMG/M metagenome (GOLD analysis project Ga0206866, IMG submission 152626) | Enriched cells from forest soil in Barre Woods Harvard Forest LTER site, Petersham, Massachusetts, United States -... | ecosystem: Environmental > Terrestrial > Soil > Temperate forest >... | reverse complement strand
GAAGGTCGAGTATTCGCGGTACGTAAAGTCGGAGGCGGAGAAGGCGCTCGAATTGGACCCGGCGGATGATTTTGCCTACCACGTGCTGGGGCGATGGAATTACGCGGTGGCGACGTTGAATCCAGTGATGAAGCTATTGGCGAAATGGGTGTACGGGGGAGTGCCGGAGGCGTCTCTCGAGGAGGCGGCGCGGGATTACAAAAAGGCGATCGAACTGGCGCCGCAGCGTTTGATTCATCACCACGAATTGGCCCGGGTGTACGCCGCGCTCGGGCAAATGGAGAAGGCGCGGAAGGAATGGCAAACCGAATTGACGCTCAAGCCCGAGGACAACGAGGGCGTGATCGACCAGGAGGAGGCGCGAATGGAACTGGGGAAAAGCGCGAGCCCGCTGTAGCCGCGGGCCGCCGGCCCGCGCGGGATTACGCGCCATGATCCGCGCGATTCGCTTCAAGTCGCGAAGGCGCGGAGGATCAGGATGAGCCAGCCGGCGAGGAGGGCGAGGCCGCCGATGGGGGTGATGGCGCCCAGCCATTTCACGCCCGTGTAAGCAAGGATATAGAGGCTGCCGCTGAAAATGATGACGCCAATCAGGAAACAAGTCCACGACAGGATGGGAAAGGTGGGGCGCGAAGCGAGAAACAGCATTACCACGGCATGGATGAGTTGATAAAATACCGCCTTCTCCCAAATATCGGCGGTGTTGAGGGCGGCGAGATGGGCCTTGAGGAGGTGAGCCCCAAAAGCGCCCAGCGCGACGCCGAGGAAACCAATGAGGGCGGAAATGCGGATTGCGTAAATCATGGGAAGCCGAAGATTAAATTCGAAATCTGAAATGCGAAACCTGAAAACATGAGGCGATGAAAAAGGTCGTAATCCTCGGATGCGGGTTCGTGGGGAGGCGCGCGGCGCGGCTCTTCGCGGAGGCGGGGTGGGAGACGATCGGGGTCACGCATTCGGCGGAATCGGCGGCGATGTTGAATGGGGAGGCGTTTCGAGCGATGGCTTGCGACATCACCGACGCCCGGGGGCTGGCGGCGGCGAAGGAATTGCGCGGGGCGAACGCGGTCATCAGCGCGGTGAGTTCCGGGCGGGGCGGCGTGGAGACGTACCGGGCAATTTATCTGCGCGGGATTCAAAATGCGATTGAGCGGCTCGGCGCGGAACGCGCGCTGTTCGTCAGCAGCACGTCGGTCTATGGCCAGACGGACGGCGCGTGGGTCACGGAGGAAAGCCCCGCGGCGCCGGAATCGCCGACGAGCCGCGTGCTGCGCGAAGCGGAAGAAGAGACGCTGGCGCATGCCGGCAGCGTCGCGCGGCTTGCGGCAATCTACGGGCCGGGAAGATCGGTTTTGCTGAAGAGATTCATGGACGGGACGGCGGTGATCGAAGGTGACGGCGCGCGACATATCAACCAAATCCACGCGGACGACGCGGCGCGTGCGCTTTTTCACATCATCGCGCGCGAGCTGCCGGCGGGAATTTATAACGTGGCTGATGACAAGCCGATGACGCAGCTGGCGTGCTATGAATTTCTCGCGCGGAAGCTGGGACGTCCGATTCCGCCGTGCGGGACGGTCGATACGCCGCGGAAGCGGGCCGTCACGAACAAGCGGGTGAGCAACGCGAAGCTCAAGGGGCGGGGGTGGACCCTGACTTATCCTTCCTTCGAGGAGGCGCTGGCTGGGGATGAGGCGCTGCTGGCAGCCGCGCGCGGGGATGAAAGCGGTGATGGACGGCCTTGAGCCGCTGCTGATCGACGTGGGTGTAAATCTGCGTCGTGGAAACATCGGCGTGGCCGAGCAACTCCTGGATGATGCGAAGGTCCGCGCCATTGCCGAGCAGATGCGTGGCGAAGGAATGGCGCAGCAGATGCGGATAGACGTTCACATCGAATCCGGCGCGGCGCGCGATGCGCTTGAGGATTTGCCAGATGCGAACGGTGGTCAGTTTCGTGCCGCGGACGGAGAGGAAGAGTTCGCCTCCCGTACGTTTCTTCACGAGTTCCGGGCGTTCCTTCCCGAGGTACTCGGCGATGGCGTCGCATGCCTTGCGGCCCACGGGGATGATACGGGTCTTGTTCCCCTTTCCCGTCACGCGGATGATGCGCTCATCGAGGAGAAGGTTTTCGAGGCGGGCGTTGGCGAGTTCTGAAATGCGAAGGCCGGAAGCGTAGAGCAGCTCGACCATCGCGCGGTCGCGAAGGCCGAGCGGCTCCTTGGTCGAGATGCTCTCGATGAGGCGCTCGACCTGAAGCTCGTTGAGCGTCTCCGGCAGGTAACGCTCGACCCGCGGCAGCGGGAGATGCTCGGCAGAATTTGTTTTGACGAAGTCGCGCGCGAGCAGGAAGCGAAAGAAAATCTTGACGGCGACGACGACCAGCTTGATCGAGCTGGTGGAAAGGCCGCGCTTCTTGCAATCGGCGAGGTAATCGGTGATCGCGGCGAGGGTCACATCGCTGGCGGCGGCGATTTTCTTCGCCCGGGAGAGCCAGGCGGCGAAATCCTCGAGCGAGCGGCGCGTGGAGAGCTGGTAGTTTTCCGAAAGGCCGCGCTCGGTGGCGAGGTAAAGGATGAACCGGTCGATGGATTCCTCGATGGGATTGGCGTCAGCCATTTTCGACGGACAATTTCTCGCCGGTGAGGCGTTCGTAAGCCTCGCGGTATTTGCGCGCGGTCTGGAGGACGACCTCGGGCGGGAGGTTGGGAGCGGGAGGGGTTTTGTTCCAGTCGAGCAAATCGAGGTAATCGCGAAGGAATTGCTTGTCGAAGCTGGGCGGGTTCGAGCCGGGATGATAGCGGTCGGCGGGCCAGAAGCGCGAGGAATCGGGGGTCAGCACCTCATCGATCAGGATGAGCCGTCCGTCGAGCAGGCCGAACTCGAACTTCGTGTCCGCCACGATGATGCCGCGCTCGCGGGCATAATCGCGCCCGGTCTCGTAGAGGCGGATGCTGAAATCGCGCGCCTGCGCGGCGATGTCATCGCCGAGGATGCGGCGGCATTCATCCCAGCCGATGTTCTCGTCGTGACCCGACTCGGCCTTCGTAGCCGGCGTGAACATGGTTTGCGGCAGCGCCTCAGCCTGGCGCCAGCCGGGCGGGACGGGCTGGCCGCAAATCGTCCCGGAGGCGAGATACTCCTTCCAGCCGGAGCCGGCGAGGTAGCCGCGGACCACGCACTCGATGGGAAGGGGCGCGGCTTTCTTGACGATCATCGAGCGGCCTTCGAGCTGGTCGCGGAAAGCGCGGAGGGATTCGGGGAAATTTTCGAATCGGGTCTCGATCACATGGTTTTCGACGAAATCGAGGCGATTGAACCAGAACGCCGAAAGGCCGGTCAGGACGGCGCCCTTGCCGGGAATCGGGTTGGGCATGATGCAATCGAACGCCGAGATTCGGTCCGTGGCGACGAGAAGGAGGCGGTCGCCGAGGTCGAAGATTTCGCGGACCTTGCCGCTGCGGAGTTTTGGGATGCCCGGCAGCTCGAGGGAGGCGAGTTCCATGTTTGGGAGGTTAGTGGCGCGGAGGGTTTGCGGCAAGAGGGATGGGGCTTATGGGACCGATGGAACTTATGTCAATCATCGACGCGGGAGCGGAGTTTTTTGGAGCTCGATCGGCGGCGCTTGGACTCGAGGATGCGCTCCTTGAGGCCGCGGGGGCGCGGGGAATGGCGGCGGCGCTCGAGGGCGGCTTGGGCGCGGCGGGCTTGAGCGAGGGTGCGACGGCGCCTTTCGATTTCATCGAGGAGACGCTCGCGGGCGAGGCGGCGATTGACGGCCTGGGACCGGGAATCCTGGACGGTCACGGCCACGCCGGTGGGCGGGTGGACGAGCGTCACGGCGGTCGAGACTTTGTTCACATGCTGGCCGCCGGGGCCGGAGGAGCGGGCGAAGGATTCCTCGAGATCGGCCTCGCGGACGCCGAGACGGCGCATGCGGGATGCAAGAGCATCTTTGGCGGGTTGTATTGTCGCGGGCTCGCTCATAGGGTGGCGTGGTGGAGATTATCATCACGCCTTCGTCCGTGGAAGCTTCGGAACACGCGGCGCGAATCGCGGCGGCGTTGATCCGCGCGAAACCGCGGGCCGTGCTCGGGCTGCCGACAGGGAGCACGCCGCTCGGCTTTTACGATCAACTGGCGGCGATGCACGCGCGGGGCGAGATCAATTTGTCGGAGGTCGCGACGTTCAACGTCGATGAGTATGTGGGGCTCGGACCGGAGCATCCGCGATCCTATGCGCGATACATGCGCGAACATTTTTTCTCGCGGGTGAACATCGCAAATTGGCGCATCCATATCCCGAACGGGCTGGCGCCCGACATCCCGGCGCATTGCGAGGCGTACGAGGCGGCGATCCGCGAGGCGGGCGGGATCGATTTGCAAGTGCTCGGGGTCGGGTCGAATGGGCATATCGGATTCAACGAGCCAGGATCGTCGCTGGGATCGCGGACGCGGCTCAAGACGCTGACCGAGCAGACCATCCGGGATAACGCGCATTTCTTCGAATCGCCCGAGCAGGCGCCGCGGCACGTCATTACGATGGGCGTGGGGACGATCCTCGATGCGCGGCGATGCGTGGTGATGGCGTTCGGGAAAGAGAAAGCGGCGGCCGTGGCGGCGATGGCCGAGGGGCCGGTCACCGCGAGCGCGCCGGCCTCTGCGCTGCAACTCCATCCGTGGTGCTCGCTGATGGTGGACGAGGCGGCGGCGGCGAAATTGAAGCGGGCGGATTATTACCGCTGGGTCTATGCGAACAAGCCGGAGTGGCAGCGGCCATGATCATCACCGGCGCGCAAATCATCCTGCCGGGTGAGGCCGCGCCGCGCGGCGGAAGCTTGCGGATCGAGGAGGGAAAAATCGCGAAGGTCACGGGACGGATGATCGCGCCGCGCGATGGCGAGGAGGTGATCGATGCAGGCGGGTGTTATGTCGCGCCGGGGTTCATCGATCTGCACATCCACGGGGCGCTGGGGCGGGACGCGATGGAAGCGAGCGCTGAGGCGTTTGACACGATCTGCCGGCATCACGCGGCGGGCGGGACGACGGGGCTGTGCCTGACGACGGTCGCCGCGCCGCTCGATCGATTGCTGGCGGTGATCGCCGCGGCGCGGCAATACCGGACCGCGCCGCCGAGCGGGGCGCGCGCGCTGGGCGTGCACCTCGAGGGGCCATATTTTTCGCCCGAGAAACGCGGGGCGCACGCGCCGGAGACGCTGCGAAATCCGGACCCGGCGGAATGGAAACGGCTGCTGGCGGTAGACGGGCTGATCACGCAAATGACGCTGGCGCCGGAATTGCCGGGGGCGCTGGAATTGGTCGAGGCTCTGGCCGGGCGCGGAATCATCGCGAGCGCGGGGCACAGCAACGCGTGGGAGGAGGAAGCGGCGGCGGCGTTCGAGCGCGGCCTGAGGCAGGCGACGCACACCTTCAACTGCATGTCCTCGGCGCGCCGGCGAGGGCCGTATCGCGCGGCGGGCTTGCTCGAGTTCGCACTGACGGAGCCAGGGATGCTGTGCGAGGTAATCGCGGATGGGCGGCACGTTTCGCCCACGCTGCTGCGGCTGCTCTTGCGTGCGAAGGGGATCAATGGAATCGCGCTGGTCACGGACGCGACGGCGGGCGCGGGGCTGCCGGCGGATTCGCGGTTCATGCTGGGGGAAACAGCGTGCGTGGTGCGGGATGACGCCGCGTTGACCGAGGATGGGACCACGCTGGCCGGAAGCACGGCGAGCATGATCCGGTGCGTGAGAAACATGGTGAGCCTATGCGGCGTCACGCTGGCGGAGGCGGTGCGGATGGCGTCGCTGAATCCGGCGCGCGCGCTCAGGATCGAGACGCGCAAGGGGAGCATCGCGCCCGGAATGGACGCGGACCTCGTGATGCTCACGCCCGAGCTCGATGTCAGCCAGACATGGGTGGATGGCAAGGCGGTTTTTGGGAGGTGAGACGGATCAGACCTCCACGGGCGCGCGTTCGGCATGGCGCGACGGTCCGCGAAATTTCGCCTTCGAAAAATCAATGCGCTCCGCGCGGACGTTTGCAGCCTTGAGCAACTGGGCGATGGAGAATTCGTCGAAGCAAACCGCCTCGATTCCAATAACGCCGCCCTCTTTGTCGAGGTCCACAGTCACAATCGGTCCCTCGGCGGTCCGCTCGAGGGTTTTCGCGACCTTTCGCTGGCTGAACCGGACATATACGGCGCCGCACTCCGGGTCGAATGCGACGACAGGAGGCCGGTCGCTTTCCACGACCAACATATGTTTAACCCTGCTCATAGGCGGTGATGGTCAGGATGTTGTTGAAATCATGCGCCACGCCCGCGGCCAGTTGCCCGACCGATTGCATCTTCTGCGATTGCCGCAACTGCTGCTCGAGGTTCAGCCGGTCGGTCACGTCCACCGCGTAGCAATGCACGCAGCGCACCGCGGGGATCGGGAAGAAGGCCCACGAAATCGTTTTCGCGTCGATCTTCGTCTCGCGCCGCACCTGCATGCCGCCGTTCTCGAGGCATTGCCTGACGAGCGTGCTGACGTGCGGCGGCAATATCTCCGGCACCTTTTGCCTCCCGAGCGACCGCGCCATTTCCTCCGCCGATTCGTTGAAATAAACCAGCTCCCCTTCCTCGGAGAATTGCATGACCGGGTTCGGATTGTACCGCGGGAACGCCGCCAGATTCTCGATTTCCCGCGCCGCGCGATGCTTCTCGGTAATGTCGGTGCACAGCGATGAGACGCCGGTGACGGCGCCGCTCGAATCCCGGATCGGCTTGCTATTCCACTCGCACAGGATGGTCCGGTCGTCCCGGGTCAGGTTTTCGCGCATCGGGCTCGAGGCCGACGCCCCCTGCAGCAGCCGTCCCCATTCCTCATCGACCTCCTTGCGCGCCGATTCGGCCACGATCAATTCCCGAAAATCCTTTCCCAGCGCGTAATCCCGCGAAAAACCGAAAATCCGTTCCGCCGCCGTGTTCCATTCCGTGACGCGCCCTTGCGGATCCAGCTCCATCACGCCGAGCGGCGTTTGTTTGAGGTGCAATTGGAGTTTCTCATCCTTTTGCTCGAGCGCCGTCCGGGTCTCCTCTTCCCGGCCTTTTACCTCGCGAGCCCGCGCCGAGCCCGCCGCCGCGGCTTCTGTCGCAGCGAGCAGCCCGGAAATGACGACATAGGCCAGCACGCTCTCGATTCCCGAGGGCAACCCCGCCATCAGGGCCCCGCCTGCCGCCAGTGCCAGGAGAAAGATGACCCATTTGCCCAGCGTGAAGCCCGCCCCAGCGTCGCCCTTGCTCACCACCTGCCGGAAAGCGAGCACAGCGACCCAAAGGGCGGCAAACACGATGAACCCCGTGTGGCTCTCTATCCAGTCAATGGGCATTGCCCATCCCTAAAAAGCAGGATGTGCGCCCCGGCATGCTTGAGCCTCGAAATTGAGAAAATGGTCCGATGAGGCCTATGGGCGATATGGGACTTATAGTTATTTCCAGAAAATCTGTAGCCGCTCCTACGCTCTCAGCCATGCGTCACGATTCCTCTCCTGCCTCCCAACCAGAAAGGACGAAAAAGACCGAAAGGACCAACCCGTTCAACCTTCTTCTGTAAAACTCTCCAGTGGAGGACACGAGCAGAGCAAATTCCTATCCCCGTACACATTATCAATCCTCGCCACAGCCGGCCAAAACTTGTGCGCCCGCAGCCAGGGCGCGGGGAAAGCGGCCGTCTGCCTTGAGTAAGGCCGGTCCCAATCGTCCGCCGTCACCGCCGCCGCCGTATGAGGCGCGCGCTTGAGCGGGTTATTCGTCCGGTCGAATTCCCCGCTTTCCACCTTCTTCATTTCTCCATGAATCGAAATCAGCGCATCGCAAAACCGGTCCAGTTCCGCCCGCGACTCGCTCTCGGTCGGCTCGATCATCATCGTCCCCGGGACCGGCCAGGAGACCGTCGGCGCGTGAAAGCCGTAGTCCATCAGCCGCTTGGCCACGTCCTCCACCTCGATGCCCGCCGCTTTCCACCGCCGCAGGTCCAGGATGCACTCATGCGCCACCTGACCTGATTTCCCGCGAAAGAGCACCGGGAAATACCGTTCCAGTCTGTGGGCGATATAATTCGCGTTCAGGATTGCCGTTTCGGTCGCCTTCCGCAGCCCTTCCGCGCCCATCATCCGGATGTACATCCATGAGATGACCAGGATCGAGGCGCTGCCCCACGGCGCGGCGCTAATCTGGCCGCCGCACCCCTGCGGCTTCGGCAAAAATGGCGCGAGATGGCGCGCCACGCCGATTGGCCCCACGCCCGGCCCGCCGCCGCCGTGGGGGATGCAAAAAGTCTTGTGCAAATTGAGGTGGCAGACATCCGCGCCGATGTCCCCGGGCCGGCAAATCCCCGCCTGCGCGTTCATGTTCGCGCCGTCCATATAGACCTGCCCGCCATGCGCGTGAATGATGCGGCACACCTCCTGGATGCCCTCCTCGAAGACCCCGTGCGTCGAGGGATAAGTCACCATCAGGCAGGCCAGGTCCGCGGCATGGGCCGCCGCCTTCGCGCGCAAATCGTCGAGATCGATGTCCCCATCGTCGAGGCAATGCACCGCGACCACGCGAAAACCGGCCATCGCCGCACTCGCCGGATTGGTCCCGTGCGCCGATTGCGGGATGAGACAGACGTTCCGCGCGCCGTCGCCGCGCCCGGCGTGATAATCGCGAATCGCCAGCAGTCCGGCGTATTCCCCCTGCGACCCGGCGTTCGGCTGAAGCGACACGGCTGCGAACCCGGTGATCTCCGCCAGCCATTTCTCGAGATCGGCGAAGATGCGCGCGTATCCGCGCGTCTGCTCCGCCGGCGCGAAGGGATGCAGCCCCCCGATCTCCGGCCAACTCACCGGCAGCATCTCGGAGGTCGCGTTCAATTTCATGGTGCACGAGCCGAGCGGGATCATCGAGGTCGTGAGCGACAGATCCTTCGCCTCGAGCCTGCGGATATACCGCAGCATCTCCGTCTCCGTGTGATAGCTGTTGAAGACCGGATGCTTCAGGAAATCCCCCTTCCGCTCCAGCGCCGCCGGATATGGGTCGTATGAGTCCCATAGGTCCCATAAGTCATATCCCTCGAGGTCCGCCCCGCCGTTGAACGCCCTCACAATCGCCCCCAGATCCTCCGTAGTCTCATCGAGCGAAATGCAAACCGTCCGCTCATCCAGCGCGCGCAGATTCACCCCCTCCTTCAGCGCTGCCTCGAGAATCGCCCGCGACGATCCGACAATTACGCGCACCGTGTCAAAAATCGGCGCCTTCCCCACCTCCAGCCCCAGCCGCTCGAGCGCGCCGGCCAGCCGCAGCGCCTGCCCGTGAATGCGCCGCGCGATCTTCCGCAGCCCGTCCGGCCCGTGGTAAACGGCGTACATCGAGGCCATCACCGCCAGCAGCACCTGCGCCGTGCAGATGTTGCTCGTCGCTTTCTCCCGGCGGATGTGCTGCTCGCGCGTCTGGAGCGCCAGCCGGCAGCACGGCCGCCCTTCCGCGTCGTGCGATACGCCCACGAGCCGCCCCGGCATGTGGCGTTTCAGGCTCTCCCGCGTTGCGAAATAAGCCGCGTGCGGCCCGCCGAATCCCAGCGGCACTCCAAAGCGCTGCGTTGATCCCACCGCGATGTCCGCGCCCCATTCCCCCGGCGGACGCAATAGCGTCAGCGCCAGCAAATCCGCCGCCGCGATCGCCAGCCCGCCCGCCGCGTGCACCGCCGCGACCGCCTCGTCATAGCGCCGGATGACACCGTCCGTCGCGGGATATTGAAAGAGCGCGCCGAAAAATCCGCCGCTCGCAAAATCCGTGTCTCGCTCGTCCTCGACGGCCACGGTAATGCCGAGCGGTTTCGCCCGCGTCCGCACGACCTCGATGGTCTGCGGGTGGCACGAGTCTGAAACGAAAAACGCATTTTGCCCCGGCGCCTTCCGCGCCGCGAAGCAGACCGCCATCGCCTCCGCCGCGGCCGTTCCTTCGTCCAGGAGGGACGCATTGGCGATATCGAGCGCCGTCAGGTCAGTGACCATCGTCTGGAAATTCAGCAGCGCCTCGAGTCGCCCCTGCGCGATCTCCGCCTGGTACGGCGTGTACGCGGTGTACCAGCCGGGGTTCTCGAGAATATTGCGCTGAATGACCGGCGGCGTGACGCAGCCGGAGTAGCCCGCGCCGATGCAATTGCGCAGCGCCTTGTTTTCGCGCGCAATCGAGCGCAATTCATCAAGGCTCTCCCGCTCGCCCTTCGCCGCGGGCAGATCGAGCGGCCCGCCGAACCGGATCGACGCCGGCACGGCGCGGTCGATCAATTCCGCCATCGAGCCGAATCCCAATTCGCGCAGCATCGCCGAGCTTTCCGCTTCGCTCGGGCCGATGTGCCTGCGATCAAACGTATCGAGTGCGCCGGTAGTCCGCATGCCGGCTAAACCTCGGGCGAGCCGCCCGTGGAGATCAGTTCCTTGTATTGCGCCGCTTCCAACAGGGTCTCGATCTGCTCGCCCGCCTCGATGCTCAGGCGGACAAGCCATCCCTCGCCGTACGGATCGCGATTCACCAGCCCGGGATCGGCGTCGAGCGCGCCGTTCACTTCGGTCACCGCGCCGCCGATGGGCGAGTAAATGTCGCTGGCCGCCTTCACTGATTCGACCACCGCCGCCGGCTGCGCGGCGGTGAGGTTCGCGCCCACCTTCGGCAGCTCGACATGAACGATGTCGGTCAATTCCTCCTGCGCGTGATCGGTGATGCCGACCGTGGCCGTATCGCCGTCCAGCCGCAGCCACTCATGGGTTTTCGTATATTGCAAATGTTCGGGAACGTTCATGGATTTGAGTGATTATACATTTCTTCGAAACGGCTTGCGCTCGACTATCGCCGGGAATCGCCGGCCCCGGATTTCGATTTCAAGTTCTTCTCCGATTCGCGCCAGGTCCGCCGGCAGGTAGGCCATGCCGATCCCGATGCCGAGCGAAGGAGAGTAAGTCCCGCTCGAGAGCGTCGCCACTTGCCGCCCATCCTTGAGGACCGGGTAATGCGCGCGCGGCGGCGGACCTTTCTCGGTCATCTTGATGGGCGCGAGCCGGCTCGCGATCCCCGCCTTTTTCTGCTCGGCCAGCGCGGCGCGCCCGACAAAATCCGGCTTATCGAGATCGACGAAAATTGAGAGGCCCGCCTCGAGCGGCGTCCGGTCCGGCGAGAGGTCCGCGCCGTTGAGCGGGTAGCACATCTCGAGACGCAGCGTATCGCGCGCGCCGAGGCCGCACGGCTTGATCCCCGCGCTGGCGCCGCCGTCAAGGATGCGGTTCCACTCGGACGCCGCGCGGGCCGCGGGAAAGAAGAATTCGTAGCCCTCCTCGCCCGTATAGCCCGTGCCGGCGATGACGAACGCCGAGCCGTCGCGCGTCACTTGCCGCGCCTCGTTGCGCCCCGGACGCGTGCCGCCGAACAATTCATCGAACAGCCGCGGCGCCTTCGGCCCCTGGAGCGCCAGCCCGGCGTAGTCATCGCTGCGATTCGTGAATTCGACGCCCCCTTCGAGCCGGTCCCGCATCCAGGCGAAATCTTCGTCAATCTTCGCCGCGTTGACGATGAGGAGGAACTCCTGGTCCCGCAGCCGATAGACGATCAAATCATCGATGACGCCGCCCAGTTCGTTCAGCAGCAGAGTGTATTGTCCGTGGCCCGGCTGAAGGCGCTCGATGTTGTTCGTCAGCAGCCGGTTCAGCCACGCGCCCGCGTCCGGCCCCGCGGCGGTCAACTGCCCCATGTGCGAAATGTCGAAGAGCCCCGCCGCGCCGCGCACCGCCATGTGCTCATCCACGATTCCGCTGTACTGCACCGGCATCTGCCAGCCGCCGAAGTCGATCATCTTCGCCCCGAGGCGAAGATGCTCCGCATAGAGAGGCGTCGTTTTCAGGTCCATGGCGGCGTTCACGAGCGTCAAAACTAGTTGGCGGCCACGGCATTTGCAAAAGGGATTTGATCCTTTTCGGACAGTCTCTACGGCGAAAACCAGTTCCCAGAGATCACCAAGGCGCATTGCATGGTAATGCTGTTGCCGAAATATCCGTCGCCCTCGTTGATCCCCCGATTCGCGATCCAGCCCCAGAGCGAGTTGAGCCACGCCTGGTTCGACCGGTCGATCATCGCGGCCACCGCGAACGGGCTGGTGAATGAATCATCCAGGTACGATTTGTCGAGCGGCCACCCGGCGAGGTTGTACCCGGGATAGACTTGGTTTGGATCGCCTTGGCTCGAGGTTTGGATCCAACTGTTCGTCTTCCGCATGTCCTCCAGGACGCCGCTGCGTCCCGTGAGCAGGTAATCGGTGGCGAACCGCCACGGGGTCCGGCAGGAATTGTACGCATACTTGCCATCGCTCTTGCCCTCGAGGAAGCGCGGCGGAGCGGGAAGATAGTTGCTGCCGTCATAGACGACGAAGTCCGGGATCAGACCCGTCCTGGGACTGAATTGATGATACATCGCATTGACCACCGCATTCGTCTTGTCGATGACCTTGCTCCAGCGCGTGTCGCCCGTCGCCGCGAGGAAGCTGCGCATGTGATCGAACATGAAGTCCGATGGCCGCGTCGCCGTGGCGCTGTCATAGCCCTGCGATGTGCCGTCTGTCGCCCAATCGCCCAGCCGCAGCGTCCAGGTGTCCTGGTTTACGTCGCTCTCCATGATGGCGTTGATCATCTTGTTCGCCTCCGCCAGGTAGTTGCCTCCGCCCCATTGCTTGTTCGCGATGAGCAGCGAGTAGGCGATGTCCATGTCCCCGTCCGTCGCCGAGTCCGCGCCGCCCATGTCGTGAAGATGCGTGTTCTGTTCCCAGGCCATCAGCAGCGGATTATTGTCGCTCGGGTGTTCCTTGTAATACTTGTACATCCCGTCAAAATGCGCCTTGTCCCCCATGTAAGCGCACAAGACCATCCCGTACCCGTGCGCCTCGGAGACGGTTGCGGCCCCTTTGTCCCCCTGGCCCTCGAGGTTGTAAGCGACGTAGAAGCCGCCGTGCCCGTCGCTCATGATATAGCGGCTCGCCCAGGCGTTCCAAAAAGTTTGGACGACACTGTCCATTTCCGCCTGCGTCAAATTGTTCGGCTTGATCCCCGCCGCGTAAGCAACGTGCTGGGGGAACGGCCTGCTCTGCGCCGCCGCCGCGGCGCAGATCGCCAGCCACGCCGCGGCGATAAATGCGTTTCTTATGATGGGAGGTTTCATGGGGGTGGGTCGTTGCTGCTCCTTTTGTAACTTTCCAATTCTTCCGAGGAAAGCAACTCCGGCGGCACGAGCTGGTAATGCCGCTCCGCCCGGACCGTAACGCCCATTTCTCCGGTTTCAAATTCAAAGAGAGCGATGACCCCCTCATCCATGAACTGGGCTCCGATGGCG
>Ga0206866_1169_pt1 | contig 13400 bp, 14 predicted proteins | sample Alteio_BWOrgCont_40_FD_152626 | JGI IMG/M metagenome (GOLD analysis project Ga0206866, IMG submission 152626) | Enriched cells from forest soil in Barre Woods Harvard Forest LTER site, Petersham, Massachusetts, United States -... | ecosystem: Environmental > Terrestrial > Soil > Temperate forest >... | reverse complement strand
GCTGCTGATGGTGCAGGAACAGAAATAGATATGATCGGTCCGCCGGGAGCTTGCTCTTGTCCAACTGCTGGAACAGCTTCAAGTGCGGGAGCGGCAATCTGTGCCTGAGGGTTAATCTGTGGGTATGCGGGGTAGGCGGAAGCGTATTGGGTTTCATTCACATCGTGATAATCTGCGCGAGATTCACGTCTGCGACGATGTGCTCTTGGCTCACAGCCAGGGGAATCTGATTCTAGGATTGCTTGGCAATGTACCTTGGGGCACATGGGAGCCGCGGCACAAGCGAATCCTGGTCCCTCCACATAGCGGGCTGGACGACCACTATGGCCTACAAGATTTCCATTAGTTTCTGAATTTTCACCTTCTTCCACGACTACATCCCCATCTTCCACGATTACTTCTGCCCCTCTTCGCCTAGCAAATAGTTCAGGCACCATATTTAAGGCTATAATTCCAGCTAAAATTAGCATTTTTACACTGTTTTTCATGGTGGCTCTCCACTATTTAAATTAAAAATATTACATTACTACCTCTGATTATAGCATTTGTCAAATTCAGATAGCAATAAAAATATTTTTAAAAATTATATAATGGCGACTAGCTGGGGGGGTAAGATGAAAAAAGGGCTGTTTTAGCGGGAAAAACTACCCCTATTGCCCGGAGGTGGAGGGCTCTTTAAATCTATCGGGCAATATAATGCCGCCAGAAATGACCAAAGCCATAGCTTCGTGACGCGTAAGGTGCACATTAATAATCTGTTCTTCTGGTATGATAATGAAATAGCCAGTTGTTGGATTTGGTGTAGTAGGAATAAAGATATTAAAATAACGTTTATCCTTGGTTGGTGCCAACTCTTGCGGAAGTTCTCCCGTTAAAAATCCAACGCTATAAAGTCCGTTGCGAGGAAATTCGACAAGCACCACTTGTTTAAACGTTACTTTTTCTTCTTGCATATTGAACGCAGAAACCAACTGTTTGATGCCAGAGTATACGGGCCGTACTAACGGTATTTTGAAAATCAGGTATTCTATTCCGTGCACAACGCGGCGCAGCAAAAAAACTTTCAAAATGATGCCAACTAAAAATATAAAAAGAACAACAATTAAGATTTCTGAATGAGGAATGTTAACAAGGAATGTTTTTGCAATAAGTCGATTTACCGGTTCCAGCCAGCCTTTTAAGAGTCGTAATGCAAATTTAAATAAGGATACGGTAAGGATGAGGGGCAATATGGTAAATAAACCGTTTAAAAAAACTGACCATAGTATATGAACTATTTTTTTTATTCCGGTGCGGGGATGCTTCGTCATTATTTTCCTTGTTTATTAAGAAAGTTGTTTGGCCAATTGCGCAGACAAGTGGGCACCCACTGTTTGGGCCGTTACTAAATTTAAATCTTCTATCATCACGCGTACTAATGATTCAGTGCCAGAATAGCGAACAAGTAATCGTCCACCATTCAACTGTGCTTCATGTTGCGCAATCATTTGTGCAAAAAACGGTGTGGTTAAATCTTTTTTTATGCGTATTGGTGTATTGATAAGTATTTGGGGAAATTTTTCAAACGTATGCATATCCCAATTGTTAGTGGCGATAAGTACTTCAAGTGTGCGCAGTGCGGTAAAAATTCCATCACCGGTATTTAAATAATCGCGCAAAATGATATGCCCTGACTGCTCGCCGCCGATCAGTAGATTTTCTTTCTCAAGCATGTGCGCAATATATTTGTCACCGACGTTCACACGTGCAAGTTGTTTGCCGTGTGCATTGACATGTGCGTGAAATCCCTGATTGGTCATAAGCGTGCCTACAATTTTTGTTTGTGCCGCATACGCATGATGCTGCATCAGGATAGCAAGCAAATCGTCACCATCTTTTATCTGTCCATGTTTGTTGACCGCGATAACGCGATCGCCATCGCCATCAAAAGCAAAACCTACATCAGCGGTGTTGGCCAGTACGGCATGTTGTAATGATGCAAGGTAAAGCGCGCCACACTGGTCGTTTATATTTTTGCCATTGGGCGTGTCATTGATAGAAATAAGCGTTGCGCCAAAATTGTGAAACAGTTGTTGTGCGATTTTGTACGTTGCACCATTGGCATAATCAAGCACGATTTTGATGCCGGATAAAAATTGTGGGGCAAAATGGTTTGCTAATGTTGCCAGATAATCATCGTGCAGTTGATGGTACGGAACAGTGATGCCCAGCGATGCGTAATTATAGGTATCATTATGACCGTCAAAAAATAGTTGTGATATTGCCAACTCATCATCAAGAGACAGTTTTCCTTGTCGTGTTACTATTTTAATGCCGTTATCAAGATAAGGATTGTGTGAAGCGGAAATGATAATGCCAACATCATACTTTCTGCTCACACTAATTTGTTGAGATAGTGCGGGCGTTGGTATGATATGCGCATCATGCACGGTGACGGGATGCAGCAATATTCCTGCTTGCAATGCAGCGCTGACAAACGAGCATGATTCTCGTGTGTCATGACCTAGCAATATAGAAACGTTTTTAGACTCTTGTTTATAGTTGTTGCATGCCCATGTACCAATGACCATGCCGAGCTTGATAATCGAATCTCTGTCCAATGGGGCAATTCCTACAGGCCCACGTATTCCGTCGGTGCCGAAAATATTTTTTTTCATGTTAAATGTTAGTTTCCTGAGTTTGCTTGGCCATAGTTTACGTGACAATTGGTAGTTCAACAACAATATTATTAGGGCAATAGTGTATCAATTTAACAGCGTCAGGTAAAAATAAACTTTTGTTGTCTACTACAATAGCATTTGGCCCTGCATGTAATGTTGCGGCATCAATATGTATGGCAAGTGCTTTTGCATCAATTGCATGCAAGTCTACTCGTTTACCACTCAATGAAATTGAAACTTTTTCAGGTCCTGTTACTGCGAGCGCCTTGTTGCCATAAAAACATAAAGGAACATCGGTGTGCCATGTGCTTGTATGTGAGTAACTTAACATGCTCCAGAATGAATAACCTAAAATTAATGACACAACTTTAAGCGTTGCGTTGTTTGCCAGACTTGTTTTTAATATAGATTTCACGACTATGCTCCTTTTGATTTTTTGTTTTTGCGCTATGCGTTATATACGATGCGACGGTTTTTAATGCGTGGGGCGCATTGATGTTGTCAAAAATTTTGCCTTGCACAATGATGCAAAACATACGCGTTTGAGGATTAACACTTAACACGACAGCATCAGATTTGGTGGTAAAAAAAAGTGCCTCTTGTTGCGCGTAACTCAAATTTTTTATGGCATCATCAAGCCATTCTTGTTGTACCGTTTCAGTCCACACTGCGTTCATGCCAAGCAGTTGGCCTTTTGAGTTTATCCACAACGGTTTGTCTTGTTCGAACGATTCACTGTCAAGTATCATGGCGAGCATATTTTTTTCTAGGTCTATGTGCATTGCGAGTGGACTGGACATAATGGTTGCAAGGCTGTCGGTATGTTCTATGACGCATGTGACAGTTTTATTATTATTTGCAGCTATGAGTACCGTGCGAATTAACGTTTCTAGCCAGTCGGTTGTGCCTACTGTTGCTGGCATAATATTGCGCAGCATGACAAAGTTTTTTTGTAATGTTTCTTGATGTATAACGATAAACAGCATAATCACGATGGGTGATGTTGCAAATAATAAAAAACTAACGGTTGGTAGCTGGGCGTGATATGCGCCAAGCACGATGGCACAATAACCATAAAAATAGTATAACAGATCTTTTTGCTTATCGCATTTGAGCCATAAGCTGAATGCATAAATAAGCGTGGAAAACAGGGCAATTTCAACAACATCACGCCAACCAAAAAGGTGATGAGTCAAGATGTTGTACAGTTCTGTGTACCAATGCATGGGCAATCTCCTTAATCTTATTGTAAGATACTCGACATAGGATAGCTTAGATTGTTGAAATTCTATGAATCAAGAGTTTTGTAAATTGATTTACTTGGATTCACTTGCTGTTGTTGATGTAGTTGCCTCATGCGATTCTGATTTTTTCATTGAAACTTCAAATTCATTAAGTTCTACTGATGCAAAGGGATCTTCGGGAATCAAACGAAGCCATTTTAATCTTTCGCCTACCCTTTTGTTAGGGACATCCATGAAAGTAGATTTGGTATCAGGCATAAAAGAATGTAGCACGTCAGAATCCGATGGCGTTCGCATGCCAGAATCATCCTTGTTTCTCTGACTGGTAAATTCACGTTTTAAAAAATCTTTAAATTCATCCGCATAATCACTTTTACATCGCTCATAAGAATCATTAACCAATTTTAAACGGCCTTGTGGATTTTGTTCATCAAGGGTTTGTTTTTTGAGCATTTCTAAAATTGCTTCTTCCAACGGCAGCGCTCTTTCTAGCGAATAGTTATTTCCTGGCGAATAGTTATGATAATATCTTGGTTGTTCAACAAATATCCCATCAGTGGCAATGCAACCGCTGACATTGATTTGAACGCCCTGATATTGTGGTCCGGCAAGGAGTGTTTTTGTAATAACAAATTTTTTTAGAAATGGATTGATCAATCCACCCTGCAATCGTGAATAGGGTACATGTTGTGAAGTGTCCAATAGTGGGTGCCTTAATTGTTGGAGAGTGTCCCGGTGATCCTCTGGTCGTGTCCCCTGTTTATAGGTTGCTACTGTTTCAAAAGAAACCACATATTTTCCTCCTTGAGGTGATGCAGTGGACGGGCTACTTGATGCAGCAGGTGCACTACTTGGCGCTGAGGTGGCGGTTGCCGCTGCGGGTGCGCTGCAATTGGATGTTTGTACAACAGAAAGGAGCACCATTGCAGATAGGAAAATATTTTTGTTATTCATACGAGTTCTCATTGAAAAAAGGTTTAATGACAGTCGTTTGTTCACTTCTATTCTGCGTTTAGTTTTTTTGATACGTATTGAATGTCTAGATCATCTTTGGTTCTATTGAACGATACACCTACAAGAATAATCGATTTATTTTTTGTGCGATATTTTTGATAATATTTTTTCTTTTCAATCTGTTCTAACGCAATTTCTGGTGAGGCGTTAAATTTGAATTCTAATACGTGAATATATTTTTTTGTGACAATTGCCACATCTATGCGGCCTTTGTCTGTTGCAACTTCCGATTGAACATCTAGACCAAGCATGCTGCACATAAATTGGAAAATCGAATGATAATACTTTTCTTGTTTGATATGTAAATGGTAAGGAATGTTGGCAAGCAATGTTTTTAAGTCTTCAAAAAATAGGTCAAGCTTATTGTTGTTCAGATGAGAGCGCATGTTGGCGATAACATTTTCTACTTCTGATACGTGCGTATAGGCAAGTGTTGCAAGAAGTTGTTGTTCAAATGCAATGGTTACTTCTTTGTTGGGCAGTCCCAATCGGTAATGCCGCGTGTTTATATTAAAGGCCTTGATGGTTAAATAACCAGTTTGAAATAGGAGTGTGGTAAGTGGAATATTGTCAATAGTGAAACTTCCCAATGAGCTGACATTAACTTTACTGTTTATCATATTTTCTATTGCCGTATATTTATCGCGCAAAAAGTGTAGTAAAAAAGTTGGTGTTCCTGTTTCAAACCAATAACTTTTCAGCTCCTTTTCATCTAGGTAAAACAAGACAGAATAAGGATTGTACACATGTTCGTTTTTTGATGAAAATCGATAACCGTTGTACCATTCTTTAATATTTTTCAGAACGGTATCAGTTGATTTTTTTTGAGTTTGAGCAATTTGTTTAATGTGTGGCACAAAAGACAGTTCTAATTCCTGTTGAGTATAACCGACTAGGGTGGCAGCAATGGGGCTGTTGCTGATATCATATAAATTATTAAGGCCGGAAAAAATAGAAGTTTTAGAAAATTTAGATACACCCGTAAGAAATAAAAATTTTATATGTTGATCCAATCCCTTAAATGCATCGTAAAAATCACTTAAAATTGCACGTTGTTTATCGGCAAGTTCTTTATTGTGTAAATGATCAAGTATTGGCTTGTCATATTCATCAACAAGAATAACCACGCTGCCTGGGCCGTATTTTTTTGCAAGTTCTTCCACGAGTGCTTTTAGTTTTGCTGATGGAGCTGGTGCATTTTTTACATCAATGTCAAAATCATTACCAAGTCTATCCATTGTCCACGCAAGGCCAGCCGATAATATTTCTGGTGTTGTACGACTAATTGTTGAAAAATCAAAATGGAGGACAGGATGTTTTGCCCATGCAAAATTATTTTTTTCTTTGCAAATCCATAAATCTTTGAAAAGCTCTTTGCGTCCTGAAAAAAGTTCCTTAAGCGTAGAGACTAAAAGTGATTTGCCAAAACGTCGAGGTCGAGATAAAAAATAGTATGAGCCTTTTTCAATGAGGTTGTATATTTCTCGGGTTTTATCTATGTATACGCAATTTTGGTCAATGAGTTTAGCAAATGTCTGTATGCCTAGAGGTAATTTTTTCATGACGTCCTTGCGGTTTTGCTTATTTTGAAGTAATACCTGTTTATTCTTAAGTGTATAGAGGATATGAACAAAAATGAACCTTTTGACCTTTAATCGTTATTTTTGCTTGTTGTTCATCGTGAAAGAACAATGTTTGGTCGATGGCAAATAATTTGATATATTTTATAAAGAATTTTACCTTTAACAAACATTTCGAAAGGAACGTCTGAGTGTTTAAAAATAAATCAATCTATCTATTTTTGATACTTATCATTACGCCTCATGTTTCCCATCCGATGTTGCGCTCTTTGATGAGCAAAAGCCATTCAGGAAACGTTGTAGCAAAAGCTATGTCAATGTTATCAGCGGGCTCAAAACATGGATTGCCCAATGTAGCTTTAGCTACAGATCAGAGTCAAACGCGTTACCTTAGGGCACCCGCATTGCAAGAGGAACATTGGGGTGAGAATGTCTTGTGTCATCGACCAATGCGCTACGGATCGCCAAAAATGGGTATCGAAAAAAAAGACCAAAAAATAGTTGTACATAATTATGGGCATGGCGGCAGTGGTTGGACGCTTGCGCCAGGATGTGCAAAGTATGTTATTGATCTTTTTGAACAAGAAAAAGATAATGCTCAAATTTCTCAAAATACGCCAATCAATATTATAGGTGCTGGAGCTCTTGGCTTATTCACTGCGCATGAACTTGTATCAAGGGGTTACTCAAACATTGTTATTACAGCAGAAAGATTTGATGACTTAGTTTCACACAGAGCGGGAGGATTTTTAGCACCTTCAACAATGGATGTTGACCCCAACAAGCAAAAAATTATTGATGCCATCTGTTTTGAGGCATATCGTTTTTATGCGCAAATAGCCCAGGGTGAACATAAAGATTTTCCTGCCTCTGGAGCATTAATCATGCCCATATACCTCAAACGAGATGATACTCGCTTGCAAGCATATGAAGATGTCGTTATGCGCAAACCCCAAGATGTTGTGGTAGATTTTGGTAACGGCAAGCGTTATGAAATGAAGGTATATGATGATGGTATTTTTATGGATACTAACATTATGATGAATGCTTTGACTGCTTTTTTACGCGATAAAGTGCAGTGGGTACAAAAAAAGATTGAATCGTTTGAAGAACTCAAAGAACCATGCATTTTTAATTGTGCCGGTTTGGGCGCGCAGCAAATAAATCATGATGATGCAATGGTGAGCGTGCAGGGACATCTGATTTTGCTTAAAGATCAAAGCCCAACCGATATGAATTATATGATCTCTTTTTATGTCGATGAGGCTCAATCGGAGTCTGGTCAATTCATAAAACGTTCTATATACATGTTTCCCAAACATGTGCCAGGATCACCGGAAAATGATATCGGTGTTATGGGCGGCACGTTTATCGAGGGAGCAACAAAAGATACGCCACATACACAAGAGTTTGCATTGATTGTTGATCGAGCACGCGAATTTTTTGGTGATTAAAGAAATAGTTAAAAAAAGGGATTATTGTTTTTCAACATACAATAATCCCTTTTCTAACGTTGATTTTCGTATCGATTCAGCTACACTGCTTTCGTCATTACGTCTTTGCTTTTCTACTTCTTACCAAGCTCAGCTTGCAATAATCGTTTTTCTTCTTCAAGCCTTGTTTGTTCTGCTTGCAAAGCCGCAGCTTGTTGGTTCCGTTCTTGTTGTTGTTTTGCTGCAACTTGTGCTCTTAATTGTTGGACTTCCTGAGATGATTGTTTTACTGTCGCTGCTAAAGCTGCAACTTGTTGTTGAGATGCTGGTTGTCCAGCAGGTTTTTGTGCTCGAGGGCTATCTGGCCAAGGTTGACCGGCTTGTGCGGCTTGCCACTTTGGATCGTCAAAGAAAAAGCTAGCATTAAGCGATGTGCAAGCGATGCAACATAAGCTAGAAATGAGTGTGAGTGAAAAAAGTTTCATGATGCTCCTCGTGATAAGTAATTATGTATGTTGTTTTATAATAAATACGGCTAAAATTATACTCCAAATTATGATGAAAGTTTAGCAAATAGATCATCATCGATTAAAAGTTGGTTAAGGATCTAGAGATATGATATCTTCTATACAGAATTTTTCGGTTGTATGAACTATAATTTCTAAATTTAATTCAGGAGCGACTATGAATATTTTTAAAATGTACACGCATTACGCAATCTGCTTCATAAGCTTTGTGGGCGGTTTTTCTTTGCACATATTTGGTAGCTCAGGAGACTGTGGTCCAAAACTATTGGCCAACATTGTTACACCTTCTGCGCAGGCACCTGATCCCAGCGCGCAGTGTTGTTGTGTTCTTCTCGTTAGTACTTTAGTAGGGGGTATATCAGTGGGTCTTTATGATACCCGTGTTGCGCACCCGAATCAAATGGCCGAGTGCGAGCAAGCGGGTGAATCGCAGAACTGGCACCCAGAATTGAGATTGTTACACAAGCACGATTACAACGAAATGTTTGTGCCGCATTCAGCACGAGGAGATCGTTATGATCGTGGCGAATTGCAATGTTCTGCGTCTTTGGCAAAAATATTGGATAAGGAAAGATTATCGAAAATTTTAGGTCTGGTTCACGTTGACTTACATCAAACATCTGCTGCTCCTAAGGCCCAAACCATGGATGAAGCCCAACAAGCTCAGGGATGTTCGCTGTTGGATCAACTTGAACAACAAAATCAGCATAGTCAGCAGCATGCTTTAGGCGTTTTTAACAGAATACTATCAAGTAGAAGCCCAAGTTGGCCCCTTAAGAGCTTTGACAATAATGAGCGAGATATTAACGATTTTCGTGTGCAGTTGCGTTGCTCAAATATGCCAGAAGAAGATGTAAAGCGACTTGCATCAGCACGTGCATCAGCAGGTATATGCTCACAATTGAAATCTGCAAAAAAACAAGCACAAGAAGAGTATGATGCTTCAACTCGTGTAGCAAAACCTACGCACGAAGAGGGGTTGCGCTCAAGGGTGCATAAAGCTCATCTAGAAAAAATCGACGAAACCATGAAAAAAGAAACGTGTGATTAAGGAACTAAAATTTCTACATTAAATTCAGGAGTAATTATGAATATTTTTAAAATGTACACGCACTACGCAATCTGCTTCATGATTTTTGTTGGTGGTTCTTCTTCACACATGTTTTGTAGCTCTTCAGAAATTTCTTGTCCAGAGGTAACTAGGGATCTTTGCACTTATATAATAATAGGCGGTTGTGCATATTTTGTCGTGGCGGGCACTTTATATGCTACTGGTGTGGGTTTCGGTGTGATTGATCCCGGGCCAGCAGCTCAAATTTATGCATGCAAGAATGCACATCAAGTTCAGCAGTGGAAACCAGAATTGACGTTGCTACATAAATATGATTACAACACAATGTTTGTGCCGCATTCAGCACAAGGAAATCCTTCTGATCGCGGGGAAACTGAATGCTCCGCCTCTTTGGCAAGAATATTGGATCCCAAAAAATTATCGAGCATTTTGAGCCGTCTTGCCAAACCTCAGTGCCCAGCCGCTCCTGAAGATCAAAGCATGGATGGTGGTGAACAAGCTCATGATTGTTCATTATTAGATCAACTTGAAAAACAAAATCAGCACAGTCAGCAGGATGCTTTGGGAATTTTTACCAGATCTTTGCCAGGTAAGAGCCCAAGTTGGCACCTTAACAGCTTCAACAATAATGCGCAACTCATTAATAATCTTCGTGCGCAATTTGGTTGCGCAAATATGACAGAAGACAATGTAAAAAGACTTGCATCAGCACGTGCATGCCTACAATTAAAATCTTCGAAAAAACAGGCGCAAGAAGAATATAATGCTTCAGCTAGCATAGTCAAACCTACGCAAGAAGATCTTTTGAGTGCAAAAGTGCGTAAAACTCATGTAGAAAAAATCGACGAAGCCATGAAGCGAGAAAAATGTGATTAGGTAAATATTTGCTATCTTCTATACAGAATTTTTCGATTACATGAACTGAAATTTCTAAATTAAATTCAGGAGTAACTATGAATATTTTTAAAATGTATATGTGCTACGCAATTTGCTTCATGATCTTTGTAAGTGGTTCTTCTTCACACATGTTTTGTAGCTCTTCAGGTGACCGTAAACCAGCTTTAATAAGAAGAATCTTAACTTGGCCTGAGGGAGGAGAGTTGCCTGCTTGTCCTGTTCTATGCTGCGCGGCAGGGCTATTATATTTAGAATGGCATTCTAGGTATGTTGTGCAACCAAATCAAATTGCCGCATGTATTAAGGCGGGCCAGTCCCACAACTGGCAACCAGACTTGACGTTTCTACATAAGTACGATTACAACGAAATGTTTGTGCCGCATCCAGCACAAGAAAATCCTCATGGTGATCGTGGCGAAATGCAATGTTCTGTCTCGTTGGCAAGAACAATTGATGGGGGCATGTTATCGAATGTTTTAGCCGCCACCGCTGCTGCCGCCGCTCCTGAAGATCAAATTATGGATGAATGTTCATTATTAGACGAACTGGAAGAACAAAATCAGCATAGTCAACGCAAGGCGTTGGGTGCATTTAGAGAAATATTACCATGTCTTGCCCCAAGAGGGCCCCTTAGCAGCTTCAACGATAATGCGAGAGTTATTAACAATTATCGCGCACGATTGCGTTGCTCAAATATGGCCCAAGAAGATGTACAACGACTTGCATCAGCACGTGTATGCCTACAGTTAAAATCTTTAAAAAAACAAGAGCAAGAAGAGCACGATGCTTTAACTGGCATATTCAAACCTACACGAGAGGAGGTTTTGCTGCGCTCAAGGGTGCATAGAACTACTATAGAAAAAATCGACGAAACCATGAAAAAAGAAAAATGTGATGAGGCAAAATAGTGTTTATGTATTCCATCGATTTAAATTAAACGAAAAGGGAAGCCAATATGCCAGGACCTAAAAAAGTTGTTTTAACAGGGGATCGCCCAACAGGTCCATTGCATCTTGGCCATTATGTTGGCTCATTAATTAACCGTGTTGAATTTCAAGACACGTACAAACAGTTTGTCATGATTGCAGATATGCAAGCGTTAACTGACAATTATGAAAACCCACAAAAAGTACGCGATAATGTTGTGGAAGTTGCAATGGACTATTTGTCCATCGGTATTGATCCGGCCAAATCTACTATTTTTATTCAATCGATGATTCCTCAAATTGCGGAACTCACCATGATTTATCTTAATTTAGTCATGGTTAATCGTTTAAAAAGAAATCCTACGATCAAAACAGAAATTGCCCAGAAAAGATTTGGTGAACATATTCCAGCAGGGTTTTTAATCTATCCTGTCAACCAAGCGGCCGATATAACGATCGTCAAAGGGGAAGTTGTTCCGGTAGGTGAAGATCAATTGCCTATTTTAGAACAATGTAATGAAATTGTCAGAAGCTTTAACCGCATTTATAAAACAGATGTTTTTAAAGAGGTTGAATGGCTTGCTTCAAAAACACCACGGTTGATGGGGACTGACGGCAAAGCAAAAATGAGCAAATCATTGGACAATGCAATTTATCTTTCAGATTCGGCCGATATTGTCGCCAAGAAGGTGATGAGCATGTACACAGATCCTGATCATATTCATGTTGATGCACCAGGCAAAGTTGAAGGCAATACCGTATTTGCGTATTTGGATGTTTTCGATACCGATAAAGCTGAAGTTGTTGCATTAAAAGCACATTATCAACGTGGTGGTTTGGGGGATGTAAAACTCAAGCGACGACTGATTGAACTGCTTAATGCATTTTTGGATCCTATCAGGGCTCGACGAGCCGAGTGGGGCAAAGACGAAGGTCAGGTAATGCAGATACTGTTTGAAGGCACGGCCAAAACAGTTGAAGTTGCGAGTAACACCATGCAAGAAGTGCGACAAGCACTCCATCTTGATTACAAAAATAAATAACTCTTTTTTTGGGTAACTGATTTTTGCTATGATTTTAATATATGGGCATTCTTAGCCTAAGAAATCAGTAGTGAAAATTAGACTGTCACCAGCTCGCTTGTTCCATTTGCGAAGCAAAAGGAGAATATGGAATCGATACTACACACTAAAAAAAAATTAGGGGGCTCTCGAGGGCCAGTCATTACTATAGCAATTATTGTATTATTGCTTGGTATCACCATCTTTAACTATTGGCGACAAGCACCAGAATATGGCACAGAGTTGATTGTTAAAGATCTGGACACTTTGGTTGATATATTTGGGCGCATTGACAAAAGTGCTCGTATCATGAAGTTTGATAAGCAAATAGATAGTATCAACTTCTTGACCGTTGGATCTTTTAAAGGGTCTGAAGTTGGTTCCATGAATTTGGCATATCCTGACCATTGGCAAGGGCCATATCTTGAATCTAATTTGCGTTTACAGGGCATCGATTATCAAATCGTTACCACAAAAAAAGGTTGTTTCATCACACCGGGCAATGGCGTGCGACTACCCAATGGCAAAATTATGGGTAAAGATATCGTGCTAGATGAACATAGCGATATTGAAGCGTTGCGACACGAAGAAGGTATGCTCTTGCACAAAGGCAAGCCGTTAGCGTTGCCACTTGTTTTAGAAACTTCTGCTGTGCAAAAACTTCTTATGGAAGATCTTATTGACACACAAGATGATATGATTTAGAAATTTTGTTTTGTTGAATTCTATCTTTGTTGTGCTTGTTCGGCTAATTTCGCTTGTATGAAATCAACTTTACCTTGGAATAAGGTGATTCGTTTTTCATTCCGTTCACGGTTTTTCTGATACGTATTACGCAGCTTTTCATCATGTTGACATCGTTCCCCATTGAGTATTGCGGCAATGCGTGTGCGCTCTCTTAGGTATCCATTGAGTCGACCTTGTGCGTTCGCAAGTGGTGTGATAGCAGGGTTCGGGGCAGCAACAGGACGAACGGCAGAAGGGAC
>Ga0206866_1168_pt1 | contig 13490 bp, 15 predicted proteins | sample Alteio_BWOrgCont_40_FD_152626 | JGI IMG/M metagenome (GOLD analysis project Ga0206866, IMG submission 152626) | Enriched cells from forest soil in Barre Woods Harvard Forest LTER site, Petersham, Massachusetts, United States -... | ecosystem: Environmental > Terrestrial > Soil > Temperate forest >... | reverse complement strand
TATTATCTCAGTTACTCGGTAACCATTAAGTTTTCCTGCACCAAGATTTTGCATTGGCCTTGCCAATAAACAGCCTTCTTTTATAATTGCCATGTCGCAGAACGTCAAGTGCTCAGCGCCTTTTATGGTAAGTTTGTACATGTCGTGATTAGTTTCCTGCACGAGTTTGTCGATAGCGGGAAGATAACTTTGATAAATAGCTTCTGCATACTCTTTTGTATGTTCACCTTTGAGGCCGGCCTGCTCCATGAGCTTGAACATTTCTTCTTTCGTTATTGGTTGGCCAAGTAAAAACATAAAAGGCTTGTGTAATGGTTCCGTTCGATTAGGCCCCAATAATGCACCATCCATATCCACACCTGCTTTAATGCGAGGATCGCGACGACACATTTGTGCTGCGGTAGCGCCACCATACGAATGGCCAAGCATACCAATATGATTCATATCAAGGCGGTTGTACAAGAATGATGATTTCTCTGTTGTTATGCGTGCGAGATTATCAAGCACCATCTGCATGTCGTCAATCCAGAGTTCGACATTATTATTCAACATTTTGAAAAGCTGCATGGGATTATCTAATGCTCCTTTTTGAAGCTCTTCGAGATTTGCGGCAACAATTCTGTCATCAGGAAATTTTGTTACGGTGCAACCAAATGAATGGTTAATGCCTACAACAATATATCCATGACTTGCCAACTCCTCGCAATGGGCTGTATTGGTATTGCGCGTGCAACCTAATCCATGAGAAAAAATAATTACTGGCAACTGCTGTTCGTTCTGTATCAATGGCGCATTGTTTGTTGCATACGTGTACATAGGGCGCGCCATAGTCAAAAGCCAAGCCATTTTTTGATTTCGCTTAAAATAATCTACGTAATATGGTGCATACGGAGCTGTTGGTTTTTGGGTCATTTTATCCTCAGAGCTTGGATACCAAATTTGCACCATAAGTTCTTTTCCTGGCGCTGAATCTTGTGTAACAGTTTTTCGGTGCTCATCAACGAAGTGGTACGTGGCTGTTCCCACTGCATATTTACCAGTTGGTTGCGGAAAATAAAATGGCGGTTGTAAAAATGCAAGATATGAGGCGAGGCCAGCTGTTAATGTTGCAGCACCACCGATAACATAAAAAAAACCTTTAAATAACCAAAACATATGAACTCCTAATGTATTATATTGAATTCTCGGCAATTTTTTTTGATTCGAAATTATTGTGCACCAGTTCAACTTCCTCTATTTCATCAGCAACAAACGTCAACAAGTCTCCTGGTTGACAATTAAGTTCTCTGCATAATGCCTCAAGGGTAGAAAATCTAATTGCTCGAGCTTTTCCAGTTTTTAAAATTGAAAGATTTGCCTCAGTTAAATCTATGTTGGCAGCAAGATCGGTAACTTTTATTTTTCTTTTAAACATAATTTCATCTAAAATAACTTTAATTGCCATGTACTACTCCTATACCGTTAACTCTTGGTCTTTTTCCAATGACCCTGCTTTTGAAATTATCGTTGCAAGTATCGATGAAAAAATGAAAACAAAAAGATAGATTAAACTACTTGCTCCTAAAAAAAGCGCCGTAAAAAATTTTGGATTTTTAACAAAAACGAAGGATTGGAAAAATATACCCTCAGCCATGTTGTACGCACTCCACCAGGTGGCAATGTTGGCCAGTCTGGAAAACAACGTTACATTTTGTTGGGTAAAGAGTAGTCCATGTTGAATACTGCGGGCTAATTTTATGCAGGTGATAAATCCGTATACAACCATAAAGCTGCTGATAATTTGAATTACGTATAGACCCAATCGCTGCATCATTGAAAATTGGTGCAAATCAACACCGTACGTGCTATTAAAGAAATTATCACCAAAAAACCACATAACCGTCGTCATAAACAGAACAACGGGGATTAAAACTATACATAATGCCTCAAGAATATGGGCATACTTTTTTACGTTTTTTACCATGTCGCCTCCATAAAATACACCTATAATAGAAATAAATACAACGTTTATATTGTCTCAATATTGCCACAAAACCCATTATTAGTCAATATGGAAATATCGATTATCGATAGAAAAAAAAGGGGAGGGGGTATTGTTGGGAAACAAGTTATTCTAACCTTAAGGGATCGCTACAAAAGTTCTTGAAAAAATAATCAACCATGATAACTTAAAGAAAAGTTCGTGAATGAACCCGTATTTCAAGTACCGGATTGAGATTGTATCCGGGGCGTCTGAAAAGCTTAAATGCATATCCCGATTATGGGAGCGCCTTTCTCACCTGGGTCTTCACGAACTTTTTTCTTATCTTGAACCCAATTTGAGTAATATTTTTTTTCTATCTCTTTTTCCAGCTCTCGTGCCATCAATCGTTTAATGGCCACGGATTGGCATTCTTCAAGAACGCCTTCTTCTTTGAGAAAATCATCAAAGTCTGATCCTCGATGTATGTTCTTTTTTTTTACTATTTTTTTCATTGCGACTTTTTACTTACTATTATTTTTTTGATGCCGCTAAACCAAGATCTATTAATGCATCAATGATTTGGCTTAAAGATTGTTTATTTTTTTGTGCTTCTCGTGCAATCAAATAATGTTTTCTAGGAGTTGTTCTATACGCAATATTGCCCTGAAATTTGGTTTCATCTACAGGTTCGGGAATCTCTTGTCCATTGCTTATATACATCTGGAAAACAGCTGGCATGACTTCTTTTTTAAGATCCTTGATACCCTGTTCGATCTTATAATTATCGGTAACGACACCAGGCAATTCATTTACCCTAATAACAAAAATATGTTTACCTTTCTCATCTACATCATTTTCAATGGTGTAAGTCCAAGGTAGATTGAGATAATAGGCCAGATCTTTAGTGGTACTATTTTTTTTTATAACCATGAGCACTTAGCGCCTCCTGTAACTCTCTGATTTGATAAGCTAAAAATTCCGTTCTTCTTTCAAGCAGCTTGCTGCGCAGTCCGTCGTAGTTTGCCGAGCCGGACTACGTCCGCCGTAGCCAGCAAAGTCGGAAGACCTGGATTGGCGTAGGAGGAAGGCCCGGATAAACGTAGACTGGATCACCCATTAAACCATGCAATTACTGCTTTGTAACCTTTTTTGCCAAATATATGGTGCGAACCACATACTCTAAAATCATATCCAAGATTCAGCAAAATTTTTTCTGCGTCACTATATGAAACCGATGATCCGGCTAAAATTTTTTGAATCAATTTATCAAATGAACTCATACTCTATTTCAACCTCCTTTTAACTTGCTTTATTAAAAAATATGATATCATGGCGATATCAACAAATCAAGACAATCAAAATGAGAAGCCATAAAGTAGGATTGTTAAATACTTTCTTGCAGCAATTCAACGTGGTTAATATCATCATTATCGATCACAAAAGTTGCATTCTTTTTAGTTGGCAAAATATATTGCTCATACATGCGCATGCCCCAGTTTAACTTTTCTTCAAACAACTCTGCTTGCTTTCTAATGTCGGCAGGTCGCGCCATTTCACGTTCTATTTTTCTTTTCTTCATAATTTCGGTGTTTGCATCTATAAAAATGCCAAAGTCACAGTACGAAAAAAAGTTAAACGTTTCGGGCCCGCTCAAAGCATACTTTCCTTCAAATAGTACCAAATCTGTATCGGCGAAGTTCACTGTTGTGTAATACGTTGTAAAAGGTCGCACCGATTTGTCGCGAAAAGGTAATTTTATTTCTTTGTTTGCCATTTTGACCTGTTGCAAAGCTTCATGAATTTGTTGCCACTTGAGTCTTGGATTAATATCAGCAATAACATCAAAACCTGTTTCGTTGTAGTTCAAAAAGTTATCTTGTTCGATAATTTTTACCGATACACCATCTGCTTGCAAAAGATCTTTACATTTATGAGCAAAATACGTTTTTCCACTTCCTGGGCCACCCGCTATGCCGATTATTGGCATAGGAGTAGATCTGTCATTGGCATGTGCACGAGCCAATTGAAGCGCTTGAGTAATAATTGGCGTGAGTGCATCTGTGCTATTTTTGTTCATGATGACACACCTTAATTATTGTTCTATTACAACGTATTGATCTTTATTCCCTTTATACACAATAAATGTAGCATTTCGTTTTGTAGGTAAAACATAGTCGTAATACACTCGTATCGCTTTTTGCACATGCTCATCAAAAATTTCTTTAGGTCGTTGCAACTCACGCGGCTTTGCCATTTCTCGTTCGGTTTTCCAATCGCACATATGTTGTGTCGTCGCAGCTATGAATATGCCCATGTTGCAATAGTGAAAAAAGTTATAAGGCGCCTGTGAACTTAATACTAACGACCCTTCAAAAATTATCAGATCTACATCAGCCATATTTACTGTTTGGTGTGTGATAGTATAAGGCGATGGAGTTGTGCTGCTGTAAGGATGCTCATTTCTAATGCGTGACGGCACCTCTATTTTTAACTCACCTGTAATAATTGCTTGCATGAAAACATCCACTTTTTCAGCACTCACATTAATAAGAGCATCGGGATTTTTTTCGTTATAAGGAGAAAATCCATCTTGATTAATTACAAGAACGCGATACCCACGAGATTGCAAAGCTGCTTGCAGATGCTCAGAAAAATATGATTTGCCCGCACCAGAACCACCAGCAATGGCAATGATTGGTTTTGATAACAACTTCCCTTGCGCATACGAGTTGATTAAATTTTGAGCTCGTTCAACAATTGGTGCTATGGCACTATTAAGTTCATTACTACTCATAATAATAGCTCCTGTTATTAATGGTCACCGCAATACTCACTCAACGAATAACAATCTTTATCTTGTTTGTGTACAACAAAAGCTGCATTTTTTTTAGTTGGTGCAACGTATGTACGATATATTTCCATTCCTTTGGCCAGATGTTGATCAAAAATATCTTGAGGCCTTTGCAACATAGGTGGCTTAGCCTTTTCTCGTTCCAATCGCCACAATCTCATGTGGTCATCACTCACCTCTATAAAAATGCCCAAACTACTATACGCAAAAAAATCGTACGTATCTTTACCACTTAAAGCGTGAGCTCCTTCAAAAATTACAAGGTCTACATGCGTCATATCGATTGTTCTATATTCAATAGTATATGGCAATACCGTTTGGGGAGCATAGGCAAAAGGATTTCTTATGCGAAAAGGCAGTATAACAGCAGTTTTTTTTGTGCATACTTGTTGCAAAGCTTCATGAACAAGCTTCCACTTGAGATGAGGATTGATATGCGGCATAACATCAGCCGCATTACCATCATGATGAGAAAAATTATCCTGCGCAATAATCACGGTATTAAAACCATCATGCTGCAATAGCGCTTGTAACTGTTGCGCAAAATATGATTTGCCTGCACCCGGGCCACCTGCAATAGAAACTATAGGCATAGTTATTTCCTTGCTTTTAATTAACTGCTTTGCTTTATCCAATATCGGCCGCAAGATAAATATTAGATCGTGATTATTCATATAGGCCTCAATCGTTTTTAATGTTTTTATGAAGCACAAAAACCGAGTATTGATCTTTTTTTTCTTTATACAAAATAAATGAAGCATTTTTTTTGCTAGGAACAACAAATTTGTGATATCGCTGCAGTTCAGCATGAATATCATTTTCCAATTTATCTTTAGTTCGTTGTAAATGAGGCAAGCGAGTTTTTTCTCGATCTTTTACCCATTGACTACTGTTGGCCGGGCAAGTATCGAGGAAAATACCCAAGTTGCAGTAGGTAAAAAAATTATACGTGTCTGCATCGCCCAATGAATAAGTTCCTTCAAAAAGCACTATCTCAATAGCGGATAAATCTACTGATGTATGTTCGACTATGTACGGCATGTTGTTTCTGTTCAGGTGCGGCATGCTGATGCAGCTAACCCCATTTTTAATCTGTTGCATAATTTCGTGAACCTGCGTCCACTTTAAAAAAGGATTAATATGCTCTATCGGATCGGCAAATCCTTGGTCATATTGCAAAAAGTTGTCTTGCTCTAATAAAAATACGTTAAATCCTTCATCTGCTAATATTTTTTTTAGTTGACCAGAAAAATGTGTTTTTCCTGCCCCAGAACATCCCGCTACAGAAATAATTGGCACCGATGTTAACTTCTTTTTCCTATACTGCTTTGCCAATTTTTTGATCTGTTCAAGGATGGGTTGGATCGTCACTTTAAGCTCTTGGTCTTGATCTATCGGTTCGGTCAACACCTGATTTTTTTCTACTTGCTCAGGCTCAGACCCTGATATCAGTCCCGCCACCACCTCAAGCATCTCACTGGCCAGACTCTTTACCTTTTTACCCGTAGAAACATCTTTTATAGAACGTCGTAAGCATTTAGTCATGTCCCGCCCCACTTTTTTTGTTGCTATCGCCAAGTGGGTCTATTTTGCCGGGCCACTGTTCCCAGGACTTAAAATGCATGTGCGAATGAAAAACAGTTTGTTTTGCTTTCGCCCCATTATTGACAGAGATCCAAAAGTCCCCTGTTCCGGTAAGTTGCTTTGATATGTTTTGTGCCATGCATACCATTTTAGAGACAATGGTGGCGTCATAAGGGTCGGTAAAATCCAGATGCTTGAAGTTTATGATATGTTTTTTGGGAATGATGAGTATATTTACCGGTAATTCTATTTTTCTTGGCTTTATTCTTTTTTGAATAACAACCAAATCATCAGTTTCTTCATACATAGTCCTGGGTGCGTTTTTATTGATAATATCGCAAAAAATACATGCATATGCACCGACATTATCCATACTAACCTCCCCTCATATACTAGTGTGCCTCATCACTTCTTTTTTTATTGCTAGCATTAGTATATAGGAAATTCTCAAGGAAAATAAATAATTCCATTAAAGTTTAGAGTTAATGTTGGCTGGCTGGTCTTTTTCTATGTGGATTATTTGCGCAGAAAAAATCTCACGCACTGTTTTTTGACTGATTCTTCAGCCAAGCACTATAAGAAGTTTCGTAAGCATCAGTATTTTCTACGCAATAACGATAAAAGTTTTTACATGTGGCCAAATTTTCTTTGTACCATTCCGTTTCCCATGGAGTAAGTTGCTCCGTCATGGCCAAATCTATGCCCCCCAGTAAGTACTGACGTTGTACTAAAATTTCAAAATCTACATCTTTGGCGTTATGAAAAGCATCTAACATGAAAAGCGCGGTTGTTGTCCGCCCTTTGCCCGCATTGCAATGAAAGTGTAGCCAACTAAATTGATTGTTTTTAAAAAAATTCAGCACATCATCAACTTCTTGGACCGTTGGCGCATGCCTATCGACAATCGGCAACCTGCAATAGTGTAATCCATGTTTTTCCACTATATGTTTTTCGGTGACCGCTCTTTGGACCATGAACTGTTTTTGACGAGTAATGTCCATGGGTGATACCGTCGTTTCTCCCTCAACTGGATAATACGCGGTAACTATGCCATCTGACAACAACTTTTGTATGCGCACAAGTTCATCTTTTTCAATTTCTTGGGCAGTTTTTCCTGCATTGTACTGATCATACACATAATCGGGCCCCTGGGGGCGCGCATACCAAAAATAAGGCCAACCATTAACAAAACAGTGAGACTCTCGGCGCAAATCTACTATGGCAATGGAGGAGTGTTCACCTTCATTGCCAGCCTTACGTAATGCTGCTATCAACGGAAGCAAATCCTCGGCAAAAAACTCTCCACTTCCCGAAGCATTACATTTTTCAAGCCCGCGCATCATGTTGTGGTCTGCCAGATGGTCCAACATTGTTCTAAAACGCGCAGGCATATCAGTTTGACTGATGTTTTGCAGAGCAAAGCGTAGTATGATTTCAGGTTCGTCATTACTGAACGTAGGCTTTTCTGACAATGCCGGTGTTGGCAAGCTGGGGGAACTATATCTCATTTCTTATCCCTTTTTTTATAGTAAATCTCATCCCGTTTAAGGCTAATTATTACTTACCACAAAAGTAACATAACCAGGAGGCAAGTTGGAACAAAAGGGGTATTTTTAAGCATTTGGGGCGTGATCTAATGATTATTGTGACAATAAACGGTTCATTAGATTTTTCAGTTACTATTTTCGATTTCATGTTATAGCAAAGTGATAAGTTCCTGCTTCAGGGTTGGTTGCCAAAGAAATTATTTTATTGCAATTTGTATCATTTTTGCTATACTCAGGGATAAGTAGTGATATAAAACCCACAAACCCCTCGAAATGGAGAGATCAATGAAAAACAGCTTAAAAATCTTGATACTCAGCAGCTTGTTACCCTTAAATGTTGTAGGATCGCAAACTCTCCAACCAAAGCAACAACAAGAAAATCCACGATCTACACGAAAAAGGCCAAGATCGCCAGAGCAACAAGAGTATGAGTCCAAGTCTCCTGATGCCGATGATCGTCCTGTAGCAAATTTTTTTATGAGCCCCTTTGTAGTTGATCAAGACCCAGAACTAGCCAGCTCGGTTGCTACGACTAACTACCCACAACAACCAGGGCTACTATCGCCAAGACCTTCTGGCACACCAAGCCCTTATTTGAACCCTGAATTTGATCCGCGAGCAGCTAAGCCATGGCTATACCATACCCCGCCCCCAGAATATTTCCAGCCAGCCTCATTCACAGTTTCACAAGAACATCAACCTAGAGTTCCCTATACGAATGATTCCCCTGGTATAAACTCTTTTATATATGATTATCCAACCGATGAACAACCAGAACCCTCCAGTTGCGCAGCAGCTGTTTCTCCAGCACCCCCTCGGCCACCAACACCCGCCCTGCCGGCCCCTACAAATTCATCTCAATCCTCAAGCAATGGCAATCACTGCGATAACCCAAACTGTCCTTTGAGTAAACTCACTACCAAAAAAATGGTACTAAATTATCCACCTATATATTTTAGAAACCCTGATAACCCAAATACGTGTCGCAATAAAGCAGTTCATAAAATCAATGGCGAGCCGTTGGGTTTTATTTTATTGGACAACCTGCATTCAAAACATTGGAGCGATGTGTTAATTAGGGTGCTTAGTGCACCTGGTGGCTGTAAATTTTTTGAACATCAAGATAGAGATGGCAAAACCACATTACACAAATTAGTTGGCAATATAAGCACATCACCAGTTACAAAGATGCTCTATAACAAACTTGATAGTTTTGATACACAAGATGAACAAGGACACACACCTCTGTATGCCGCGATAGAATATTCAAAAAATAATTGTCGTACATTAACCATAGAACACACTAATCGTGTTCATGAAAAAATAAAAATATTATTAAGTCGTAACGCAACCATTGATAAAAAAATACTCAAATTAGCAACAAGCATCACAGATGATAACAGACGAATTTATATAAACAAACTCTTACAAAAGGCACTGCGATCAAGAAGGCAAACAAGCAGCAACAGAGATAGATCGCCCGCAGCCGCACGTTCAAGGTGAGTTATTCAATAATCTTATTTTCTTCAATAAGACGTTTATTTTTATTGCCAACGTAAATAGCCGCAACAATCCAGACCGCTGTTAATCCCATGCTGACTAACGTACCAAAAACCATCAGATCAGGAATGTTGTGTTTAAAAGCATCAGTAATTTGCGCACCCGCTTGTTTTGCCGTACGGCTGCCAAACATATCAATCCAACCTTTAGTTTTGAACTTCACATCTTTGCTGGTTGGAATATACATGATCTCTTTCACCGGATTGTTCACTGCATAACCCAATCCTTTTGCAACAATCATAACACTAAAAGTTGCCCACAAAAGTTGGCCAGCGGTAGGATTGCCAAATTTGAAAAATGCAAAGAGCGACAAAAACGCGATAGCCAAACAGATAGGGAAAAAGAGCAAACAAAAACGCAGCCCAAAACGTTTTATTAAGTAACCAGTACCCAACAAAGCCATAACGAACGCCGATATATTTACACAAACACCATAGATGCCTTGAAACTGCGCAAAGCCCACTTCAGAACTAAAGGCAGGAAACATACAAGCATTTGATTGCATTTGATATTCAATAACTTGCCCAATAATTTCATAAACACTTGAAACTATAAGTACACCAATAAGATACGGCTTGGTGACCAACAATGTGATGCCGGTAAAAAAGCCTTCAAAAAATCCATCCGTATGTTTTTCAGTTGCATGAGCCTTTTTGTTACCAATTAATTGTTCTGGGCTCATAGTTTTCATAAAATAGTACATACCATATATGGTAGATGCAACAGCGACGGTAGCGCCTAAAAAAAGTGTCCACACGCCACCAAGTAATTCCATACCCAACATGGGCAATGACCCAAAAACTGCACCAAATTGCGCCATAGCGGCAATTAAAGGATACCCTCTTTTTGCGGAATTTGTTGTCGTAATACTTGCGGTAAACGACCAAAACAAAGCGACAATTAACGACCCAAAACTTTCGATAGTAAAGTAAGAAACCCAACCCAAGGTTGCCAAGGTGGTTTTACCCAAAAAAGCATCACCCCAAAAATGGCGCATGGCAAGCATGGCGGTAATAAGGCCAAACAGTGATGCGTAAATAGAGCCTAAAATATAAAAAAGGGTGTGTTTTTCAAAAATATCGACCATTTTGGAATATAAAAAAACCAAAGGGATAATAACAAATGGGGACCAAAATTTTGCTATTGGTTGCATAAGGCGCCCATAATCAACGGGGCAACCCAAAGCAGCTGGAAATGCAATTTTGTAAAAGACGATATTTTTCAATAATCGTAAAAGCCAGTAGCTTCCAATGATAAGGAAAAAAATGGCGGCGAGTATGCCAAATTTTTTAATCTCTTCTTCTTCGAGATCTGGCCAAAAATAATGAACCAAGCGGGCTAACATACTATAATTTTCCTCATACGATCGACCAGTCAGGGACCGTTTTTATTTTGATTAAAATGGGGGTAAAAGCTACTAGTATACACTATTTTTTGCTTACCTTCAAAAACATTAAAGGCGAAGCCCGAAGTTCTTCGATACATTTTGCTTTGCAAAATACTCAGAATGAGCGTTTACCCCTGAGCTACGAAGTAAGTCGAAGGGTCGAAGAGCGGAGACGGGGCATAATCTTGCAAAAACAGTTTAAAAATTGCTATTGCTTATAAAGGTGTATATATCTATTTCTAATCTGATTAAGTTCTAAAGGAGAACTATTCATGAAACGTTATATAGCAGAATGCGGTGGTGCCTTTTTCCTTGCAATGGCGGTAAATTTTACCGGCGATGCAATGGCAATAGGTTTAATGTTTATGGCATTATTTTATATGTTCGCGCCTATATCAGGTGGTCATATGAATCCAGCAGTTTCATTAGCTAAGTTTTTACGTGGTCAGATCACCATGTTGGAACTTCCTTTATACATGCTCGCTCAAATAGTAGGAGCTTGTTTATTTTTTGCGCTTGCTTATGGCATATTTGGGGCAATTATTCCAGCGCGCGTTATTCCAGCTGATGCATTATTAGGAGCAGGAACTTTTGAACTTTTATTAACTATGATCTTTTGTTTAATATTCTTAATTGTCACCACATGTAATAAGTTTAAAGATGGGCATGTTAACGGCATGGTTATCGGCTTAACGCTGACCGCTTTGGCTACATTCCCTGGCATCTATAATCCTGCACTTGCACTTGGATCTATGCTTTCCAATTGGTTTGCTGGTAGTGGTGCTATGCCAGGACTAAAAGAAGTAGGTATTTATGTAGGACTTCCTTTGGTAGGTGCTATAATCGCTGCATTCAAATTCAAATTCATGTACAGTGATCTTCCTGAATACCATGTGAACGATCATGGCAGAAGTGCACATCACTAAAAGTTAGACCTAAGCAAAAAAAGGGACACGAATAAATCGTGTCCCTTTTTTTGCTTATTTTGTGCGAATGCAATCCGGTCAGCCGCAATTTTTATTTTTGTTTTTTCCACGATATACTACTTTAACATTTCTGTTGGGCTGGTGTTGATTCACATTGCGTTGGTTTTTTTTGTCACCCGATGATTTAACGGTAACTACTTTCCGCCTTTGTTCTGCTTTTTGTGCCAACTTTTCCCGTAATTTTTCTCGACTAGAAACTGCTGATTCTTCTATTTTTGGTTGTTCGACAAGTGCATTGCCTGCTGCAACCGAGTGTGCTAGTAACAATGGCTGCGGTGCCATCATACCGCTAGAAGCTGCAAGCATCATAAGACAAGCGGTTCCACTTCGTTGGTATAGATTCGCATGGTGTCGTTCTCTTCTATTATACTTATGCAAAGCTGATTTAGGTATGCCGCTTTGTCGCATTTCATCTGTTTTTTCTTCCAATTCATTCAATTTTTGTACTGCTTTATGTGTTAGCAGTTTCCCTTGTCCGGAATTTGATTGCGATGCCACCACATTGCCAGAAAATACAAATATAGAGAGAGAGAACATACAGAGGGTAAAACGAATAGACATGCAGATTCCTTGAATTTTTTTTATTTGTGATACATTTACGATTGCAATAATCTATCAGATTTTATCACAGTTGGCCAATTTTATTCTTGCGCGTTGATTTTTTGCATACACATAAAGTCTTGACGCGCCTATCTTTCTTAGTTAACAATAATACGTGTATTGTTTAATCTATATAAAGAAGGAGAATGTTCATGAAAAAAATATTTGTTGTACATTTGCTACTATTGGCAATATGCATGCCTATATGTGCGATGGAGGAATTTAATGCACAAGAATTTAGGCGCATTGAATGCGAGCTAACGCCTCGCATAAGGTCGCAAGGATTAGATCCTCATACTCATCCATTTATTCCATCAGACCAACATCGGGCCGGAGTGCAACAAAACACAAGTACAAACTGGGCCGGTTATGCTGCAGTTACTAATCTAGCCCATCCTGTCGCTCACACCGTTTCATATGTAGCAGGAACATGGACCATACCACAACTGTCCGCATCAACTGGACAAACATATTGCTCCATATGGGTTGGCATGGATGGCTATGGTAGCAACTCTGTCGAACAACTTGGCACCGCGCATGACTGGGTTAATGGAAAACAACAAAATACCGCGTGGTTTGAAATGTATCCTCAATATCCTTATACCATAAATGGGTTCCCGGTAAACGTTGGTGATTCCATTAGCGCATCAGTAGTCTATCAAGGCAATAGTGTTTTTCTTTTAACCATCACAAACAACACAAAAAAAGTTTATTTTGTAGCACCAACTTCATATACAAAATCTGTTACAGCACAACGAATTTCTGCTGAATGGATTGTTGAAGCGCCATTTTCAAATACCGTACTGCCTTTGTCACATTTTGGTACCGTAAATCTTAGTAATTGCATAGCAACTATGAACAACGTTCAAGGTGCAATTAATAGTCCTCATTGGCAAGCTGATGCGTTGACCATGATAACTAATACCAATGCGGTAAAAGCTGCGGTCTCACCTTTGGCCAACAATGGAAAAAACTTTAGTGTTGTGTGGAAGCACGAGTAATGGAAACAAGA
>Ga0206866_1134_pt1 | contig 13566 bp, 16 predicted proteins | sample Alteio_BWOrgCont_40_FD_152626 | JGI IMG/M metagenome (GOLD analysis project Ga0206866, IMG submission 152626) | Enriched cells from forest soil in Barre Woods Harvard Forest LTER site, Petersham, Massachusetts, United States -... | ecosystem: Environmental > Terrestrial > Soil > Temperate forest >... | reverse complement strand
GCGCGCAAAGGCACGGCACAGCCTAACCTCTGTTTTGCCGGACATGTCGATGTGGTGCCGCCCGGGGATGCAAAGGCGTGGTCGGTTGATCCCTTCTCGGCGACTATTAAAGACGGCTATCTCATCGGCCGCGGGGCGGAGGACATGAAAGGCGCAATCGCAGCGTTCGTCTCGGCTGCAGGGCAGTTCACTGAACGTTCGTTCAAAGGATCCGTAAGCCTGCTCATCACGGGGGACGAAGAAGGTGTTGCCATCAACGGCACACGCAAAATGCTGCCATGGCTGAAAGAAAAAGGCGAAATCATCGACGCCTGTATTGTGGGCGAACCAACGAATCCCACCACGCTGGGCCAGATGGCCAAGATCGGGCGGCGCGGAAGCGCTTACGGCATCCTCACCGTCAAAGGCAAGCAAGGCCATGCCGCTTATCCCGAACTGACCGACAACCCGGTGACAAAGATCGTGGCCATGCTGCACAAGCTGACTACTACGTCTATTGATGATGGCAGCAAATTCTTTCCACCCTCCAATATAGCGGTGACCTCTGTGGATGTCGGCAACAACGCAGGCAATGTTGTGCCCGCACAGGTGGCCGCGCGCTTCAATATCCGCTTCAACGACAAGCACGATGCCCGTTCGATTGAAGCATGGGTGCGCAAGCAACTGGATGCGGTGAGCAGCACATATGATTTGCAGTGGCGCATTTCGGGTGAATCGTTCGTGACCCCGCCGGGAAAATTAAGCGGCATTGTTCAGGAGGCTGTAAAAGAAGTGACTGGCCAGACGCCCGAGCTTTCCACCACCGGCGGCACATCGGACGCCCGCTTCATTAAAAACATCTGCCCGGTCGTGGAATTCGGCACTACAGGTTCCAGAGCCCACGCGGTCGATGAACGCGTGAAAGTGGAAGATATCGTTAAGCTGAAAGAGATTTACCTGAAAGTGCTGGAGCGATTCTTTTAGCTAAGGCCATGACCGCCTTTAGTACGATTTTGTGCTACTTCTGCAGGTGTCTTCGAACGGGAAACTTCATGCGGCGCATGCCCCTTGATTTCTTGCGCCTGCCCAATCGTATGATGGTGTATCGCTTCCCCGGCTTTTACCGCTTCACTCATCGAACGCCCGGTTTTTCCGAACATGTCTGCATTTTCCAAAGCCGTCTTAAGACCCTCTACTCCTGCTGCATCGATACACCCCGCGTTATAAGCAATGTTTGCGCATAACAGCGCAATTTCCGGGGCAGCCGCTTTTGGTCCGCTGGTTTTAACCATTTTGCTGACTCCTCATGGCCTCACGCACCTGTGCATTCATTTCGAGCATTTTGGTAAGGCCAGCGCATTCCTTGAGTACTTCTGTGCGGCGTTCTTCATTGTGATCCAATATCTGGATGCTGATCGTCGCCGGCTTGCCATCTCCACCATCTTCTATCACACAGGAGAAGCTGTTCCCGTTGGGGGCTTTGTAACTGTATTCAAATCTTTTGGACTGACTCATGGTGAATGTCGAAAATTCAGGGTTTGCTATAGTTAGAATTATAGTCTGTTTTTATAAATAAAGTGTTAATTTGAGATGGACATTTCGTGACAGGATTATGACGTTTGTGACAGAAGAATGACAGATTTTAACTACCTTCTCCTTTGGGGATAAATTTTTTAACATATTGATATGAAAAAGCAACTACCAATCACTTCTCCCTGCATCTCCGTATGCGCCATCAATGAATATACCGGGTTTTGCAAGGGCTGTTACCGCACCATCGAAGAAATCGCGGAATGGGAGTATGCCGACGACGCCCGCAAGCGGGATATGCTTTTAACGCTGGATAAGCGCAAGAATGAAGATAAATCTTCGCGCTTCTGAGTTAGTCTTTAGGGCCGATCATTTCTTCCGGCTTCACCCACGCATCAAACTGCTCGGACGTCAGAAGCCCAAGTGCAATGCCCGCCGCCTTGAGTGACGTGCCTTCCTTGTGCGCTTTCTTGGCAATCTTCGCCGCATTGTCGTAGCCGATATGTGGATTGAGCGCCGTCACCAGCATCAGCGACTCCTGCATCAGCTTGGTGATACGCTCGCGGTTGGGCTCGATCCCCACCACGCAATTGTCGGTAAAGCTCACGCATGCGTCAGCAAGCAAACGAATAGACTGCAGCACGTTATGGATAATGACCGGTTTAAAAACGTTGAGTTCAAAATGACCATTGCTGCCGCCGATGGTAACGGCAACATGATTGCCCATGACCTGGGCAGCAACCATGGTGAGCGCTTCCGACTGCGTCGGGTTCACCTTGCCGGGCATGATGGAAGAGCCGGGCTCGTTTTCAGGCAGCGACAGTTCGCCAAAGCCGCAGCGCGGGCCAGAGCCCAGCAACCGTATGTCATTGGCTATCTTCATCAGCGATACGGCAAGCGTATTAAGCGCACCGGAAGCAAACACCAAAGCGTCATGCGTCGCCAGTGCTTCAAATTTATTGGGTGCGGTAACAAAAGGCAGCTTGGTGATTTTGGCCACTTCCGCAGCAAATGCCTCGGCAAAGCCTTTCTTGGCATTCAGGCCCGTACCCACCGCCGTGCCGCCTTGGGCAAGCTGGTAGAGATCCGGCAACGTGGCCTCCACACGGCGGATTCCATTTGCAATCTGCGCAACGTAACCGGAGAATTCCTGCCCAAGCGTGAGCGGCGTTGCATCCTGCAAATGCGTGCGGCCGATTTTGACGATGTCCTTAAACTCCTTCTGCTTCTTCTCCAACGCCTGATGCAGGTGCTTCAACGCCGGGATAAGGTGATGGACAATTTCACACGCGGCGGAGATATGCATTGCCGTCGGGAACGAGTCGTTGCTCGACTGGCCCATATTCACGTGATCGTTGGGATGCACCGGCTTCTTGGAGCCCACTTCTCCACCCAGAATCTCTATCGCACGGTTGCTGATCACTTCGTTGGCGTTCATGTTGGTCTGCGTGCCGGAGCCGGTCTGCCAGACCACGAGAGGAAAATGACTGTCAAGCTTGCCGTCCGCCACTTCCTGCGCTGCCTGTACGATGGCTTTGCCTGTTTTTTCATCGAGCAGCTTCAGGCGCATGTTGACGGTCGCCGCCGCAAGCTTAAGGATGCCCAGCGCATGAATGAGCGGTGCGGGCATCGTCTGCCCGCCGATCTTGAAATTCTGCAAGGAGCGCTGCGTCTGCGCGCCCCAATATTTGTCGGCAGAGACGTCTATCGGGCCAAAACTGTCGGATTCGCTGCGTGTTTTCATGGTGTTTTTTTGCCTGAAAGGTTATATCTACACATCCCGTCATAGGCATCCTTTACCGCAATGGCAACCCGAAAACATCCCGACTACTGGCATAAGGCAAAGCGCCATCTGTCGCAGAAAGACGCAACACTCGCGCACATCATCCGCGCTTATAAGGGCGAAACTCTCGCCAGCCGCGGCAGTGCGTTCTTTTCACTCGCCCGCGCCATCGTCGGCCAGCAGATCTCCGTCAAGGCCGCCGACACCGTATGGAAAAAACTGGAAGCAACGCTCGGCGGGATAATATTGCCGGCACCTGTGATCACCACAGAAGACAGGCGGCTGCGCGCCTGCGGGCTTTCCGAGCGCAAGGTCATCTATCTCAAAGAACTGGCGCAGTTTTTCACCAACCGCAAACGGCACGGCTGGCACCGTCAGGACGATGAAGAAGTTATCACTGACCTTATCTCGATTAAAGGCATCGGCCGGTGGTCGGCGGAGATGTTCCTCATGTTCCACCTCATGCGCCCGGACGTGTTTCCATTGGCTGACCTGGGGCTGCAGAAAGCCATTGAGAAACATTATAACGCAGGCAGGAAAATGTCCCCGGTACGCATGCGCAAGCTAAGCGAGATGTGGAAGCCTTACCGTTCGGTTGCCACCTGGTATCTCTGGCGCAGCCTTGATCCCATACCCATTGAGTATTAGCTATGCGGCTTAGTATTATCATCCTCGCGGCGCTTATTCTGGCAGGTTGCGGGTCGGGGCATGACAAAAAACCCTCGGGACCGCCTACCTACATGCTCTATAGCCCCAATGGCGAGCCGCTCAATGGCGGGGAACTCGGCAGGCCCACCTGCCAGCAGGCCATGTCCGGCTGGTTCGACCGTCTCAGCGCTGTAAATAATGGATATATTTCACGTGAAGTATTTCTGAATGATGCGCAGGCACAATTCCAACGCATGGATATTGACCACAACGGCTATATCGTATCGGAGGAACTCGACAGGTTCCGCGAACCCTACCGGCAACAGCAACCGGCGCGCAAACAGGATGCCGAAGACAGCGGGGAATCGCAGGGAGGACAGGGCAAGCATAAACGGGAAAACAAAGGCAGTAGCGGCGGCAAAAGCAATGGTAGTCAAAGCGATCCCACCCTTTCCATGTCAGACCCGGTCATGTCCGCCGATATGAATCTTGACTTCAAGGTAACACCGCAGGAATTCCTGAAGCAGGCGGAGGAGAATTTTGCCAGGCTGGATGCCAATCACGACGGCATGCTTGATAGCACCGAAATCCTCGCCACCTGCGAGCAAAAGCACTGATGCCTTATTACATCAGTCTGTAGGGTTCTGGCCCGTTTCAAAGACAAGTTATTGTGTTTTCAGCATTGTTGAGGTATATATGTAGTAGCTGAATCTGCTGTAAGGTGTTCTGATTGATGACACATTCTGCAATTAAAACCCTGTTTGCTACAAGCACGATAACAGCATTACTCCTGTCACAAGCCGCCATAGCAGCAGATTCGGGCGATACTTTAAGCCTTGGGCTGGAAGGTTTCTATGACCGATATCATGAAACGGTAAGCGGCTCTCCGTTCGTGAAAATTGATTCTGATTACGGCTCGCTCACAACAGGGTATACTCACAACTTTAATCCACTTTTTATTGCATTGGACGTTCGCGCCTCCTACGGCGAAGGTCAGTATGGATCTGCCAGCGGCACTGCTTCCAATGTACCCCAGTGGGAGTATGAATTGCGGTTGCGCGGCGGCACCAATATAGCATGGGGTACGGGGACGTTTTCTCCCTATATCGGTTTGGGTGGGCGCTACTACATCGATGATGGAAAGGGTTATACAACCAACACCGCCGAGCATTTTTATGATCGCCGCATCGCACAGCTGTATGTGCCCATCGGTGCAACTTACACCCGGAACCTTACCCAGGACTTATACATCGCACCGAATGCGGAATTTGATCCGCTGATTGTTGGCTCCGTCAATTCCCGCCTGCAGAACATTAACAGCTACTATACGCCCAACCCCATCTTCCCCAATCTTTATAATGTACAGCGTAGTGGCTACGGCCTGCGCGGAGAAGTCATGTTAGGAGAAAAAACCACCTCCAATTCCAATAGGCTTGGATGGGAAGCAGGACCGTTTGTGCGCTATTGGAATATCAAGGACTCCGATTTATCACACTGGGCCACTCAGAATGCCTCTGGTGCCGGCGAAGAACCCTCCAACACGCGGCTGCAGCTTGGCGCAGCACTGCGGGTCATGTGGTAGCTGGTATCGGAGATTTCTATGTTCTTGATCGAAACACTGACAATTTATTAACAGAAGGCGAGAAACAAAATTTGGATTTTGGAAGATTTTTATACAGGAGGTTTTATGGCTCATAAAATTGTTTGCGCCCTCTGTGCGGCAGGAGCGGCGCTTTTAGCCCAGACTGCTATGGCAGATGACAATAATGGCAATTCTTTTAAACTGGGCGTCGAAGGATTCTACGACGAATACCGCGAAGACGTCGTGAGTGTGGACAATAAAGCCGGTTATGGCTCCATTACCGGGACTTATAGCCATGATTTCGACGGAGTGTTTGGCGCAATTGATGGTCGCGTCTCTTACGGCATGGAGCAGTATAATTCTCCCGACGGCAGCGATGGCGGCATTCCGCAATGGGAGTACGATCTGCGCGGGCGCGGCGGCGTTAACCTGGTAGTGGGCGACGGGACACTCTCCCCCTATGTCGGCCTCGGCTTGCGTTATTATGTTGATGAATCCAAAAACACCGTAACTACCCGTGGCTTTGTCGGGTATGACCGCCGCATCACACAATTCTATGCTCCCATCGGCGTAACTTATACTACCAATATCAACGACAGCTGGTACGTGGCGCCCAACGCCGAATTCGACCCGTTGCTCCATGGAAATGTCAATACGCGCTTACAAAATGATGGGTTTTATAACCTCAACAGTGTCCAGCATAGCGGCTATGGCCTGCGCGGGGAACTGATGTTCGGGCAAAAAGCCGGCGGGTACAATAACATGAGCTGGGAAGTAGGGCCGTTCGTGCGCTACTGGAACATCAAGGATTCCGATGTAACGACAGCGCCTGACAGCTCGCAATGGATAGAGCCCGCCAACACCCGGTGGCAGATTGGTGCAGCGTTACGCGCACTCTGGTAGAGTTCTCGATAACAGACTTGCTTCATAACTCGCTGCGGCGAGCAAGTTGGCCGCCGCAGTAGAGTTAAGAAGGAAGTCTACATCCGCATCGGCAGGATGATCATATTGCAGCCGCGATTGTGCAGGCGTCGCTGGATGAGGTAGGCGTTCTGGTTATAGAGCGATTGAGTAAAGACATTCTCATCCTGAAAAACGAACTTGCTGGAAAAGAACACCACCTTGGGAAAATCCACGACAATCTTGTCCACCAGCTCGGTGACTTTCTCGACCACGTCCGTGCCGAACGCCACATAATACGTGGCCGCCATGCCGCGGGCATGGCAGTAATTGACGAAATGCTTGAGCGTATCCTTGAAGTCGCGGCGGATGGATTGCCAGTGCTCCTGTTCTTTCAGATTGCCAGAATCAACCTCGCCGACACTGATAAAGATAAAATTTTTGTACACTCCGGGGAAAAGCCTGAGCACCCATAGCAGTGCATGCATGCCGCTGCCGATACAGTCATTGACGATGAATGCCGCCGTGGGCTGAGTGGGGTCAAGGGCGGGGGGATTGGCCACGGCTTTCTGCCCCGCTTCAGCAAACAGTTCGTCCGCCAGCGCCAGCTTCTCCGCCACTTTTTTATATGACCCGTGAATCCACCAGCCGAGTGCGATTACGCCGCTGGTAATAAGCAGGGTAAGCCAGCCACCGGCGAAAAACTTCTCCACCGTGGTGATCACAAGAACGCCGCAGCAGACAACGAGCCCAACGCCGGAGCTTATCAACTTCAGCAGCCATCCCTTTTTTTCATGACGATTGACTATCCAGTATTTGGAAAGACCCAGCAGAGAAAGGGAAAACGTAAGGAACACGTTAATGCTATAGAGCACGACGAGGACGCTCACATCGCCGCGGGTGACAAGCAGCACCGCAAGCGAGGAAATGCCCATCAGCATGATGCCGTTTTTGGTGACAAGACGGCTCGACAGCGAGCTGAAGAAGTGCGGCATCCACTTGTCGGATGCCATATTGGCAAGCACGGCGGGGCCTGCCAGGAACCCTGTGTTGGCCGCCACTAAAAGCAACCCGGCTTCCAGCGATAATATCAATATGAGAAGGTATGGAGTGATATCGAACGTCCCAATATGCCAGCCCTGCATAATGGTACTGAACACCACGGCATTCAGCGTCTTGCCTTCCTGGTATTGCGCTCCCCAGAGCAGGTACAGCACAATAATACCACCCGCCGTGAAAGCCAGAGACAACGCGAGAAAGAGCATGGTGATCTTGCCGGTACGCACGCGCGGCTCGGCCAGCGTGGTCACATAATTGGATACGGCTTCCAGCCCGGTGTAAGTACCGCCGCCAAGTGAGAAGGCTTTGAGAAAGAGCGAGGCAACGAATACCGCACCAAGCGCCTGTGTCATGGCATGCGTTTCGCCAAGCGCATGCGGAATGAGACCAGGCAGGCCTTTGGCATGCATCGCGATACCGTAGACAATCAGCAGGGCATGCGTGATGACAAAGCCAAGAAAAATAGGCAGCAGGATCTTGATCGATTCCTTGACCCCGCGCAGGTTGAGAAATACCAGCACAAAAATCAGGAAACATTTGAGGCCAAGCCCAATATGCATCACCGACTCCATGCTCAAGCCGAACGCGTCTTTGGGCATCAGGCTGAACAGTGCGTCCACACCGCTTGCCACCGAGATGGCGATGGTAAGCACATAGTCGACAATGAGCGCCGAGCCCGAGACCAATCCTGCGTAAGGGCCAATCAATGTTGTCGCCACCCGGTAGCCGCCGCCGCCGTTAGGGAAAAGCTCAATCACCTGCGTGTAAGCAAGCGAGATGATGAATACGGTAAGTGCCGTCGCTATCGCCAGGTAAATACCGAGCGACGTGTGCGAACCCAGCGCGAGGAATGCTTCTTCCGGGCCATAGCACGAGGATGAAAGGCCGTCGGCGCCTAAGCCGATCCAGGCCAGAAACGCAACCAGCGCGATGCTGCGATGCGTTTGCCTGCTAAAAGGATCGCGTGGCGGTCCCAGCAAAAAATTTTTTATCTTGAGAAAATCAGCCATGGAAAATTGAGATGCCGGCTCATACCAGCCGGGATACAGAATGCCTTCCGAAAAATGCGCCAAAACGAAACTGACAGCGGATTATACTATTATTTGCGACAACTGCAATCATTGCGTATCGCATGCGCCTGACAGGCAATGACCAAGTTTATGCGCCTTGGTGTCAAGGTACCGGCGGTTGTATGCACTCACCTTCGTGACCAGGGGAATGCGTTTTTCGACCCGGATACCGTTCTTCTCCAGTGCTTCAATCTTGGCAGGGTTATTGGTAATCAAGGTGATGTGTTTCAAATGCAGTTGTTTTAACATGGAACTCGCAAGCGCAAAATCACGCTCGTCCGCAGCAAATCCAAGCGCTTCATTGGCCTCCACCGTGTCCATGCCGCGGTCCTGCAATTCATACGCCCGCAGCTTGCTTGCGATGCCAATGCCGCGCCCTTCCTGACTAAGATAGAGCACCACGCCCGCTTTCTGCCGTGCCATAATTGCAATGGCCTTATGCAGCTGGTCGCCGCAATCGCAACGCAGGCTGCCAAACACGTCGCCAGTAACACAGGAAGAGTGCACGCGCACATACGGCGCTTTCTGTTTTGAAGGATCACCGATAACTACGGCAAGGTGATCCTCATGGCCGAAACGCGGCCTGAATGCAATGATACGCGTATTCTTGGCATTCGCCAGGGGCACATGCGCCTCGCTGACTTTAGTGAGGGAAGCTGCGAGCGTATCCGGATAATGCCGAATTGCTTTCTCGGTAACCTTAAGCAAGTCCTTGCCTGCGCCTGCCTTCACTTTCTGTACAATCGCGCGCGGCAGAAGGCCGGCAAATTTCATGAGTTGTACCGCCGGATGGCTGGCCTGCGTCAATGCCTTGGCGCCCGGCTTATGTTCACCCGACATCACGGACCAGCGTTGCTTGTCCTGCGTTTCAAGCAGCACCGGCTCACCGCGACGCAGATCGCTTATCGCGCGTTCCACTTCCAATACTATGCGTGATGGCAGCTTTCTGCTAGGCATATAGTCTATGTACACTCTTCTGGTTATCAGTAACGAACCCGCGCTCGCCGAAACGCTGGAAAGCGAGCTTTCGGGAGTCGATATTAAGGCTGCCCGTCCCAAGGAGGCTCAAACGCTCTTGCAAAACGAGCATCTGCGCCTGATCCTGGCCGACGACGAAAGCGGCGACCTCAGCCCACTGCTGCAGAGCGCCAAAGCGCCCGTGCTGTGGCTTAAGCGCCCTGCCCGCCTGAGCGACCTTCTATATACTATCAGGGAACAGCTTCAAGGCAAAACCGCCGCGAAAGAGGAAATTCCGCTTGCAAACGGCTACCGTCTGCTGCCCGGCGACCGGATGCTCTGCTCGACAAATGGCAGCACCCGCATTGCGCTCACTGAAAAGGAGGTGGAGCTGCTTTTGTGCCTGCTGGAGGCCAAGGGGAAGCCCGTGCCCCGCGACGCCTTACTCAAGCGCGTCTGGGGCTACAGCGACGATATCGCCACCCATACGCTGGAAACCCACATCTACCGCCTACGCGGCAAGCTTTCGCAGGCAGGCCCCTCGATTGATATCGCTTTTTCCGAAGAGGGCGGATATCGGCTTTCCGTTGCATAAACCCGCTTTTTTCCTTATACCACGCGCTATGAAACACCTTTACCCCATTCTATCGCTATTGCTGCTGACAACGGTTTCGGCCTGCAGCCACATCCCCGGCTTCGGCTCCGGGCCGAAACAGGACCGCGTCGTCGGTCACTGGCAGGTCATGACAACCGCCAAGGGCAAACCGGATGCGCTCTGCTATGCGCAGACTGTCCCTATTAAAAGCCAGAGCGCCGTGAAAGACCGCGAGACTCCCTACCTGATGGCGACGCGTCGCATCTCGGGCAAAATTGAGATTAGTGTTTCAGCAGGCTATGCCTTCAAGAAAAATAGGAAAGTTACGCTCACGGTGGACAAAACACCGTATCGCCTGTTCTTCCATGACAACGTAGCGTGGGCAAAGAGCGATGACGATGACAAAGATATCATCACTGCCCTGAAAAAAGCGCATAAAGTGGAAGTGCGGGCCACAGCCAAGTCCGGCGGCACTTCCGTGGACACGTACTCGGCCGATGGCTTTGCGCCTGCGCTTGCGCGCGTGAAGCAGCTTTGCCCATGACGCTTGTTCCTGAAGTAAACGCGCAGGACGCAGCACTACCAGCAACACCGGACGGAAAAACAAATCTCGTCGGCCTGTCGCGGGAAGAGCTTGCTGCAGCTGTCGCCACCGTGGGCGCAGAGAAATTCCGCGCCAAGCAGATCTGGCAGTGGATCTATGGCCGTGGGGCAACGGAATTCACCCAGATGACAAACATCGCCAAGCCGCAGCAGAAGCTGTTTGCCGAACATTATACTCTGGAGCGTCCAGGCATTGATCGCGCGCTTACCTCTTCCGACGGCACCCGCAAATGGCTGATTAAATTTGCCGACGGCAACAAAATCGAAACCGTGCATATTCCTGAAGATGACCGCGGCGCACTCTGCATCTCCTCACAGGTAGGCTGCACGCTCACCTGCACCTTCTGCCACACCGGCACAATGAAGCTTGTGCGCAACCTCACGGCAGGTGAAATCGTGGGCCAGATACTCGTTGCACGCGACGGCATCGGCGAATGGCCTGACGCCCGCGTGAGCACAGCGGAGGAGCGAAGCGACGACCTCGCGGGGGGGCGAGCACGGAGTGCGAGCGGGGGAAGCGTTCCCCCTGATAAATTTCTCACTAACATCGTCATGATGGGCATGGGTGAACCGCTGTTCAATTATGATCAAGTCTCCAAGGCCATTCGCATCATGATGGACCCGGAAGGCATCGCCATTTCCAAACGGCGCATTACACTTTCAACTTCCGGCGTGGTACCGATGATTGAGCGTGTGGGCAGCGAGCTTGGCGTGGGCCTTGCCATTTCCCTGCATGCCGTGCGCGATGACTTACGCGATGAACTGGTGCCGCTCAATAAAAAATATCCGATCAAAGAACTGCTCGAGGCCTGCCGCAACTACCCCGCGGCAAGTAACTCACGCCGTATCACGTTTGAATATGTGATGCTCAAGGGCGTCAACGACACCGACGCCGATGCGAAGGAGCTTATACGTTTGCTCGCCGACATCCACGCCAAGGTGAACCTGATTCCATTCAACCCCTGGCCGGGCGCGCCGTATGAATGCTCGTCGAACAACCGCATGCACCGCTTCGCCGAAATCCTCAACAATGCCGGGTATTCCTCACCCATTCGCACCCCGCGTGGCCGCGACATCTTCGCCGCCTGCGGCCAGCTCAAGTCCGACTCCGAGCGCAAAAAAGGCGAAAAGGTGAAGCTGCATTAACCGCATGAAACCGTTTTCCTGCAATACTCAAGACGGTTTCACACTGATTGAACTTTCCATCGTCCTTGTCATCATCGGCCTGATTGTCGGCGGAGTATTGGTGGGGCAGGATCTGGTGCGCAACGCCGAAGTGCGTGCACAGATTACGCAGATCGAAAAGTACAACACGGCAGCCAACACCTTCCGCGGAAAATACGGCTACCTGCCCGGAGATATTAATTCCACTGCTGCAACGCAATTCGGCTTTGCTGCACGGGGACAATATTCCGGCGAAGGCGATGGTAACGGCGTCATAGAAGGCGTGTGGGCCAACTGGCAGTCCGTGGGTTGCTGTTATGACGGATCGCGGCAGACCACAGGGGAAACCGTCATGTTCTGGGCAGATTTAAGTCAGGTACATATGGTGGACGGCTCTTTTAATACGGCCTCATCCAACACCCTGCCCGGCGGAACCATACCAGCGACAGGAGTGAGCCTTTATCTGCCTCCCGCCAAAATGCATTTCGACAGTGTCTATGTATGGAGTGCAAACAGCATTAATTATTTCGGGCTGGTGAATGTAGGAAGCATCAATGCCGACGGATTTAGTGACCTCGCGGCGGCCCCTAATATTCCCGTGCAGCAGGCTTATAAAATAGACAGCAAGATCGATGACGGCTTACCTCAATCGGGACGCATCACCGCGCAATACGGCATTGGTTCCTGGTCTGATTGGGGCGTTTCCGGCACGCAGGCGCAGGGGGGTTATATCGGATCGTGTTACGACAATGGCGGCAATGCAGGGTCACCGCAGCAATATTCGCTGGAGATTAACGGCGGTGCGGGTGCTAACTGCGCCCTGTCGTTCCAGTTTCAGTGACTACTCTTTTACCGCCGTCAGCATGTAATTCACGCCGAGGTCCGACTCTTTGAGGTTCCACGCATCGCGTAGCGGGTCGAAGACCATGCCGGTCATATGGGCAATCTCCATGCCCTCCTTGCGCAGGCCGGCGCATAGCTCCGAAGGCCGCAGGAACTTCTGCCACTGGTGCGTGCCGCGCGGCAGCCAGCGCAGCACATATTCCGCCCCGACTATGGCCAGTGCATAGGACTTCACCGTCCGGTTGAGCGTAGACATAAACAGCAGGCCGCCCGGCTTCACAAGCTTGGCGCAGGCATGCAGAAAAACCGGCACATCGGATACATGCTCGACGATCTCAAGGGCGAGGACGATGTCATAAGTGGTTGTAGGTTGTAGGTTGTAGGTTACAGACTTTTCCTTATCTTCAACTTGCAACCTGCAACCTGCAACCAATTCTTCCGGCGAAGCACACCGGTAGTCCACCTCCAGCCCCATTTTTTCCGCATGCAGCGACGCGACCTTGATGTTTTTCTCCGACGCGTCAATGCCGGTAACATCCGCCCCCAGCCGCGCGAAGGGCTCGCAGAGCAGCCCACCGCCGCAGCCGATATCAAGCAAACGAAGCCCAGCAAGCGCATCCCTTTTCTCCGGATTACGGCCCGTATGCGCGCAGATGCGATCGCGGATGTAACGCAGCCGCGTCGGGTTCATGCGATGCAGCGGGCGGAATTTTCCGTGCTCGTCCCACCACTCATCGGCGATGCGTGAAAAACGCTCTACGTCATCTCTGTCGACGGTTTGTGCGGCAAGTGTCATACTGCGAGTCTAAGGGGTGCAGAGATGACAATCAACATAGAGATCACACTCAGGCCG
>Ga0206866_1166_pt1 | contig 13724 bp, 8 predicted proteins | sample Alteio_BWOrgCont_40_FD_152626 | JGI IMG/M metagenome (GOLD analysis project Ga0206866, IMG submission 152626) | Enriched cells from forest soil in Barre Woods Harvard Forest LTER site, Petersham, Massachusetts, United States -... | ecosystem: Environmental > Terrestrial > Soil > Temperate forest > O... | reverse complement strand
CGCGCGATCAACTGTTTGCAAAAATAAAAGAAGATATGAAAATAGCCAAAATGGCCTAATATATTTCGGAGGATTTATTATGAACATACTAAAAAAACTATTCTTACTGGCACTCGTTGCCCTATCGTGCAGCTCGCCTGCATACGGCACGTGGTGGAACACCATCAAAACACGCGCAACCCAAGCAGCAACTAAAGCTGCAGCTTTTATGCGCATGCAAGGTCACAATGTACGCACGCAAGCCCCAAAATTGAATCAGACTTTTTGGACACGCCAAGCCCCAGTACGAAACAGCGGACTGTTGAAATATGGTGCTGCTCTTGTTGGCACCGGCGTAATGGCCGCATCGTTGGCCGACACAACAGCATATGCCCAAGGTGCGCAACCAGATGTTTTTACCAAAGAACAGTTACAAGAAAGTATGTTTAACCGTCGCCATAAACACCAAGATCGACCATATTTTATGGACATCGCGGCACGACATATTGCCGCTCAAGATGAAAAAACTATAGAAGCGATATTGTACGTGCTTCAAGTATACCGCCAAGAAGCCGCTCTCTGCTTGATGCCAGCAGTGAGAAAGGAGTTCGCTTGTATCAATCCGGTAATTTTAAAAGAGATACTCAGACTCAATCCTGATGCCGCCCAAGATTACTTGCAACTATTATTTACCGCCCCAAGTCCACATTTAAATGCATTGCTTGATAACTTTAAGGCGCACAGCATAGGATATTATTGCTCAAGAGGTTTTAGATTTCATCGTCGCGATCGTCCAGCAGTAAATGCTAATTATGAATGGCAAATCATACATGATGATGAACAAAGCTCATTTGCTGAGCTTGTTGTCCAATCTGCCATACAAAAGCCTCAAGCGGTATCGGTCGGTGTATTTAATGCGATATACAATGCTTTTGAGTCAAGGGTTGGTTTTGACAATCCTTATCAAGAAGGATGGAATAACACTACTAACGCCTTACAACAAGCGGCAAGAAAGCTGTACAAAGTTGACCCTAAAGCCATGATTGATCTATACCGCAGGGGTGTAAATACAAGAACAGAAGAGCCACTTTGTATATACCAAGATCATTCAGCCCAAAGACCTGCCTTAGAAACTGTTGCTGATCTTGTTGTACAAAATGTAGACACTCTATGCGCAGCAGATATTAATTTTATTTATTATGAACTTGAAAAATACTACTACTATTCAGGAATGTCCCAACGACAGGATGCATTGCGCGTTGCAGCCGAAAAACGTTTTGGCAAAGTGGCCAAAGACAAGCTGTCTGCAGATCAACTATTGGGTCTTTATGAAAAAGACAACCGCACCTTAACACGCACATACGACATAACATTAGAAAAACCACTATTTCTCAATGATGTTGCCGTTCGCCCAGAAGACGTCATTCGGGCAACCATAAGAGATTATCAAACCGCATCGATTGAAACATTTAATTGGGCGCATGATCATAATTATTGGTTAACCTCGCAAGAAGAAAGGCAAAAATTAGAAGATTTAGGCCAAAAACGGTTTGGCGATACGGCAACAGATAAGTTGTCTGCAAATCAACTATTTAATATTTTAGCAAACCACTCCCGTGCATACAATGCACTATTAAACATACCCAAATTTGTCGTTCCTAATGTTTCTCTAGAAAGCGTTGTTCAAGCAACGGTGAGAGACCACGAGACCGTAGCTATTGAAACACTCCAATGGATACACAATGAAAGCTTGGCATCACGAGAACAGAAGCAAGAAATAAGAAAAGCAGTCCGACAACGATTCTGCAAAGAACCAATAGATATATTGTCATTATCTGCAGATAAGTTATTGGATCGCTATGAAACCAAAACAACATCAGAAGCGCCCAATTTTCTCCGTAATGGTGTTTGTCACGATGACATCGTACAAGCAACCAAGAGAGATTATAAAACTGCATCACACAAAACATTTAATTGGGTGCTTGATAATCCTGAAACTTCGCAAGAAGATAGGGACGAAATCACCCAATTGGCCGAAAAACGATTCGAGAAATTCAAATTAGCAGAAAATATTCTTGAACTCATAACAACATGCCTTGAGAAAAAACCAAAAGTTCTTTGCAGAATACCTCCCGAGTCACCCTCACCCAAAACACAAACTGAAGCTCATCTTCGCGAAAACCTTGCTGATGTAATTGATTCACTCAAACAGTATCCAGCATGGCTAAAACCGCCCGTTCAACGGATGTTTATAGATGCGCACGCAAAAGAAGAAGAAGAAACAAAAAAGGGCAACTATACTTTTTATCATGCAAGAGGACCTGAATGGGACTTTGTTTCTGAATTTTATAAGGGCTTACATAATGCAACGTGTCCTGTCGAAAAACGTGTAGGCAAAGATTATACCTTTTTTCGCTTCGATGATTCTAAATCAAAGTATGCCGGAGAAGATAAATATAAAAAAGATGAAGATAAAGTTGATGCCCTATTTCTTAATGGGCCCCTTTTTAGCAGTGCAAAATGGTACGGAAACTCTTCTGCTCAACTTGCTCTAAAAAACTTTAATTGGGATGATGGCAAATCGCGAACATTTACCCCAGAATATATATTGGCTCTTTTCAAGCTGGAAAAATTATATGCTCAATATAAAGATGAGATTGAGCATCTCCAATATTTACATAAAAAGGCGCACTACCATGGTGTTGGCAATATCCTTATACTTGTGCTTGATGAACAGAATGTTAGCAGAGTTTATCCTGTATGGTGTTACGCAGATCATAAAAAACCAATTCATTTAAAAGATGGTCAAAAAACAACTGAAGTGAAAAAAATAATCCAAGCGTATAAATCAGGAAATTTAAAAGATTCCGATAAGATCGAACTTGTACTTCCCCTGACCAAAGATTACGCCCTTGACCCTCACAAAGGACTTGTTGTACATAATTTTCGTGCCGTAGATCCCGAAACATGGAAAGAGTACGAAACCGCGCACGATCAACTGTTTGAAAAAATGAAAGAAGATATAGATAAGAGCAAAACTGTCTAAACACAATATGGAGGATATATTATGAAAATACTAAAAACAACATTCTTACTGGCACTCGTTGCTCTATCGTGCAGCTCACCCATGCATGGCATGTGGCGTTTTGTACGAGCAAGCGCTACACGAGTAGCACAAGCATGCCACACCAGAGCCGCTGGCGCATGGAATTACACTAAACAAAATAATAATGCATCATTTGGATACAAAGCCCCGAGTTGGCGCAAGCCAAGCTTTGCATTGGGCATTGCAGTGGCAAGCAGCATTATAGCAAAAAATATTGTGCTGGCACACGCAGAAAAACAAGATGCCAAACAGACCATGCCACCAGCTTCAGTATGGCAACTTGCCAATGCTGGCGATGGACTATCAAAGCCTGAGCTCATCAAGCAGTTTTTTGCCGACTGCCAAGCTTTAGCAGATCAAGAAAACCAAGCAATTCCAAAACACACACCTAATGAAAATACCGTGCGAATTGCAACCTACAATGTTCATTTTTGGCAGCCTGCCGATCGTGAATGGAAAGACGCCGAACGTGAAGGAAAAGATGCAGATAATCGTAAGAGTTTTGACAAGATCATAGCAACCATAAAATCAGTCAATGCCGATATTCTTGTGTTACAAGAAGTACGCTTATCTGAGATTGGTAAATCATTAATAATGCCTGAACTGAAAAAAGCAGGTTATACATTCATCATCTTTAAAAACACAAAACATCCTAAAGAAACGCCATTTGGCAATATGATTGTATCTAAATATCCGATAATTGAATCGAGCACAAAAACATACGATGCTGATCAAAAAATCGCACGCGAAAGACGTAACTACATCAAAGTTAAAGTTGCATTACCAGGCCAACAACAGTTTGCCATTTACGGCACCCATTTGGATGTGTACGATGAATCTGAAAAACTGAGAACGCAAGAAGTACAAGAACTTATAGACACAGCACAACGCGCAGATGAACCATGCATGATTTTGGGTGATTGTAATGCAGTACGTGAATCTGATTATCAGTATACCGTACAAGGTAAAAAAGTTTGGGATCTCCTTACTCAAGCACATAAAAACAGAACTCACAGAGAAGTACCAACTGCAGCTTTGAAACGTTTTGAACAAAATAACTTTACGGACTGTTTTGCTAAAAGCAATCAGACATTTCCAAAATTTACCGTATGGACAGGCACCGCCGTAGATTTTATATGGCTTAATCAACAATGGAAACTACCAATTGCTGGATCATATGTCTATTACAGCGCAGCGAGTGACCATTTTCCCATCATAACGGATGTTAAAATATCAAAAGATATAGCATGAACATACTAAAAAAAACATTCTTATTGACACTCGTTGCCTTATCGTGCAGCTTACCCATGCATGGCATGTGGCGTTTTGTGCGGGCAAGCGTTACGCGTGCAGCACAAGCATGCCACACCAAAGCCGCTGGCGCATGGAATTACGCCAAACAAAACAATAAGCCAAACTTTCGATATGGCGTCGCATTGGCAAGCGGCATCATGGCAAAAAATATTGTGACGACACAAGTAGAAAAAGAGCACGCCAAGCAAACCATGCCACCAGCTTCAATGCGGCGACTTGCCAATGCTGGTGTTGGCCTATCAAAGCCTGAACTCATCAAGCAGTTTTTTTTCGACTGCCAAACTTTAGCAGATCAAGAAAACCAAGCAATTCCAGAGCACACACCTAATAACGGTACCGTGCGAATTGCAACCTACAATGTTCATTTCTGGCAACCCGCCGGTCGTGTATGGAAAGATGCCGAACGTGGAGGGAAAGATGCCAATAATCGTAGGAACTTTGACAAGATCATGGCAACCATCAAATCAGTAAATGCTGATATTCTTGTGTTGCAGGAAGTACGCCTATTTGATACATCATTAATAAGCCAAGAACTGAAAAAATTAGGTTATACATTTACCAAATTTGCAAACACATTACATCCTACAAATAAACAGTTTGGCAACATGATTGTATCTAAATACCCGATAGTTGAATCGCGTATAAAAACATACGATGCTGAACCAAAAAAACGCGAACGGCGCAATTACATCAAAGTTAAAATCGCATTACCTGGCCAACAACACATTTCCATTTACGGTACCCATTTGGATGTGCACGATCAATCAGGAAAGTTAAGGGCACAAGAAGTGCAAGAACTTATAGAAACAACACAACGCGCAAATGAACCATGCATGATTTTGGGCGATTTTAATTCAATACGTGAATCTGATTATCAGTATACCGTAAAAGGTAAAAAAGTTTGGGATCTACTTACTCGAGCACATAGAAAAAGAGTTCACAAAGGAACACCCGCTACAGCTTTGAAACGTTTTGAACAAAATAATTTTACGGACTGTTTTGCTAAAATTAATCAGGCAGCTCCAAAATTTACCGTATGGACAGGAACCTCTGTAGATTTTATATGGTTTAATCAACAATGGAAACTACCGATTGCAGGATCATATGTACATTACAGCAAGGCGAGTGACCATTTACCCATTATAACGGATGTTAAAATATCAAAAGAGATAGCATGAACATACTAAAATTATTCTTACTCTCACTCGTTGCCTTATCGTGCAGCTCGCCTGCGCACGCCATGTGGAACTCCATCAGAAATCGTACAGCTCAAGCAGCAACCAAAGCTGCAGCTTACATGCGCACACAAGGTCCAAAGTTGCATCAAGCATTTGCACGCCAAGCCCCAGCATTAAACAATGGTTTGTTGAAATATGGCACCGCGCTTGTTGGCGCTGGCTTAATCACCGCAACGTTGGGCGACACAGCGATATCTGCCCAGGGTGCGCAACCAGATGCTTTTACCAAAGAGCAACTGGATGACAGCGTCTATAACCGTCGCCACCATCAAGATCGACACTATTTTATGGACATCGCAGCACAACATATTGCTGCCCAAGATGAAGAAACTATAGCGATGATCTTGTACGTGCTTAAAGTATATCACCAAGCAGGTGCTTACGATTTGATGCCGACAGTAAAAAAAGAGTTCGAGCTTATCAATCCACGCATTTTAAAAGAGATACTCAGAATCAATCCTGATGCTGCCCAAGATTATTTGGAACTACTATTTACCACCCCAAGCACACACTTACATGCATTACTTGAAAATTTTAAAGTGAACAATATAGGGTATTTTGATCGTTATCGTCACCTTCGCCCACCGGTAAATAGTAACTATGAGTGGTTCACTCATAATGACGATGAACAAATCTCACTTTCTGAGCTTGTTGTCCAATCTGCTATAGCAAATCCTCAAGCGGTATCAGTTGATGTATTTAATACAATATACAGTTCCTTCAAAGGAACAGATGCAACCTGGCGAATTTCTTCAGCATGGCAAAACACTGCTCAAGCCCTACAACAAGCAGCAAAAAAGCATTACAAAATTGACCCTAAGACTATGATTGATCTATACCGCACAGGCGTAATAACAAGAACAGAAGAACCACTTTGTATATACCAAGATCGCCCAAACTGGAGACCTGACTTGCAAATCGTTACTGATATCATTTTACAAAATGTAGATACTCTAAGCGCAGCAGACCTTAATTTTATTTTTTATCAACTTGAAAGAAACAAAGCATGGGATTTAAGGTCACACGCGCAACAAGATGCATTGTGCACCGCGGTCCAAAAACGTTTTGGCAAGGTAACGAAAGACACGTTATGCGCAGATCAACTATTGAATGCCTATAAAAAAAATAGCTATGTCTCATACGCATACTCAGATCGAGGTGCCTACGACACAACATTAGAAATACCACTACTTCTGCATGAAAAAGTCTCTCAAAAAGACGTCTTGCAAGCAACCATGAGAGACTATCAAACCGCATCCATTGAAACATGTAACTGGGCGCACTATAATGATTATTTGTTTGATTCGCAAGAAGAAAAGCAAAAGTTACAAAAATTAGCCCAAGAACGCTTTGGCAAGGCAAAAACAGATATGTTGTGCGCAGATCAACTATTGGATATTTTTAAAAACCACTCCCGCCAATACAACACAACATTAAACGTACCCGATTTTTTTCTTGTTGATGTTTCTCTCGATAGCGTTGTTCAATCAACGGTGAGAGACTACCAAACGGTATCGGTTGCAACACTCGAATGGGTGTACAATGATAGCACTGCATCACAAGAGCAAAAGCAAGAAATAAAAAAATTAGCCCAAAAACGATTCTACAAAGAACCAGAAGAAGTAGCTGCGTTAGGCGCAGATCAGCTATTGGATCTTTATGAAACCCAAACAACATTATTAAAAATACCCAATTTTATCCAGAATGGTATTGCTCGAGATGACATCGTACGAGCAACCAAGAGAGATTATCAAACTGCATCAAAGAAAACATTTGATCGGGTGTATAATAATGCTGGAACTTCGCAACAAGATAAAAAAGAGTTAGAAGAGTTAGCCGAAAAACGTTGGCCACGGGAATCAGAAGAACATATTTTTGAACTCATAACAACATGTCCTGATCAAAAGCCAAGATTTCTTTGCGAGACATGCCCTGGAACATTCTCACCCCAAACACAAACTGAATGCCATCTTTGCACCCACCTTCGACATATAATTGTTTCACTTTTCCAATACAAAGCATGGGCAAAACAGCCCGTTCAACAGATGTTTAAAGATGCGTTGGTAAAAGAACAAGAAGAAGCAACAAAGGGTAACTATACTTTTTATCATGCCAGAAAACCTGAATGGGATTTTATTTCTGATCTTTATAAACTCGTACATAATGCAACGTGTCCTGCCGACCAGCATGTAGGCGAGTCCTATACCTTTTTACGCTTTGATGATTCTAAATCATCCTATGCCGGAGCAGGTAACGTTGATGCCCTATTTCTTAACGGTCCCCTTTTTGGCAACGCGCAAAAATACGATGACTCTTCTGCTCAACTTGCTTTACAAAATCTCAATTGGGATGGCAACAAATATAAAACATTTACGCCAGAATATATATTGGCTAGCTTCAAGCAGGAAAAATTATATACCCAATATAAAGATGAGATTAATAATCTTAAAGATTTACATGAGAAGGCGCATTGCCATAATGTCGGCAATCTTCTTATGATTGTGCTCGATGAACAGAATATCGATAGAGTCTATCCTGTATCGATGTACGCAGATAAGAAAAAACTAATTTCTTTAAAAGATGGCCAAGAAACAACCGAAACAAAAAAAGTAGTTCAAGCGTATAAATTAGGAAATTTAGTTGAATCCGATCGCATTGAATTTGTACTTCCCTTGACTAAAGATTACGCTCTTGATCCTCACAAAGGACTTGTTGTACATAGTTTTCGCGCCACAGATCCCATAGCATGGAAAGAGTACGAAACCGCGCGCGATCAACTATCTGCAAAAATAAGAACTGACATCAATACAAGTAAAAACGTTAAAATCGTCTAAACACAAGTGGGGGACATCATGAACATACAAAAAAAATTATTCTTACTCACACTCTTTGCCCTATCGTGCAACGTGCCTATGCATGGCATGTGGAACACAATCAAAACTCGTACAGCTCAAGCAGCAACCAAGGCTGCAAATTACATGCGCATGCAACGTCCAAAACTACATCAAACTTTTGCACACCAAGCCCCAGTACGAAACCGCGGACTGTTAAAATATGGCGCTGCACTTATTGGCGCTGGCTTAATCACCGCATCGTTGGCCCACACAGCGGCGCATGCCCAAGGTGCACCAGCGAATGTTTCTATTGGCGAACAGAGCAACAGATGTAACAAAGAAGATATTGCCATAGCCGCACATATTGTCACAGCAAAATCACTAATTCTCAAAAAAGATGTGGTCAGTATTGCAGCAACGCGTGCATTAATTAACGCATCTTGCCAAGTAGCGATAGCGCTCACGCCGTATGCATCTGCCCAACTTCATCACATTGCTCCTGAAATATTGCAAGCTATTTTGCAACAAAACCCCGATGCCGCATCCGAATTTGTGAAATATTTTGCAGTGGCCAATTGCAACAAGACCACGCAAGAAAAACAAGCGGCTGTACTGAAAGGTTTACTGGATATTTATTTGTCAAAAAAAATGCAAAAAGAAGAGCAAACGCAGATCAGCGATTGCACAAAAACCAATAACTATCCCAATTTGCAATGGACGAACAATACTACAACCATATCTTTCGATGAATATTTATTTGATGCTTTTGAACAAAATCCAGCACTGATTTCATCCAGTTTTCATGCCATGATTATTGAACATTGCTCGAAAATCAATTCACCGACAGCTCAACATTTTTTACATATTATCGCCAAGCACAAACTACCAAACGGCACTATCATGCCTTATTGCCCTAAGAAGTACGGAAAAAAAACTATGTATATTGCGCGATATATTGCCTGCGATAATGATGAAGCCTATAACTTAGGAGGCTATGGTATACACTACTTCCCTCAAGACTATGCTATCTATATTCTCATTTCAGATTCCCGTGATGTGGCCGGTTATGTAATGATATCTTTGGGATCAAATCATATTCAATATCTTTTTGTTGATAGTAATTATCGGCGAAAACACTACGGACAAAAATTAATGACACAAGCCATTATGCATTGTCGTCAAAATGAGACTGCTGACCAATTTCAAGAAATTACCCTCTATAGCAAGGAAAACAAGGCGCCTCAAGCTTTGTATGAAAAACTTGGATTTACATCGTTCGATAAAAAGCGTTATACATTGGAATAAACAAAACCCAACCGGAGAACATTATGAAGTATAATCTATTTCTTATTACTTTTTTTATAACAGCATTATCATGCGTATTGTTTGAGCACAAAGCCCATGCAAGTGAACCCAGCCGTCGCTTACCGCGTCCTCCGAAGCTTTATGCGAAGGACGGATCCGGGCTTTCCAGCTCGGCAACCCTTCGACAGCTTCGCAGCTCAGGAGTAAACGCTCCTTCTGAATGTTTTGCAGAGCAAAACGTATCGAAGAATGGCGGGCAGGCGGGATATAAGCGATCACACGTACCACTCCTTGATAAAAAAAGGATATTTGAAAATGCTGAATTTGATGCTCATCGGGAACGCTACAATGAAAAAAATAAGCAGTTTTGTATCTTTATGATCTCATCGGAGGAAAACACTCGGGCAGAACAAAACCCAAAAGATTCTCTTACGCAGCAAATCATTCAGGATCGCGTCTATAGGGAACAATGCCGTAGACAGAGAAAAGCAAGGGCCCTATTGTTGGATGCAGAACCAAAAAACATACTTAAAAGCTGGGGATGCCCCATACAATAGATCATCAGTCAGCGCGACTCTTGAGTATAAACTACTTCAGCAATAACTCTGCGAGGAAACGCCGATTCTGGAATGGGTATACTTTTAGCCTTCATTTCAGTTTCAATACCCTCAATTTGATCTCTGAGTGATACAATCTTCTGTGTACTACCACTACTATCGGCAGCAATAAGATCTTTTGTTGTTGCTTGTTGTTTGGTGCTTAGAGATCGAATATATAATTTTGTCCAGGCCTTGTTTCTGATCGTGTTATGTTTCCCATTACTATGCGCATCGTTGAGCTCTTTTCGCGCTGCTTGTAATTGTGCGAGCAATTGTGCTGGATCATTTTGAGGTGCTGAACTTGCAACCGCCGTCGCGGACGCGGCAGGATCTGATGCACCGCAAAAATTATAAACAAACATAGTTAAGCATAAAAATACAGTGTTTTTCATAATATCCTCGTATGGATTAGACTTCTTCTAATTTTATTGCACCAAACCCACTACTGCTTAAGATAGCTCAATATACCCACAACCAATTCAGTAAAAATCAAAATGATAATCAACAGTGTAAGAATATCTTCTTTTACACCTTCCATCTTGTGCTGATATACAATCTGAACATCTTTAATAATTGCCAATTTACGATCAATAGCATTGTTCCAGTTTTTAATATCAAGTTTTTCGATAAGCAAAGCGTAGAGCTCGGAATAGTATGGTTCACCAGCAAGTTTTATGCCACCCTCTAATCGCTCGGTAATCACTGAAATATCCGCTTTCAATTTACCCAAAAACGACACAGGATCAGAAGAAATTGCACCAATGAAGGGGAAATAAGCCCTAACGGGAACTTTGCCCACACGGCCTTCGTAAATAGCATTCAACTGTTGATCCAAAACTCTATCAAAGTAGCGCAACTCTAGTTGCTGAATATTGGCAAATTCAAAAAAGTCTAAAAGTTCTTCGTATTCCGCATCGTACAGAAATGCTGCATAGCTATCAACAATAATCAAATCCCCTCTAAAATAGCCAATGGCTGATTCTAGCATTTCGTTTTTTTGGTATTCAGCCAATGTTTCTGTTTCAAAACGTAAAGCGGAAGCCAGAATACCGCCATAATTTTCTTTTAAACTAGCAATGTTGACCGTATCAAGCTGAGGATCAACTTGAATAACACTATATGATGAACGCGTTTGATAAAAAAGCGATTTTGAAATGAACTCTTTAATATGTTCAAAAACTACTTTAACATCACGGGAACTTTGTTCATAAAACTTATAGTCAAAACTGTTAAGATCTTTTCGCATGCTTTCGAGCGTACCTTGAAACGGAATTTTGTACGTAAATGAGATAACACCAAAGTTATGAATTTTACAGCTGACGCAAGAAGGGCTACTTTCTGGATTTGGCAACTGCACGGCCACGGGGCGATGATAATTTTTGAAATATTTTGATAAGGTAAGGGGCACCGTTTTAACATTGGACGATTTTTCTATCTTTTCTACGTTGATATCATCTCCAACATCAAAAGCATGAAAAATAAATATGTTGCCCGTAAAAATATGATTCATTGATTTTTGTTCTTGTGATGTTTCTTTCATAAGTCAACTCCGATTAAGATAAAAAATGAGCATACAGATATCTCGCGCTTTGTTATACTGTCATAAACAAACGATACCATAAGCCTAGGTAGTTGAGCAAATTTACATGGAACTCTTAATAACAAGCACCTTGCCAATTTTTTGCTACACCATACTCCAAGCGCTTGCATCAACCGCACTCTCAATAGTTCTAGCGCTACCACTCGCACATTTTTTATACCGTTTTGATTTTGCATTCAAAAGATTTTTTATCGCATTATTACCATTACTGTGCATCATGCCGTGCAAGCTCGCAGCACTAGGGACCATGGCATCATTCAACTTCACAGGGTTGATTGGCATCATAGCTGCCCATTGCGCATTAAACATACCTTTTGCACTCTATCTGTTGTTAGCGCATTATAATCGATCTGATAGTACGTGGGAAAAAATTGCTCGCCAATTGGGTGCGTCAACATGGCAAGTGTATAAAGATATATATCTTCCTCTTTTAAAGCCGACCATACAATCGGCGTCAATTATTATATTTTTGTTATGTTTTTCTAGTTTTTCGATACCACTTTTATTAGGCACGCATGAATATCACATGACTCTCGATATAAAAATTTCCCAACTGTATACAAGCAATGAGGGCTGGAGCGCACTTTTGTATTTTTTGATGCGATTGGCTGTAGTTGTGCCATTATCGATGACATACATGCACAACGCAACAGCATGGGCGCCCATCAAGCACAATAACCAACCAAAATGTACCGAACGTTATACGCCCGGCATACATGGGTATGGATGGCTCCTCTATTGCGTTGCACCCCTGGTGATGATCATCATTCCTTTTGTCGCACTCATGCACACAATGCTTAATGAAAATCTTTTTCATTTTTTTGCACAAGTAATAAATGGCGATAACGACCCCTTTTTGCATATTGCCTTGTATATCGTTATGCGCAACAGCATTGTACTGGCCTGCGCAAGTGCAATAGGTTCCGTCATTGTGGGTTTTATGGCATATACATTTTTTTACGCCACGTCACACACTCGCACAAAAAAAACAGTTGCAACATTAGCAACATTGCCATTCATACTAGGGAACGCAGGATGCGGCATCATCACCGCATGGTTACTTGCAAGCCCAACTATGCCACCGTTTGTCATCGCAACTGTTTGCCATATAGTTTTAAATTTCCCTTTTGCGTATCGCATCATGACAACACAAAGAACCGGTTGGCACCATGAATGGACATTGCTGGCACAAAATTTTGGCGCTACACGATGGGATCAGTTGACAACGTTAGATTGGCCCTTTTTGCGCATAGCAATGTACCAAGCTTTTTGTATTTCATTTGGACTGAGTTTGACAGAAGTTGGCGCAGTGAGCATTTTGAGCGGCACAACCGGAATGACCATGTCTGCGGCAATACACACGTATCGCCAACATAACTTTATGCCCGGCGTCATGGGATTAAGTTTACTGTTGTTATTATTCGTTTTTTTTGCTTCGTATGGATGTACACTGTATCAGCATCGCGCCGAACAATAAAAGCAAAAGAAACTCCCACTTTATATCTTGCAATATAGAGCGGGAGTTTCTTTATTTTGTTACACTTCGTGATTCTTATTTATTGTGTGCGCTTATGTGAAAATTAACTTTATGGAGATGGCGTAAAGAGCACGCTCGCGCTCAAATATGCCTCTTGCATATTGCCAACGCTTGCTGAAGCGACCAAGAAAACAGTCTCGCCTGCAGTAACGGAAACGGGCGGCCCTGCGATTGAACCACAAACACTAGTAGCCGAACCGGTAGGTGTTATT
>Ga0206866_1094_pt1 | contig 13754 bp, 17 predicted proteins | sample Alteio_BWOrgCont_40_FD_152626 | JGI IMG/M metagenome (GOLD analysis project Ga0206866, IMG submission 152626) | Enriched cells from forest soil in Barre Woods Harvard Forest LTER site, Petersham, Massachusetts, United States -... | ecosystem: Environmental > Terrestrial > Soil > Temperate forest >... | reverse complement strand
TATATTTTTACTGATCATGATGAACCAATAGAGCTTGTGCGGCATTATAGCAATATGGTTAATAGAAAAAATATTACATTTGCGTGTAGAGAAAATGGCAATAGGCATGATAGGAATGTTGTTGATGATTTTTTTGCGTTAACAAAATTTGATTGTTTAATTAGATCCGATTCAAATTATTCCTTGATGGCATCTAAGTTTGCAGACTATAAGATTCAAATATCGCCTCACGCAATAACTAAAAAAGGTCATGAAGTTATTATTAGCGAAGTTAAATTTGAAGTTATAATGGACCGGGAAAAAATTTCTGAACTTGTGATTAAAAAAGGATCGTTACGATGCGAGTAAATAAATTGTTGGTAATATTGTTTTGTTTGATAATGCATACTGTTCATGGTTTGACAGGACAAATAGATGTTGTAATTGCCTGTCATGAAAAAGATGCAAGAACATTAGAGTTGGCTATTGATGGTATAAAAAAACATGGAAAAAATGTTGCAAGGATCATTGTTGTATCGGCAAAAAAAATTACTGATAATGCTGAATGGATTGATGAAGGGATATACCCATTCACTAAAAATGACGTAGCCTTAAATTTATTTCACCATAATCAAGAAGATGCTAATGCTTACATGTCAGACCCTGACAATAGAATTGGATGGATGTATCAGCAACTATTAAAATTATATGCACCTTTAGTGATTCCTGATATATCGCCTAATGTATTGGTTCTTGATGCTGATACCATATTTTTGCGTGATGTAACATTTATTGATGATCAAGGATACGCGCTATTTAATACAAGTATAGAGAAATATCAAGAACCTTACTTCGAACATATGGGTCGGTTATTACCAGGATTAAAGAACATTCGTAAGCAATATCCAGCAATATGTCATCATATGCTATTTCAGCGGCATATTATCGTAGACTTGTTCCATGAAATATCTGCGCAGCACAATATTGAACCTTGGCAAGCATTATTACGCTGTATAGATAGGAAAGAGCTTTTTGCGGGGATATCAGAATATGAAATTTATTTTAACTTTGTTTTTTCGCGAGATTACAAGGTAAAAATGCGCCCTCTGAGATATATAGATATGGCATTCAATAAACAAAATGTTATGAAATGCCAACAGCATGGTTATGAGTATGTGTCGTGTCATGCGTGGAAGAGTTGAATAGTGTATTTCAATGAATTTTTAATTTTAAACAAGGAGAGAATATCTTGAAACATAAAATGAAAAATGTAATGAAAGGATATTAATGTTTAAAAAATATACAATTTTTGGTGTGATATTTCTTAACGTAATGTTATTAAATGGTTTATCTGCCCATTCTATAGTATTTATCCATATAGGGACTCCGTTGCCCGATTATTTTTTCGATGCGCTTGATCAAGCTCTTTTATTCAATGATTGCCCTGTATATCTGATTGCCAATAAGCATGCTATAGCTAAAAGTAAATGTAGCAAAATAAAAAATCAGAATTTTCACACCATAGAAATAGAATCCTTGGTTCAATCAAAATCGCATAGTACATACTTGGCAAATTCAAGTTTGTTGAAAAAACATGACACTCATTTTTGGCTTTATGCGTCCGAGCGATTTTTTTATTTAGATGAATTTATGGAAGAATATAATATTGAAGATGTATACCATCTTGAATATGACAATATGCTCTACGTAGACTTATCTCATCTATTACCTATTTTTAAAAACAATTATTCCGGTATAGCAGCGATATTTGATAATGATAATCGCTGTATTCCTGGGTTTGTGTACGTTGCCAATAAAAATGTTATGCATAAGTTAGCTGATTATTTTTCTGTCAAAGCAGCGCAAGGGTTGAATGATATGGAATTGATTGCAGATTTTAAAAATCATAATTCATTCATTGTTATAGACGGGTTGCCTATAATAATGAATGATTATATTGCAGAGTATGGGCTGAAAAGTCCTCACGGACATACAACTCGTAGACCACCTGCATATTGCAATAAGATTGATCTATTTAATTCCATTTTTGATGCTGCTGCTTTAGGACAATTTTTAGGGGGTATTCACACTGATCCAGTTCCGGGTTTTATTAATGAAACGTGTCTTTTTAACCCTTCGCTATTGACGTATGAATGGATTAAAGATGGGCAAGGCAGATTGGTGCCATTTGCATTGTTTAAAGATACGAAATACAGAATCAATAATTTGCATATACATTCAAAGCAGCTGAAAAAATTTTCTTCTATTAAATAAAGGGTTTGCTTGACATGAATTATAAAAATATCTACATTGTTTTATCTTTTTTAATGCTCTCATCTGCGATGTATGGCACTAGCGCAGTCACCTATAATTTTAGTGGCGGGCGGTTTGGGGACGATCTTATCTCTTATTGTCACGCCAAGTGGATCTCATTTAAATATGACATTCCATTATTGTATAAACCATTTAGATATTCTGATCAATTAGTGTTGCATACGAGCAATCGAATATACTCAAAAGATGAGGTTGCTCAATTTAAACGCGTTGTTCAGTTGCAGAATAAAAATTTTGCCATAGATCGCGATGCAGATTTTTTGTACGTTGTTCCTTATTTCCCTGAATCGTATTTTGAATTAGGAAATCATGATTATCCCGAGCTTTTTGCAGTTGATTGGGCAAATAAATTCTTTTTGGCAGAACTACGAAAGGTAGTTAAGCCCTGTTCGTTTGCAATGACTCCGGATATCCCAGAAGGTTATCTATCTGTTGCTGTGCATGTACGCAAAGGCACAGGAATCGATTCACCAGATATTTCCTTTATTATTCCTCACAAATCCCCTCCTGATATCTATTACATAGAGCAGTTGCAAAAAATTGCTGATATGTGTGCAGACAAATTGGTGTATGTCTATATTTTTACTGATCATGATGAACCAATAGAGCTTGTGCGGCATTATAGCAATATGGTTAATAGAAAAAATATTACATTTGCGTGTAGAGAAAATGGCAATAGGCATGATAGGAATGTTGTTGATGATTTTTTTGCGTTAACAAAATTTGATTGTTTAATTAGGTCCGATTCTAATTATTCCTTGATGGCATCTAAGTTTGCAGACTATAAAATTCAGATATCGCCCCATGCAATAACTCGCAACGGTCGTGAAATTATTATTGGCGAAGTTGACATTGTTTGTAGTTAATCATTGCAATAAGCAATTACAGTGAGCATTATTAATCAAGTCAAAATGTTTATTTTTAAGTATGAATGGTGTAAATTCAGGACCCATCTCTTTAAATATATTCATCTAAAGAGATGGCGTTGTCCAAGGCCAATCGCGCTCAGACATATGAAATTTTTTTATTTTATCTAAGGACCATGAGTCGGGTTTAGGAGTAATAACAACAAGTTCAAAATTAAGATTGCTATATTTTTTTATTATCAAATCACGCAGCATAACTTTGGCATTATAGCCTATGTTTGTCTTGAAGATCCTTTACTAATTTGTTGCTGTTATTTCATATGAATGTAGTGCCGTATGAAAGGGGTGACAAGCAATATTTTTAAAGCACTTTCTCAACGTACCATGTAAAAAAGACTGGTTTACAAAGTTTTCTTGCCATCCATCAAGTTGTCCACAAACATAAGATACAGGTGCACTGAAAAACTTTTTATCACTTATAATTTGTTGTACAACCTCAGGAGCTTCGGTAAGAGCAAAAGTAGAGATAAAGACATCGGCATTTATATTAATATTTTCTAATAAATAACATGGCATAAGATGAATAGCTTTTGGTGCATAATATGAAGGTACAGTGGAATGAACAATGACTTGTGTGTTAGGTAAGGTTGAAGATAAAAAGAAATATTGTAATGCGATTAATTCTGGCAAATCGATGATAACAAACGTAGCATCAGGCATTATGTTTTTGAAAATATGGATTAAGTTGCCATATCCACCTCCAAATTCAACGATCATATCCAATTTTTTATCTTTGCACTGCTCTAAGACTTTTGCTATATAAAATTGGTATGCTAAGCTATTAGCCGTGCAATTAAGCTCCTTACATGCTTTAGGTTCTTCAAAGAAGTCTGATTCTTGAAATTTATTCAAAAGTTTTTTAGTTTCAGGACTAATGCATTTTTTAAGATAGCAAGTTTCATATGCTTGCCAAGAACCAAAACCTGATCGATTCATTGTGTTACCAATTGCTTCAGTTTTTATAAAATTTCTATTGACCGTTCCTAAAACTACTTGCTTAAATTTTTCTTTAAATATTTTCCAGTGCGGATGACAATAAGTATTTTCTAGCTGCATGGTACCATTTGTAACGAGATTTTGCGTTAAGACAATATATTCCCGTTGCATTTTCTCCCAGTTTTGCTTGATAATCTCATTTTTATAAGCGTGCGCTGGAAGAACTTGATAAATAAGAATGAGTGATAGATACCTGGGTAATGATATTTTATTGAACTTCATTTTTTTTCCTTTTGTAAAATATTATAATATTTTTTAGTTGTAGTATCATATTTTTAACTTTATTTCGGAATCTCATACCTCTGTGTTTAGGGAGGATTTGTTAGAGTTTTTTTATAAATCTAACTTTTTTTCCCCTTTTACACAATTATATCAGTATCATCCTCGTAAGGTTACTATCAAAGAGATCAATTGCTTGATTGTTTTTGTATGCTTTTTATTAAATTAATCCAATACGTTGCATATATTTTTTCGGCATTAAAAACTTTAGATTTAAATTCATTATATTCTTTTTCGAGAAATTCAGGATTAACTTCGTTCCAGTCATTAACAATTACTACGGGTAAATCCTCATAAAGTCGATCAAGGGTTGAAGTTTTTACTATAGGAATACTTCCCATGTATAGAGCCTCCCACGTTCTATGGCAATCGAGGCCATTACCCCGGGGACTCAAGATAAATTTTGAATGAGCCAAATCCATTAAATAAGATCTCCAAGGCTTTTCAGCAGGACTATAACAAAACGATTTCGTAGAAAAAAGTTGAACTACTTCGTTTCGTACCGACGGATTATTTTTGAGTGCAATATTAAGGTACAACAAATGAGTTTTTTTAACGGATGGGATTTGCGGTAAAAGCTCTTTCAATATGTCTATATTGCCATGTGGCCAATAACGATTAGCTATACCTATTGGTATATGCACTAATTTGGGATGATACTTAATATCAGCATTTTGGGCAAACCAGCCGATTAATTTTGGATCATCAAGCATATAGGCATAGTTTCCTGGTGCGGGAACATCGCCGTTGTGAGAGATAAGAATATATCTACTTGTGATTTTAGGATGAAGTTCAGTAAAAAAATAGTTCAATAGATCTGGTACAACAAAAATAATATCACCATTTTTAATATTATCAGGATTAATAGGTAGCCTCATTTGATCAACGAAAAAATTTGCCATATTCCTGAAGGTGTCACCAGAAATATAAGGAGTGCTTGATGGACGTCGGGTATGTTCCTGAGGTTGACCGGGGACTTGATAAACTTGTGGTGGAATAAAAACGCCAGGGCGAATTTCTATAGCTGTGATATTTGTGAAGATCAATAAATAAAATAAAATCTGGAAATTAATTTTTTTCATGTTCATTGGCTTTCTATTAATCAAAATTTAAATGATGATTCAGCTCTTGACCCTTTTATTTTATGAGGATTAATATTGGTGTTAGTTTCATCGATAATAAAGTTGGCAATTGATCTAAACGTATCGCCAGCAATAAAAGGAAAACTGGAAGGTAGATTTGAATAGGTTCCTGAGCTTAAGGCTATACAAGAAAATATAATAAATTTTAGTATTTGCATATTGTTAACTCTCTATTAAAATAAGGTATTATTTTTCAAAATCTCTTCTGATTTCCTAGATTGATTATTGCTTGCCATTAAAATTATTTGTTATCCTTTTTTTTAAAGTAGTATAGGTTATAGCAAATTATAAAAAAAAATAAAAATTGTTTTTATGGGTAGAGGAGATCAAGTGAAAATTTTATATAATATTATTTTTTTTCTAGGTGTTGTTTTTTATGGCAATAGTAATGCGCTTACTTCTTCTGTTATAATTCCTTGTCATCATGCCCACTTTAAGCATCTCAAAGAATTGTTGCTGTTGTTATCTCAGCAAACAGAGCTGCCTGATGAAGTTGTTATTTCCCTTTCGGAAGTAAATAAAGTCCCTGCCAGCGAGCTAAAATCCCTTGAGTTAGCTACCTATCCATTTTCTCTGGTAATCATTAAGCATCCTAAACAACTTAATGCGGGATTAAATAGAAACAGCGCATGTGCTCATGCCAAGGGAGATGTTTTTATATGCCAAGATGCAGATGACATTCCCCATCCACAAAGAGTGGAAATAATAAAACATTTTTTTTCTAACTATGACATAGATCATTTAATACACCTTTATATTCCAGAATGGACGCAAGGGAACCGGCCAGAATGGTATTGGGGTTTACATCAAAAGGAAAAAATACAGTTTTCAGAACTTTTAAGATGGTCTCAAGTTGCAGGTTCATATTTTCATGGTGGCAATATTGCTATAAAAAGAACGCTTTTTGCGCAAATACAATGGCCAGATATGGCTGGGGGAGAGGATACAAAATTCAATAACATGATTATTGAAAATAAAAAAAAGAGTATCCTGCTAGATGTGCATCTTTTGATTTATCGAAATTATTTATCTACCGTTTATGCGAGTAGGGTAAGTAAAAGGTAAAGTGCATCATGTCAACACTAGTTTTAAATTAAAGGCTAATTTCTACCTGCCGTTACTATTTCAACTGATGCAATAAAATGAGAAGATGCGGTTTTCAGAATTTTTAAGATGGTCTCAAGTCATGGGCTCATATTTTCGTGGTGGCAATATTGCTATACGAAGAGTGCTTTTTGAGCAGATGCAGTGGACGGCGATGGCTATAGAACGTCAACTACATTTGCCGGTCAGCGACAATTACACTTGCCGGTTTTTTAGAGTGATTTTAAATACATCAGAGCTCCTCATTGTTTAAAAGTTTCCAGTGAAAAAACCCAAAAATAACCCTCCATTAAGTGGATGGGCACTATCTACTTGCTATTCATTCTCGATGTTCTTCGATAGCTTTGCTCGTTAATATTTATGATTGTTGAATGGTGGATGAGCCTGTCTATTGCAGCAACAGCCATAATCCCACTGGGAAAAATAGTGTCCCATTGCTCAAATGATTGGTTTGATGTGATCAAGAGACTTTTTGTTTCATATCTATCTGCTATGAGTTCAAATAAGACGCTTGTCTCAGCTTCGCTTTTTTTCACATAGCCAATATCATCCAGGATGAGCAAATCATACTTGGCTAACTTTACCAGCAAATCAGACAACTTGTGACCGCTGTAAGCCGATTGAAGTTTTTGCACCAAAGCGGTTGTCTTTGTAAAAAAAACTCGCATACCGCGCTCTGTAAGCCTGCGGCCAATCGCAGCCGCAAGATGCGTTTTGCCAACACCGCTTGGCCCAAAAATAATAAGATTTTGTGCATTGGTAGTCCAATGTGTATTTTCGGCAAAGGCATTCATCTGAGCTGCATTTATAGAGGGCGATTTGTCAAATTCGAAAGTATCAAGAGTTTTACCTAGAAGTGATAAAAAATATGCTCCAATGGTTCACCATTGATCGTAATCTTGATGTCATTGGGATGAGTAAAGTCAGATATTCCAAGTTCTCCGGGGCTATGTATTTGCCTAAACATAACCGTCTTGCCTGGGCCAGACAAAGCCCTCCATCTTTTCATTTTTCGCTGCAATGTGCGAAGTGTCGAGTCAGGAAATTTATCTGGATATTTTTTTTGCAATACTTCGAGTAAGAAGGTGGCTTCGAAGATTCCTTGCTTGAGCAACGGAACCACATCGCTATCCCATGCGCTTGCAAATGGATCTTCCCTTGTTTGCCAATCACGAATTGTGCCCTTTTTCCCTCTATGCTTATTTTTATCAATAGTGCGGCCAGTTCGCTCAGAAATGCCTGCTTTAGCTGCAGATAAATCTTGGGACTTGCCCTCTTTTCTGTGATTCATGTAGATTGCCTTTTGTTTGTCGGTTATTGCCATTCTTTGATATGTCCCTTTCAGTTTTTTGGGTGTACATATCAAGTGTACCTAAAAACCGGCAAGTTTAGTTGTCGCTGACCGGCAAATGTAATTGTCGCACAATAGATGGCAGTGGGAAAGGATACAAGATTCAATCAAATGGTTATTGAAAGTCAAAAAAAAAGTATCCTGCTAGATGCCTATCTTCTAATTTATCGAAATTATTTATCTTCATTTAAGTAGATGGTCTCATTTACACGTGTATTCAAATTCGCCATCTTCGGGTATCAGCGATTGTATACAGCTAAATAATTTGAATAACGATAGTTTTCGAGGGACGATGTCCACTCAGTGATATCTACAAGCCCTAGAGGAATGATTCTAAAAATGAGGTAGCCATAATTTATTAATAATTCATGTACCTCTTTTAACGTTATATGAGCATCTGAATAGGTGCCACCATATTCAAATTGTATAATTTTGATTGCACCTGTTTTTAAAAGATTAGCTGCACCTTTTAAAACATTCAATTCTGCGCCTTCGGTATCAATTTTTAGAAAATCAATATGTTCAACGGATTGCTCTTGGCATAGCGAATCTAATGTTTTTGTTTCGACAGAAATTATTGTAGGTTTTGCGTGTAATAAGGTATCTAATATTGGACGATGAAATAGGGAGCTTAGTTCTGAAGCGGACGTTTTGGCATTATAACAATAAAAATTTTTTTGTGTGGTTTCATTTGAGAGTGCAAAATTATGACAAATAACGGAATATCGTTTGAGATTTGCTTTTAATTGTTTGTATACCTCCTGTAGGGGCTCGCAAGCATGAAGTGTGATTCCAGTTTTGTGATTAAGAACATGTTGACTCCATTCTCCTTTGTTTGCTCCTATATCAAACACAATATCGCCATCTTGTATGATGTTCATGATCGCGTATTCGCCATTATTTGCCATATCGCAATTATCATAACCTATTGATGCAAGGCCTTTAGAGTTTGTATACATGGTGATGGTGTTTAATCGAATAATAGGTTTTTCTGTAGAATTTGTGGGGTATAAAATAGCCTGTTGAATTAATAAACAGGAAAATAATATTAATGAATAGAAATAGTGCTTCACGTAGAATTCTCCTTTAATATTGAGTATAAGATTGACAAAAGGATCGTACAAAAAAATATTAGACCTTTTCTGAGACTCTTTTAATTAAAGCTTGTATTTTTTAAGGTAATCCTTGGAGCAACCTAACGAAATAGCCTTATAAAACTGTTTTTGCGCCTGTGCATATAGCTTGTCTTGGTAGAGTGTCAATGCGTACCATAATCTGTAATGTTTACCTACATTGTGGGCATTTTCAGTGCCCTGAAAAATCGAGTGTAATCTTTGTATTACTTGTTTTTCTTCACCTTGTGCTTGAGCAATTATATTTTCAGCTTCAAATATTTTCTCGAGATTTTCAGTAGTTGGTTCTAACATGCGGCTTACAGTACATGCTTGAATAACGGGTGAGAATGTGATTACCTCATTATTTAAAAAGGCGATTGCTATATCGCCATATATCATCATGTTGTAATCTTTATTTATTTCTAACAATGCTTCTCTTATTTGATCGATTGTGGGATATCCTGTGGCGGCCTTATTTTCTGGTATATTGGGTACTAGTTGAAAGCAGCGAATGTCATCAATTAAAATTACAGCATTATTAATGCCACATTCTTTTATAGCTCTGAGTTCTTGTAAGACTGGTGTATTGGTTTCTCCTTTAGCTGTTGGTCCTCCGCTATAATGTCCGTCAAGCCAGAATAATATTTTGCTTTCTATTTTAGGTAAAATGTTAAAAAGTATTTTGGAAGAATCGCCTTCATACACAAAAACATTTTTAGTATTTTTAAACCGTTCGGCAGCTTTTTCATAAAAGTCTTTAGAGAGTTCTATTGTATGAATTTCCTCAAAAAATGGTGCTGCATTATTTGTTGTTCCTCCCGCAAGAGTTCCTGTTTCAATGAATATTTTTGCGTTAAAAATAGTAGCAAGTTCCTTAAGAAAATTAGCTGTTAAAGAAAAGCCTGCATCTTTGACAAATTTAAGTGATAATTGGTATGGAAGCGCTGCATTAAAAACGAATAATAAATATATAATAATAAGGGTGCTTATTTTTGGTTTCATTATTTTCCTTTATATTGGGTGGTGAAATAAGTCATAAGTTTTTCCAACAAGTAATTTTGCTTTACTGGATACTATTTTTTAATACAAAAATAGGTTGAATGAAGCCATCGTTATTGTTAAAAATAGGATCATTAAGTCCACTTATGCCAAAAAAATCAATTATTTCCCAACCCTCAAGAAGTAAAGGTAATCGAATTTTCCCATAAATGCGATGAGCATTCCATGCTAAAAGATCGCTGCTTACGGGCACAGCTAAAAATAATAAGCCATTTGGTTTAATCATTTTTTTTACTTTTTTCATTGTTTCTAAGTCTGCATTAGGATTGATAGGATCTCCATACCTGCCTAGGCCATCATGCTCAAATGAAGATATTGAAAATCCACAGTCAAACAAGATGGGATTTTGATCATATTCTGCTGGAGTGATGCATGACAATCCAGGATGGTCAGTTGTCCACTTGTTGTATTCTATGGTAATTGGATTGCCACCATAGAATAAACAGATAGCTTCATAGGCAGGGCATACTGATCCAAAAACAGCAACCATTTGGTTTTTAATAGGGTGCTTTTCGAGAGCTTGATACAACCAAGTATCTGTTGCTCCATAATAAAACATCTGTTTTTGACCTATTTTTGCTAGATAATTATAAACTTCTTCTTTCGAATAGGTTTTCGATGAATTTCCTTGGATTGTATCATTAAAATAAAGAGGTTTAACTTTAACTTGCCTATTTAGTGTAAAATCATTGTATAAATGTGCGGGTATTTGAGTTGGAGGGGTAGTAGCGTGCATACTACAAATAAATAGTAATTTAATAAAGTTTCTTAGCTTCATGATTTGTATATACCTTGTACTAAAAATAATGATAATAAATTTTTAAATATTTTTTATTTTTGAAAGTTTAATTTATCTTGTGAATAAAGCATTGCCGAATCTACCAAAGCTCTCCTTCCATATTTCTTTAAAACCTCGTGATATTAAAAAATTTTTTAAATCGGTATACAGACAGGCCCCTTCTCGTGTATGCACATAATTAACTTCAGTATAAATAGCTTGAACTGAATCTAAAATAGTTGAAGCGTGTTGGAGTGCATAGAGCTCATGCCCTTCCATATCAAGCCACATAAAATCAATACGTGAAACATTATTTACTTTTGCCCATTCATCAAGTGTAATACAGGAAACTTCTAAGGGGATTTCTATAAATTCATTTTTATTAAAATCTACTGGTTTCCCTACTGAAGAAGCCCCATCATTATTTGGATTTAAATAGAAATTAGTCTTTCCTATGTAATTGCTCAAGGCATAATTGTAAGCCATAACATTAGGTAAATGTTTCGTTAGTTTCATTATTTTGTTAAAGGACTGGGGCAATGGTTCAAAGACATGCATAGTTGCTTTGGGCCATATAGACTTCATATTTACTGTATCTTCTCCATAATGAGCACCTGCTTCTAAGATTATTGGATTTTCAGGCAAGAATTGTTTAACAAATCTAAGCATCTCATTGGGATTATGGAAATTATGGGCTAATAAAGAAGACATACTCGTACAGACGAGTAATATACCTATCATTTGTGAGGTATTTTTTTTAATGTTGTTATAGACTAAGAGATTAATATGTAGAATGGGATTCATTTTGGTTTCCTTTTACAAAAATGAGAGGAATAATATTTTTATGTTGTTCATTTACTTTTGCCAACTCAATTAAAACATCAATTTATGTTATGTCAATTTTTTCATGATCCAATCGCCAGTGCCTATTTATCATAACCTTCGTGCCACAATATCTTGGCATAATTTTTGCCAAAAGGGGGCATAATCAGGTTTAGTATAATAGTTCTTTATATAAGGAATATTCCAATCTTCATTAAACTCATTTGCCTTGTCACCTATAACGATTAAGGTAAAAGGGGTAGTCGGGAATTTGTATTTAAGAAGCAGATAAAGCCCAAGTGATTGAGGTTTATCGATATCATGAAAGCGTATAAAGTATATATGCTTACCAGAATTGATAGCGGTATAAAAACGTTTTATTCGTCTAGTATATTTTAAATGATTAATTTGAAAATATTTATTAATTGTATTAGCATCGTTATCGCTAAAATCATGATTAAAAAACATGCCTGATTGTTTATCTATGACCCACGGATTGTTTTCTATAAAACTATTATACCGAAGCCTATCCACAACACTTTGTGTATAAGTAGTGAAAAACTGCTTTGATGAAGCAATTAAATTTTCTCTTTTGAAAAAATCCTTAAAATCATTCTCTATAAAATGATATAAAGCTTGAAAAGGCGTTACGCTCCAATCGAAGGGAAAAGCAAAAGCTCTGATATTGTTGTCTCTTGTATACGTACCTACATGACAATTGCAACCAAGACTAATGGTAATAAAATCATATTCTTTATTAACGTTAATTTCTTCTTGATCATTAATGTTGATTTCTTCTTGATCAAGAATTCCGCGATCATATGCATCATTAACTTTGTCGGGATTTAGATGGGCTGGCAGTACAGTGTGTGTTCTCATGGTGCAAATATATATAGCTATCATTATAGCGATACCAATTTTATTCATGTTGTGTATTCTCCTTAAAAAAAAGTGTATTTGTAATGTTTTTTATCATATGACAACGCTGAACAATTTTTAAAAATTAGTTGATTTTAAGTAAATCTTGTTGTACTTCTTTTATATTTATTTTTTGCACTCACGTTAGCTTATTTTTTTTTTTCGGTCAATCGCATTGCGAATTTAAATTGAATAAAGAAGATTTTAATCCACAACAGTCTTGCGCATTCTCGTTATGATTGCGCAAGTGTCATGGGTGCATTGGTGTGACTTGCAAAAACCAAAGGCTATACATTAGTCGCGGTAACCGAAAGCAATTCTTTTTTTGTTGATAATCAATATCTTAATAAATTCACTGATTTAATAAGGATTACTTGTTGGTTCACAATTTAAAAGTGGTAAATTTTTGAGGATGCACTGGATTTTACCCATTTTTACTTCAACATAAACATTTTGTTTTAGAAAAAGATGCTCATGCAAGATGTTATGATTGTGTAAAGAAAATGAGATCGAATCAAGTGTGTGATTAAGGGCGTATCCAGCCTTCATTTACCGCGCCCTTCGCTCATCGCTGAGTGTTTTGCACAGCAAAATGTATCGAAGGACGGCGGGCACAGTAAGGCTAAGAGGGACAGGTCCGGCTCGGCAAATTACGGCGGGCAGGCAAATAATGTATTGCCAAAAACCAGTCTATTTCATTGATAAAACCCTTGATAATCATGATGAATCCGTGAGTTTCTAACCATGCATTTACTTTGCTACGGTACTTAAAATTTGTCTTGACAATGGGGCTCACTTTAGTAATGTTCTATGAAAGATACGTGATAACAACGACATTGGTAAGTGATACTGTTGATGTAAGTTTGTTATTCAATTAGTTGATAAATTATTTTTTATGAATTTTTTTTTAAAGCAGTGTTAGTAGGGATAAAAAAGATGTTAATAAAAAAA
>Ga0206866_1163_pt1 | contig 13935 bp, 12 predicted proteins | sample Alteio_BWOrgCont_40_FD_152626 | JGI IMG/M metagenome (GOLD analysis project Ga0206866, IMG submission 152626) | Enriched cells from forest soil in Barre Woods Harvard Forest LTER site, Petersham, Massachusetts, United States -... | ecosystem: Environmental > Terrestrial > Soil > Temperate forest >... | reverse complement strand
ACCGTTGTTCTCATGGGATGGGTGAATACCCGCCGTGATCACGGTGGACTTATTTTCGTAGATCTTCGTGATCGTGAAGGTCTCACACAAGTGGTGCTCAATCCGCAATTAGATGCTCTTACGACGTCAAAAGATCTGCGTGGAGAATTTGTCGTTGCCATCGAAGGCGTTGTGCGTAAGCGCCCCGAAGGAATGATCAATACAAAATTGCAGACGGGTGAGATCGAAGTTGAAGCAAAGAAATTAAATATTTTGTCAGCAGCAGAAACGTTGCCCTTTCAACCCGATGATGAATCCGTTAACGAGATGCTGCGCTTGAAGTATCGTTATCTCGAATTGCGCTCGCCTGTTTTACAAAAGAAATTATTTTTGCGGTCAAGGTTTGTTCACTTAGTCAGAAACTTTTTCGAATCAGAAGGCTTTATCGAGGTCGAGACTCCCATTCTTTGGAAGAGTACTCCAGAGGGAGCACGTGACTATCTTGTTCCGTCTCGTGTAACTCAAGGAAGTTTCTACGCACTTCCTCAAAGTCCTCAAACATTGAAACAGCTTCTCATGATTTCGGGTTTTGATCGCTACTACCAAATCGCGCGTTGTTTTCGCGATGAAGATTTACGTGCTGATCGTCAGCCCGAGTTCACTCAAGTCGACGTTGAGATGTCATTTGTTGAAGTCGATGATGTCATCGATATTAACGAAAGAGCTTTTGCAAAAATTTGGAAAGAGTTAAAAGGCGCTGACATTAAATTGCCGCTTCCACGCATGACGTTTCAAGAAGCCATGGACAGATTTGGTAACGACAAACCTGACGTGCGTTTCGGAATGGAATTGCACGATATTACAAAATTAGCTCAAGGTTCTGGATTTAAAGTTTTCGATGATGTCGTCGGTCGTCATGGCAGCATTAAAGGAATTGCAGTTCCTGGTGGCTCTAAATTTTCTCGTAAAGATCTTGATGATCTAACTGAAGAAGCGAAGAAGGCAGGGGCAAAAGGCCTTGTATGGATCAAGTGGGAAGACACATTCAACTCACCCATTGCAAAATTCTTCACTCCTGAAAAGTTAGAAGCATTCTGCAAAGCAATCGGCGCACAAAAAGGCGATTGTGTTTTGATCGTCGCTGATGACTACGAAACCACATGTCGTGCGCTGAGTGTGTTGCGACTTGAGCTCGGTCACAAACTCAAACTCATCGATACAACTAAAGATGCGTTCTTATGGGTCGTTGATTTTCCGCTTCTTGAGTTTGATCCACTTGAAAAAAGATGGGCCGCTCGTCACCATCCTTTCACTTCTCCACAACCACAAGATCTCAAAGCATTTGTTGAGGGTGACGAGAGCAAATTCAAAGAAATTAAAGCAAAAGCATACGATCTTGTTTGTAACGGTTATGAAATTGCCGGCGGCAGCGTTCGTATTCACCAAAAAGAAGTTCAAGATGCGATGTTTAGAACCTTGCATATCTCGCCCGAAGAAGCTGAACACAAGTTTGGTTTTTTTCTCGAGGCGTTGAAGTACGGGACTCCTCCACACGGTGGTATCGCGTGGGGTGTAGACCGTGTGGTGATGATCTTGGCGGGTACTGACGCCATTCGTGAAGTCATCGCGTTTCCAAAAACACAGAAAGCTTCCGACGTTATGTCGAGTACGCCGAGCACGGTTTCGCGCGATCAATTAGTTGAGCTCGGAATCAAACTCGCTGAAAGTAAAACCAAATGAAGACCGCAATCATCGTGAACCCCGTTGCCGGTAACGGCAAAAATAAAAAAATGTGGGGAGAAATTCGCGATGAGGTGAAGTCTCGAATCGGTGAGCTTGTTGAATACAACACAAGTAATATTGGTGATGCCACACGACTCGCAAAAGAAATCGCACTCTTAAATGATATTGACCTTCTCATTGTTGCAGGTGGTGACGGCACTCTCAATGAAGTCGTCAACGGTTTGATCAACGAAAAAAACGAAGCGGTGAATCCAAAAATTAAATTAGCCGTTCTGAGTGCGGGGCGTGGATGCGATTTTGCGCGCACTCTTGAAGCTCCCGATAATTATCGTCAAGTGGTCGACATGCTCATACAACCGCAAACAAAGGCAGTCGATGTCGGTTGTGGATTTTTAAAAGATCAATTTGGTCGAAAGCAACGTCGGCTTTTTATTAATATGGCCTCAGTAGGTTTGAGTGGTCGCGTTGTTGAAATCGTAGGACACACTTCAAAATTTTTGCCGCCAGAGGCTGCGTATTTCACGAGTGTGGCGGCTACATTTTTAACGACGAAGCCACCGAAGCTCAAAGTTTTCGCAGATGAGAAAATGGTCTTTGAAGGTAATGCACTGAACGTTTTTGTCGCCAACGGAAAATTTTCTGGCGCGGGAATGTGTTGGGCTCCTGATGCAAAAATTGACGATGGACTTTTTGATGTAGTCGTCGTTGAAAATATTCCTAAATACAAACTCCTGAGCGCAGCTCAAAAACTTTATAACAGAAAATTTTTATCGATGCCCGGTGTCTACTCATATCGCGCGAAATCAATTTTGGTTGAGGGTGTGAGTGAAGTCCCAATCGAAATGGACGGCGAGCAACCCGGTGTGACGCCTTTCGCGTGTACGATGCTTCCGCAAATGCTTAATTTTGTGGTGGCCTAAATACACTTTGTGGCGTCTCAAGGCCTCGAATAAAAGTCGGGTTCCTATTTAAAGTTGTTCGTCGCCTTATGAAGTGTGCGCAAGCATATATTCCACTTATTTTTTCGTAGCGTTTTCATTCTTAAAGACTCTGTTCTCATACTTAAACTTTTCGCGGCGCCGCGATTGATTTCTCCATCTTGTCTAATCCATAAAACTCAATGGCCGCTCTTTGGTTACACGCTCGACAAAGAAGGCGCAGATTTTCAATGCTGTTAGAGCCGCCGGCCGCTTTAGGATAGCGATGGTCAATCTCAATAGCATATTGAGAGCCACAATTTTCACATTGGCCTTTGCCTTGTCGCCAAATTTGCCGATGGATTTCAGCTTTTGACATCACGCTTAGGGTTACCGTTTTTTGCGGCGCCGCGACAGGTTGATTTATTGTCGAAACCAACGAATTCTCTTTCACTCGTGGCGGCGTAATATTTTGAGATGGCGTCGGACTCTGCTGGCTACGTGACTTATCCCATTTTTCTAACCCCAAATCACAGAGCAAATCTAAAAGTTCGGCCATTTTTATTTTAGGGTTCTTATGCGCTAAAATGCCTTTAAGTTTCTGGATTTTTTTAAGAAGAGTTTCGCTGCCAACAAATTTAAACTCAAAGTCGTTAGTAGAAACGGCTCTAATTTTATCTTCAGGAATCATGGATGACGGTGAAAAAGAAAAAATAATCTTCTCGGCTTCGCGAGTCGTTGTGTCTTCAAGTTTTTCTATGATTTCTAATTTCCGCTCACGAGAAAAACCATTTTTGTTATTTTCTTCTCGTTTAAAAAGTGTGCGAGCCATGGTGATGTGAGTGAGCGACAAAGACCCTGAGTTTATTTTTTCTTCAATCATGGGAATTTCTTTAAGAAGATGCATGGCTTGAATACGTCGGTAAGCCTGGTCTTTGCTGTAGCTCAATTCATTCATGCAATATTCATAGAGGGATGGAAACTTCAATTTTGAATAAAGCCGCCGGCGATCAATCTCTCGAAGATGGTGGAGGATTTTTGTAAGAAGCTCTCGTTCTTCTCTGACAAGTCTCTTTATTTCTTTAAGTAATGTTTCATCGTCGAGTGTTTTTAATTGAGTCATGAGTTCTCCTCTCGAGAAATTTTAATGAGCATGACGATACCATCGTTTTTTAAAATCAATTTTTCGAGGAATATATAAGTTGATCAGTGATTTGCAAAAATGGTCTCTGCGATTCTCTAGCGCCACTGAGAGCAATTTTGATTAGCGAGAATTCAAAACCGAAATCTTTTTTCAAAAATCTTTTCTACGGGCTACGTGTGCAGCCGAATAAGGCGTCAAGAGATTTTTTCGAAATTTTAATACTGATATTCTAATTTTCTGCGATGAGTGTGGATACCTGTGTTCAGTCTAACTGAGTTTTTTGGGTGAAACTTTGCTCGAGAGTTATTACCTTTCTTGGCATAACAGTTGAAATATTCAGCCTGTGTATGACTTCATTGAGATCTTATTGGGTTTGTGTGTCTAGAGTTTTGCCGGGTGTAATCCCATATTTGTCATTTTCGAGGATTCTGCTAATTGGCTTTCTTCTAGCAACTTCGGGAGCTATTGCAGGCTCATCTTCAAAGGTCACTATTGCCATCATTGATACCTGCCTTGACTACGATAATTTGGGACTATCAGAATTTATTGATCATGAAATTTTAGGGTCTCTTACATTCGTGGACGTAAATGGAAACCAGCATACATTGAGAGAGGTCAATCAACAATCTCGGCAGGAGCTTGAAAAGCTCTTTACATCAGCCCAGTATCGGGATGCCGCCGCCTTTCTCAGTGCCTATAACAGGCTACAAGATTATTCACTTACAACGGATAAGCAAAAAGTACTAAAACAAGTAGTCCTAAAAGGGATCTTAAAAGCTAGATTTTTGCCAGGATTTAAGGAGCGAGTGGATGCAATTAGTTTATATATGCATGGAACTCATGTAGCGGGAATTCTGGTAAATCAACTTGGTGGAGACGTAAGGCTTATCAATTTTCCTATTAAAAATCAGAAGATGGATCAGGCCTTGGAGAGAGCATTTTTTTCTGACCCCGAAAAGGCCAGAGGCATAATCAGAAATTACTTTGACCAAATTTCTTCTATTCTAAGTCAGAGCAACGTCAGGGTTATGAATCTGGGGATGGAGGGCTCCGCAAAAAATATTGAAAAGAGGGCGAAGAAACCTTCTTGGTTGGATAAATTTATTAATATTAAATCAAATTCTGAAATCAGCTTAGACACCACACAAGTCTGGAGAGAAGAGATCACTCGGTTTATCAATGCAAATCCTAAGACTATCTTTGTGGCGCCGGTTGGCAATGATTCACTAAGAGTTGATGCCACCGCTATAATTCATACGGCAACCATAGAAGCTCCAAATCTAATTAAAGTGGGAGCAGTTGACGCCGCCGGAAAATTTGCAGAATTTTCGAATTATTCCGAACGATTTGTCGATGTTGCTGCACCCGGTGTTGCGATTAAAGGTTTGCAGATTGGAGGCGGCGAGATTTATGGGTCCGGTACTTCTCAGGCATCCCCAGCTGTTGGCAATGCCATTATCAAAATTATAACTGCGCATCCTGAGTGGTCAGTTGATCAAGTGTTACAAACGTTCAACACAAAGTTAGTAGAGAAAAAAGATGCTCTAACCGCTAAGACAAAGGAAGGATCGGTATTACGCAACTATCTGGAAATTCAGGAATGTATTCTTAGGCTTCGGAATCTGTGACAATATCACTAGTGGATAGTTTGCCTTTTGACCAGAATAACAGTTCTAGAGCGATCTATGAACGATCCGCGAACAATCCGTCTTACAATCACTCGTGACATTACGCGCGAAGCCACCCGGCAATCACTCAAAGTAAGACCGCAAGTCAGAACAGGACTTGAACGTCAGAAAAATAACCTCTATCTTCGATAAGAAATCCAGTTTCCTATTTTATTTTTAAGACAAAAATCAAAGACTCAGGGTTTCTCAAAAAGAAAGCTCACACAAATCCAAACGAAAGGAATTTTTATGTTAGCAACTCGTAGCTACGCAGCGAAAAACGCCTCCTCTGTTCTTGAACCATTTAGCTTCGAACGTCGTGATCCAAAAGAAAACGATGTTCTTATCGAAATTGATTATTGTGGAGTTTGTCACTCTGACATTCACCAAGTTCGTGACGAGTGGGGCGGTTCGATTTTCCCCATGGTTCCTGGTCATGAAATCGTTGGGCGTGTGACTAAAGTTGGTTCTGCTGTAAAAAATTTCAAAGTCGGTGATCTTGCTGGTGTGGGTTGCATGGTTGATTCGTGTCGCACATGCAACAACTGTAAAAATCATGAAGAGCAATATTGCACAGGCACAGGTTTCGTTGGCACATACAACAGTCGTGAGCGCGACGGAAAAACTCCTACCTACGGAGGTTACTCTTCACAAATTGTTGTTCACCAAGATTTCGTTTTGAAAGTGCCAACAAATTTAAAACTCGAAACGGTAGCGCCACTTTTGTGCGCAGGCATCACAACGTATTCACCGCTCAGACATTGGAAAGCAGGCAAAGGAACAAAAGTCGGCGTGATGGGTTTAGGCGGACTTGGTCACATGGCAGTGAAACTTGCATCGGCCATGGGCTCTGAAGTCACCATGCTCAGTACGTCACCCAAAAAAGCTGAAGATGCAAAACGTCTCGGCGCTCATCACTTCGTCAACACATCAAACGACAGTGAAGTGCAAAAACAAGCGGGCCATTTTGATCTCATCATCAACACGGTCTCTGCTCCTCATGATGTGAATCGCGTTCTCTCGATGCTCAACACAAACGGCACTATGGTTGTTGTTGGTGTTCCGCCAAAAGCTCCTGAACTTGAAGTGTTCAGTCTCATTGGTGGTCGTCGCAGTATTGGTGGTTCACTCATTGGCGGTATTAAAGAAACTCAGGAGATGCTCGACTTCTGCGGCAAGCACAACATCGGATCAGAAGTTGAAGTCATTGCGATGAAAGATATTAATGGTGCATACGAGCGCATGCTTCGTAACGATGTTCGTTATCGTTTCGTCATTGATATGAAAACTTTGTAATTAGTAAGGTCGTCCGACACCCACACTCATTCCCGGCATACCGACGGGATTGAGTGGTTGGGTGATTTCTTTTTCTGCGGTTTGTTCTTCTAGAGATGCACACCCAACAAAGTTCAACGTAAACAGTGCAAATGCGAAAATAAAAACAATGCGAAGGTAACTCATAAAACCTCACCCCTGCTTCATTTCTATCGACATCATCATGTAAAAACTAAAATGCAACTCGCATACATTGCTTTGCGCGCACATTTCAAACATCGTGGAAACTTTGTGGAGTTGAATATAGATGTTCAAAAGATAAGTTCAAAAAATTTGTCGAAGTTTTTTGACAAGCGAATCGCGATGATGATTTAAATATATGTGGAACCAAGTTCTTCACTTGGTGGGGGCGTTATAGAAGCAAGAAGCTTCATCATTATAACAACAAACCTCTTACAAATATTTTTCGTCTGCGCGGTTGCGATTGCAGATCCCGAACCAACGCCAACACCACAAGCAACTCTAAATACACAATCATCTGCCACGCCGACACCAACTCCAACACCGCAAGCAACTCCATCGGCAAAAGGCGCAGTGGCCAACGCAGAGAACTCTCGAATGCAATCTATCGTGGGTTCGCCATCACGTTGGAGCAGTCACTTCACATTGACATACACGGGGCCTTCACTGTCGAAACCATTTGGTGCCGATGCGCCAAATCCGCTCATGCAAATTCCTGCGCCACAAGTGAACATGCAGGGCACTGTTTCTGTTCGTTATCGTGTTGATCCGACGACAACGATTTCATTCGGCACGGGTTTGATGGTGTACACACCATTTACCGCGGCGACAGGTTGGAGTGTTGCTGATCCTTACTTGAACTTTAACAAGCTTCTCACTACTGGAGACATTCACCACTACATCGTCACCGGAATTAATTTGTGGACTGATGATCAGTACGCATCACAAGACGGTTATCGATTGGGATTTAATTTTTCAGACGAATCTTATTACGTTTTCAAATGGGGTCTCACAGTTGGCGTAGATTTCTGGGCCAGTGCAAATACGTTCGCGGCGAACGGCAACTACGATGAAACCCAGCAAGACGCCTGGTTTATTGGTGGTGGCCCCTACGTCGAATATGCGTTTTCAGAACGCGTGAGTTTGCGCTCGGTATTGGGCATACAAGGCGATCACGCGGTGTCATCACCTGGTAGTCTTCTTGTATGGGAGAATCCATATCAGACGTTAGGAGTGGGCGTGCAGATCGTTAAAAAGGCGTTGTACATGTATACGTACGTGATGGCGACTCCGTACTCTCCGAACTTTTCGCTTCAAAATACAGGTCTTGGTTTTAACATCATCGCAAATTTATTTTAAACACAGCGCAGCTTCTCTAATAAACACTAGACCCACTGTCTAAAAGTTCGACAAAAAAATGCACATCCAGACTCAAGTTCGGTCGTGACTTGCCGATAGGTTAATTTGAATGGGGTTTTCCTTTTTCACATGGAGGTGGATATGGAAAAGATTAGTTTAATTGTTGCGCCGTCAACTCGTCCTACTTGGAAATATTCGGCGAACACAGCTCGCCCACGTATCAGTGATTCAAATGCAGAGATCAGTGATGTTGGCGCTGAAAAAGTTAATTTTGAATCTCTCCCAAAAGAATTTAAGGTCCCGTCACAAAGTGAAATGACAGGTGATGTGTTGGCTGAAAGTTCGAAGGTCGAGAGTGAAGAAAAAGGATCTCAAATTAATATACAGGCATGACGCCATTAACTAACAAAAATGGAGGAGTTCAAACATGTCTATGCTGGCACGTTATCGGAAACCGGGCGGAATCAACCAACTCATCTCACTTCTCGAATCATGTCTGAGCAAAAAGCGCGAAGCACTTCTCAGCACTATCCAAGCCGAAGACAAAGAGTTTGCAGCTCTTGTTCGTTCGAAGCTTTTAAGTGTTGAAAAGATTTTTCAGTGGGATCCGCTTCTTGTAAGTGAAGCGACCACGCGCATGGCAGAGAGAACTTTAGCTGTGGCCCTTAAAGGTATGCCACCTGAAGCATTCGAGATTGCGACTCATACAATGCGTGATTTGAAAAAACGCGAGGTCATGAATTTTCTCGAGACTGTTAAACCCAGTCCCGTCGAAATTGAATCTGCGCATATTAAGTTAGTTGAGACAGTTCGCGGTCTTGAAAAAGACGGCACACTTCGTCTCGATGACAATGGCACACCTACGGCGAATATGGTCGGTAGTGCGCCTGCTGCTCCAATGAAAAAAGCAGCGTGAGAAGTAGCGATAACTGTTTAAAACAAAAATGTGAAGAACAGTGGGGAGGCTTTCGAGCCTCCCTTTTTTTATGATTGTCTAGCATGGCAAATTTTGTGAGTCGCAAATTTAGAACCGATCAAACTACCCAATCATCCAAAAGCAGTCCGAAGCTTTCGAGGCCTGAGATGTTTGAGATTTGAGTGATGTGGCGGTGACCATTGGCAGAGCGACCAAGCACAACCACGAGATCAACGCTGTCTCTAATCAGGCGACGAATTGAATCCGGTGGCCATTGTGGACTTAAACGTGAAATCAAATTTTCAAGACGGTGCAGAGCTTCGTGGCTCGTAGCTCCGTGAATAGAACTCACAGAACCTTGATGACCGGTCGAGAGAGCTTCAACAAAAGCGGCGGCTTCGTGGGCTCGAATTTCTCCGAGCACTAGGCGATCGGGTCGCATGCGTAAAGTCGCTTTAACGAGATCGTGCAGTGACACTTCAGGAACAAGTCCATCGGGTGAGAAGCGCGACAACAAACTAATACAGTTTGGTCTTCGCAATTTTATTTCTTCTGTGTCTTCGATGGTGATCACGCGTTCGTGAGAGTTGAGTTCAAGAAGAAGAGCTCGGAGTAAAGTTGTTTTTCCAGAGCCAGTTGGGCCCGCAATTAAAATATTTTTTCTCTGCTCAACAAAGGTTCTCCGTAATTTTTCGGCAAGCATTTCGGTGAGCATTTTATTTTCGATTAAATTGTGTAACGTAAGTTGTTGTTCGCCATGTTTACGAATGGTGACAACAGGGTGAGAGGTAACAGGCGGCACGACAATATGAACACGTGCTCCACATGCAAGGGTGCCGTCGGCGATGGGATGCCGTTGATCGGCGATACGGTCGATGTCTCGCAATAAATGCTGCACAACTCTGTGATACGTGACTGGCGAAACAAATGAACTCTCATGTTTTTCTAAACGCCCATTTCTTTCGATATAAATAGTTTCAAAATTGTTAACAATGATTTCTGTAATGCTTGTCTCGTTAAGCAGAGGCGTGAGCGGGCCAAAGCCCGCAACCTCTTCGTAAATTTTTGTGAAGTCATTACTTTGTATTACACCTACTTGCTCACGAATAATTTCTTCGAGCGGGCGGTGATCGATACTGGCTAAGACTTTTCCGACAATCTCCGCTGCTGAAGTAAGCATCAATCTTCATCAACCCAGAGAGGGGCGGGTGGAGGCGCAGGAGGATTGGCTGCAGAAATAATTCGTGGAGTGACAAACACAACAAGCTCAGAATGTTGATCACGAAATTCTTTACTCTTAAAAAGATCGCCCAAGATTGGAATATCACTGAGAACGGGAACGCCATCGCCGTGACGAGCTTGTTCATTTTTTATCAAACCCGAAAGCGCAATAGTCTTTGACCCTTTTAAGTTGAAATGAGTTTCGATGCGATTGGTGAGAAAGCCCGGAATCCCTTCAACCTTATGTGTTTCATCGAGCAAACTAATTTCTGTGGATATCTTTGTTGAAATGCCATCGTGGAAATCGGCTTTAGGTGTGATGTCGAGAATGACTCCATATTTTTTCCAAATCACATCCGCGGTCTTCCAGCTCATCATCTTAATTGGAATTTCTCCACCGGCAAGAAAGTGGGCGACCTCTCCGCTACGACAAAGAAGTTTGGGATTAGCAAGAATACGGCCTGCATTTTTTTCGACAGCCGCGTGCAATTCGAAATTCATCGGAGCAAACTGAGTCGTGGCACTCATAAAATTATCAGCAGGCAAAATAGTGGCTGAATAACTTCCGGGCGTCTTCAATCCCAATGACTTAATAAAATTCTTTTTTACTTCGGCGATCAGAATTTCAATTTCAATCATGGGTACGAGTTCGACGAGAGAATTATTCTCTTCAACACTAACTCCCCAATCGACTCCCATTTTCTTGGCTTCTGCAATTTCATGGCGATCGCGAGAAGTCACGAGCAATGTTGGCTCGACCCCAACTTGCTTGCCATCGATCACTTCAACTGATGCAAGAGAACGATTTTGGATTTCGTCTTCTAATCGTTCTTTGATGCGACTGTTGAGATCATCGCTTGTTGTGGTTTTCAAAACAATTTGACGACCCCAAATTTCTTTTAGGTGATGAAGCTCATGCCAATCATCGAGGCGTAAAATGTGCCCGCTTACTTCGAGAGAATCGGGGTTCACATGTAATTCTAATGAAGGCACTCCCTCGACGAGTCTCAATAATTCTTCATAGAGACCCTTCAGAGAACTTTTCGCACACACCACATGAATGTGTTCAGTGCCGCGAGAAGAAGAGAGCGTGATATCTGCTTCGCCTGGTTTTTTTGCCGCCAACATCAATTTTGATTTAATTGAAAACACTTTGACGATTTGTGAGTGACTAACGACGGCATGCGACCCCGAAGATCCTAAAACTTTTTGCTCGCCCACAAAAAGCTCAAGTCTTCCGACGGCGGAGCCAGATTCAGAAATAGCACTCTTTGCACTCGAACTTAAAAGTGTCAGAACGCAACCTGCAGAAATTGCAGTGATGAAGATATAAATTTGTAGCGCCCGAAGTCTCATGCAAGTTCATATATGCAAACGATGCCAACGCACGGGCTGCAATTTACGAAGAAAGAGGACTAAAAGCGTCCGGTGGCCGGACATCAACTCGTCCATTCGGACACAGAATTTATTTTTTCGAGATGGTAAAACCCACAGATGTCTTTTTATTTTTCGAATTCACCAAAAGTTGAGATCCATGGTGCTTCAAAAGACTTTGTGAAACCGAAAGACCGAGACCCATGCCCTGACTGTGGTGCATGATATCTTCGTCGAGAGTGAATGGCTTTAAGATTTGATCGATGCGTGCCTTTGGAATTTCAGGCCCATCATTAGTAATCATCAAAGTAAGTGAGCCATCATTATTTTCGTCGCATGAAATTGTAATATCAGTTTTCTCATCGCTAAAACGAACCGCATTGCTCAGAATTTTTCGCAACACTTTCGTGACAAGGCTCACGTCGTAAAAAGCTTTCTTTGTAAACTCGGGCATGTCGACGGCTAAAGATTTTTTGTGAATCGAAACGCCCAATTCTGCAAGCACTGTCGACACCGGCGCTTCTAGCGTCTGTGAGGTTTTCTGCAATTTCATTTGACCTGTCTCAGCGCTTAGCAAATCAAGCACGTCGAAAACAATTTCTTTCAAGCGATCGGTGCCCTGGCCCACGCGCGCCAAATATTTCGCAGCTTCTCCCGGCAACTTTTCTTCTTTGAGTAATTCCAAAAATGACGACACCGTTGTCAGCGGCGTTTTCAATTCGTGACCAATCAAAATCATGAAATGACTTTTTGCTTGATCAAGTGATTTCAATTCTTCAACGGCCGCTTCGAGGCGCGCATTTTTTTCTTTTAAATCTGCACGCAACTCATACGTCTCGAGTGCTTGACGAATATTGATTTCAAGATCATTCGGATCCCACGGTTTTGTGATGTAGCGATAAACATGACCCGTGTTGATTGCAGCGATAACTGACTCGACGTCGGTATAGCCCGTGAGCAAAATCCGAATGGCTTCTGGCTGAAGGGCCTGGGCCTTTTCAAAAAGTTGCACACCGGTCATCTCGGGCATGCGCTGATCGCTCAGGATCAGATGAATTTTTTCTTCACCAAGAATGCGCAAGGCATCGGCGCCATTCGTCGCTTTAAAGACTTTGTAGCTCTTTCTGAAGTGTCTTTCGATGGAGTCGACGATGTCACGTTCGTCATCCACGACTAAGATCGAGTGTTGCATGCAAATATTTTAGTCATACTTTTCTTTTATTAACAACGGTCTAGCGATGCTCAATGCCCACATGTACAATAATTTTAAGTTCTTTTGTCGATGTGTCGAGAAAGGAACTGAAGAGCTTTGCCTGGATGGCGGAGTTCAAGTCCTGGAAGACGAGGGGAAGAATGAAGAAATCATTTTTGATGACTTGGTCGCTTGTCGCTTGTGCGTGCATGTTGAGTGCTTCGTACACAAGTTTGGTTCAAGCGCAAACATTTGGCATGCCGACGATGATGCCTGGAATGATGCCTGGCTATGGAATGGGCAACACGATGATGGGTGCTGTTCCTGGTGCGATGGTCGATCAAGGCATGGGCAATTGGGGCAGCGGTCAATCGATGATGTCTCAAGGTTGCCAATACGGTGGCAGTCAGTGGAGTGGTGGTGGCGCGTCTGCAATTCAACAGTTTGATGCGACAGCAGATGATGAACTTGTTCAGGGTGATAACTCTCGTCTCAGCGACAATAAAGCTAAAGAGCAAAAAATTGCAGGGGATATTCGCGATCAAGAGGCAGAGCTTCGTAAGATTGAAGATGTCGATAGCATGAAGCTGACTCTGAAAGAGCTTTATGAGGCTGGTAAAGAATGTAAGAAGGACATGGAGTCTTTTTCGGTTTCTTCTCCTGAAGCAAACGAAGATATCAGACGAGGCGAGTTAGAAAAATATGTGAGTGGTCTTGACCTCGAACCCGATGCAAAGGCCGCCTGTTTAAGCGCCAATATTACAGCTTACAATCCCAACGATACTGAGTTCTCCCCAAGAGACTTGTGTGTAAATAGAAATAGAATGAAACCTCAAAGCGAGGAGTCTAACGTGACCTACGATCTTTTTGTGAGATCAGTAGGTAAGGGAGTGCTCGGAGATGCCAACGTCGACGATGCACAAGTGGCGAAATGTCAAAATGCCATGAGCAAGTATTGGGAGATCTCTCAAAAAATCGATAATTTAAATGCGAAGCTCAAAAAATATAAAGATGAAGACAAGGCAGCTCAACGCCAGCTCACCGCAGATAAAAAAGCAGCGATGACCCAATACCAAGAAGACGTGAAAGCACGTCTCGAATCTGGAATGGACGCATGCTCTGCTCAG
>Ga0206866_1160_pt1 | contig 14121 bp, 6 predicted proteins | sample Alteio_BWOrgCont_40_FD_152626 | JGI IMG/M metagenome (GOLD analysis project Ga0206866, IMG submission 152626) | Enriched cells from forest soil in Barre Woods Harvard Forest LTER site, Petersham, Massachusetts, United States -... | ecosystem: Environmental > Terrestrial > Soil > Temperate forest > O... | reverse complement strand
GGCGCCGGGGCGGTGTCGAGAATCGCCGCCTGTCCGGATGAAATCATCGAAGGCGACGCGCCCGCCGATTGGGCGCGCCTGGGCGACGCCCTCCGCCGCCGCGCCGGCGCCCCGGGCATGGCTGCCGGCTGCGTGGAATACGAGGGCCGTTTCCGTTTCGGCCTCTATGGGAAAACGCTCACCTTTTTCCACGACGACGCTCGCTGGCTGGATGAAGGCGGCCTTGCCGCATCGCTCGCCGAACCCGCCCCGCCGGCTGATCCGAAAATTGATTTCCGCCCGGAACTGGCGCGCGGCGATTACGAGGCGATGGTCCTCCGCGCCCAGGAGTACATCGCCGCCGGAGACATCTACCAGGTCAATCTAGCACACCGCTTCAGCGCCCCGTGGAGCGGCGCGCCGGGCGAGGCGCTCGGCTTCTACGCCCGCCTGCGCGAGCGCTCCCCCGCGCCATACGCCGCGCTCCTCTGCGCACCGGATCGCTTCATCGCCTCCTCGTCGCCAGAGCTGTTCCTGCAAATCGACGGGCGCGAAATCGTGACCCGCCCGATCAAAGGCACGCGCGCCCGCGCACCCGACGCCGGCGCCGACGCCGCCGCCGCGCATGAGCTTGCCGAATCCGCGAAGGAGCGCGCGGAACTCATCATGATCACGGACCTCGAGCGCAACGACCTGGGCCAAGTCTGCGAATACGGCAGCGTGCACGTCCGCGAGCTGCTGAAACTCGAGCGTTACGCCCAGGTGCATCACCTTGTATCGACGGTCGCCGGCCGCCTCCGCGCCGATGTCGATCCCATCGCCGCATTGCGCGCCTGTTTCCCCGGCGGCTCGATCACCGGCGCGCCGAAGAAGCGCGCCCGCGAGATCATCGCCGAGCTGGAGCCATCGAGGCGCGGCGCGTACACCGGCGTCATCGGGTGGATCGGCTTCGACGGACGCGCCGCTTTCAACATCGCGATCCGCACCGCCATCCTCGATCGGTCCGGCCTCGCCCATTTCCACGCCGGCGCCGGCATCGTCGCCGATTCGAATCCCGCGCGCGAATGGCAGGAAACCATGTGGAAAGCCGCCGGCCTCCTGCTGGCCGCGGCCCAATCTCCTTAACTCCGAAGTCTTATGGGGTCGTTGCGGCTTTTTCCTTTACGCGAATTTGCGAGCCGATACAAATCGCCCATGCTAATGGATCCCGGTTCGTCATGTGGCTGCTGAACGAACATAAGCGGCGGTTGGACGAAACGCTCGGCGCGCCAACGAAAGCGCAACTTCTGGTCGGAGGAGAGGAGTTATTCGAAGCCGAGGAAGCTTATCTCTACGTCGTCGGCAGATTCTTCGTGACGGTCGGCTTTCACGGCGGCGTCTCGCGCTACGCCTGTTTTTCAAAGGACAAAACCGACGACCCGATGTTCGACGACCGCGATGTCGAGGTCTCACTCGCGCTGATTTCTCCCGATGCGCGCTGGGACGTGACCGGGAAGGAACACGAAGACTCCGGCAACGACGGGCAGCCCACGGACACGGTCCTGGGCATCATCTCCCAGTACGAGACGGCGATTAAGGACTCGAATGGAAAAATGGTCCGCATCACCGCGGCTCACCGGAGCTTCAGGCCTCACTTCCTGGCTTATACAGTGTCGCCGCCTCCCGCCGCGCATGCGCCCGTCATGAGCAAAAGGCTGGAGAAACTGGCCAGGGAAATGAACGCGTCGGAAACCTCCGCGGAGAAGGTGGACGCGGTGATCGCGGTGATCAACGAGCTGCTGTCCGAGCGAAAGCGCTAGCGGGCGGACTGAATTCGCGCCCGCGCTCACCGTCTCCTTCCCTTTGCTTCCTTCGCTCCCTTCTGTTCCTTCCGTTGCAAAATCGGGGCGACTGGATTCGAACCAGCGACCTCTTGGTCCCAAACCAAGCGCTCTACCAAGCTAAGCTACGCCCCGGCATTCGCGGAGGTACTATGCGCCTCGCCGCGCGCCCGGCAAGGAAATCCCGCCGGGTTATACGGCCCGCAGTCGCGCCAGGCCGCCTTCCCGCATCGTTTTCCGCTGTTTGCGGGTGAAATCGATCGTCTCGGACAGCAGATGCTCGACCGAGGGCTTCGCCGCCGCGCGGATGAAAATCTGGTAGGAAAACAGCCCGCGGCTCAGATGAATGAGCCCCGCGTTGATCCCCAGCAGCAGCCGCGCGAGCAGGTTATCGCCCACCGCCTTCGGATACGGCGCCGGGATTCCCTTGATCTCGATCACTTCATATCCCGTCTGCTCGAACAACTCCCGCAGCGACGCAAAGGTGAACAGCCGCGTATGCGTCCGGTCCAGGATGCCCTTGCGCCCATAATTGAAATGCCCCATCAGCAGCATCAGGCGCGTGACAAAAAAGCCGACGTTCGCCGTGGTGAGCACGATCTCCGGGCGCCGCCGCACCGCCGCGTGCCGCAGCCGTTCCATGAACGCCTCCGGCTCCTTCAGGTGCTCGATGATATCGAGCAGAAACACCTGCTCGAACTCCGATAAGTCAACCGGAAACTCTTCCCGGTCCAGGTTCCATTGATAGTAAGTCACCTTCGGGTCGTCCGAATGATCCGGCACATATTGGTCCACCGCGGTGACATGGTTCGCCTTCCGGGCAAGTTCCCTGGCGACATGGCCGCGTCCGCAACCTATGTCGATGACATTCGCCCCGGGCCGCACGGCCTCGACGGCCATCGTGTGCGATGAGGCGAACCCGAGCTTCATGTCATAAGTCTCCTCGACCGGCCCGATGTCGAACTTACGGTCATAAAGCAGGTTCCTCACATGGAATTTCGCCCGCAGCATCGTGCGGAAGACATTCCACGCGTACTTCAACCCATTGACGTAACATATCTCGTCGCCGTAGTAAGTTGGGATGGGCAGTTCGGCGATCTTCACTTTCGCCATCATCAATTGAATGATGATTTCGGTGTCGAAATGAAAGTCATTCGAATTGCGCTCGAACGGTATCTTCCGCAGCGCCTCCGTGGCATAAACGCGGTATCCCGAGTGAAACTCCGATAAGTTCGATTTCGCCATCCTGTTCTGGAACCAGGTCAGCGCTTTGTTGCCCGCGTACTTGTAGAGCGGCATTCCGCCCTTGAGCGCGCCTCCCTTCTCCAGCATCCGCGAGCCGAACACCGCGCCCGCCTCGCCTCGCTCCAGCGGCGCCAGCAGCTCCGGCAGTTTCTCCGGCGCGTATTGGCCGTCCCCATGCACCAGCGCCACGAAATCGAATCCGTTCTCGATCGCGAACCGGTATCCCAGTTTCTGATTCCCGCCGTACCCCTGGTTCAGCGGCGTCCGCAGCACTGTGATCTTCAGCCCCTCGATCGCCCCCTCCTCCGCCAGCCCCGCCGCGAAAGTGTCGTCCTTTGACGAGTCATCGATCACCAGCACCTCGACATTCCCGCCGCGCAGCTCCTCGGGAATGCGATGCAGCACCCCCGCCAGCGTCTTCTCCGCGTTATACGCCACGACGAAGACGAGAATGCGTTTTTTGGATAATTCAGGGCTCATTGGGCTTGCGCGCCGGGCTATTTGGGGCCGCGCACACGATAGCATGCCCCTAACTTAAGGCGCTCTGGCGCAAATGAAAATGCAAGAGCTGTGCCGAACGCTCGGCTTTTTTTGGCGCCAGCCATAACCCCCATAGACCTACTGCATAGGGCCAATGCGACCAGCGAGACGAGGCCGAAGCGATTCCCGGTCCGCAACTGACGCGGGCTGTTTACGGTCCCAATTCTACGGCCGGCTTGAGATCGTTATTCTCCTCGATCCTTAGCATCCGGATATCGCGAACCGAGGCGGCAAACCAAGCGAATGTCTTGGAAAGTTCCTGCACTGCAAGAACGCATTTGACTGCATCGACCTTTTCGGGATCGCCAAAATATACCGACCCTTGCTGCCAATCGAATCCCTTCGACTGCAAGAACTTGCGTATATCGGCGTAGGCATTGTTATACGAAGGAGATCCATACGTCTGAGAAAGAGTCTCCGTGTCCAGGTCGAAGGCTACGGCGTACATACGCTGACGGTGTGGAAGGGCTCCCTGCTCGTCAAGCGCGGAGACGGAGGAAGGACGCGCCGTGCGGCTCACAATTGGGATCATAGAGAGTGAACTAAGCCTAAAACATCCCGCAGTCAATTCGCTTGTACCGCGAAGGGATCGCCCAATCGGGAATGGATGCCACCCCCGTGACTCCGCACCCGGCCACCCCCGGGTGCGGAGTTTTCGGACGGGTGGAAGTCTAGTCTGCCAGCACCGGGCCGGTCTCTGTCCGGCGGCCGGCCGGTTTTGTGCGTTTCTCTCTCATGCGAGGCTCAAATCTCATCCTTTAGCTGCAACCCTGGCTCGTGCCGCATTCCGTGCAGCATCCGCAGGCGCCGGCGCGGATGACCTTCGTGCTCCCGCAATTCGAGCACGTGATATCCATGTACATCGACCCGAGCGCCTCCTGCACGCGATCGGCGTGCCGGTGGGCCATGCCGTTCATCGCCGGCTGACCCTCGGAGAGCGAGCGGTTGGTCACCACGTCGATGATCTCCTTCTCGACTGTGCGGGATAGGTCCGCCACGGGCCGGTTCACCGCGCGCCGCTCCATCTCGTTGATTCCTTTCAGCGGCAGGTCCGGCTGCGCCGTGTGCGGCGAGATCGCCTCCTTGTACCCCTTGATGAACTGGCACCCGAGCCAGCGGAAGACGTAATCGGTGATCGACGTGGCGTTCCGGATGTCCGGATTCTTCGTGAATCCGCTCGGCTCGAAGCGCTGGTACGCGAATTTCTTCAACAGGCTCTCGAGCGGCACGCCGTATTGCAGCGCCATCGAGGTGAGCGTGGCCACCGTGTCCATCAGGCCGCCGATGGTGCTGCCCTCCTTGCTCATCTGGATGAAGATTTCGCCCGGCTGCCCGTTCTCGTACAACCCGACGGTCAGGTACCCTTCGTGCCCGGCAATGTCGAACTTGTGCGTGAGCGAGATCCGCGTCTCGGGCATCCGATTCCGCACGGGCCGGTTCGCCTGCTGGCGCAGGGCGTCGAGTTCCTTCTCCAGCTCGACGATCCGCGCGGTGAGCTGCTCGGTCTCAGCCGGCGCGGCGGTGGCGGCCGCTTCGCCATTACCGTTGCCATTGCCGTTGCCGTTGCTGCCGGCAGAGCCGTGCCGCTTCTTGTCGGTTGCCAGCGGGGCCGAGCGCTTCGAGCCGTCGCGGTAGATCGCAATCGCCTTCAGCCCCAGCTTCCAACCCTCGATGTAGGTGTTCATGATGTCCTCGACGCTTGCGCTCTCGGGGAGGTTGACGGTCTTCGAGATCGCCCCGCTCAGGAACGGCTGCGCCGCGGCCATCATCCGGATATGCCCGCGGTAATGCAGGCTCCGCTCGCCTTTGTGCGGCTTGAACGCGCAATCGAACACCGGCAGATGCTCGGGCTTCAGCCCGCTGCGGATGATCTCGCCCGTCGCCTCGTCCCGCACGTCCTCGATGGTGTCGTGCGCGTCGATGTGTTTGATGATCGCATCCATCTCCCGCGCGCTATAGCCCAGATTCACCAGCGCGGACCGCACGGTCTGATTGACGATCTTCAGCATGCCGCCGCCGGCCAGCAGCTTGTATTTCACCAGCGCGATGTCCGGCTCGATGCCCGTGGTGTCGCAATCCATCAGGAACCCGATTGTCCCAGTCGGCGCCAGCACGGTGACCTGTGCATTCCGGTAGCCATGTTTCCGGCCCAGCGCGAGCGCGGTGTCCCAGCAGCGCCGCGCCTCTTCTTTCAGGCTCGCGAACCGCTCGGAGGCCTGGATGTCCGCGACGCTCTCCCGGTGCCGCTCGATCACCTCGAGCATCGGCTCGACGTTATCCTTCGCCACCGGCTTCTCGACGCCCGTTGCCCGCGAGTCCTTGTAGCCGGGGAACGGCCCCATCTGCTGCGCCATCCGCGCGCTCTGCTCGTATGCATGCCCGGTCATGATCGAGGTGATCGCTCCGGCCAGCGCGCGGCCTTCGTCCGTATCATAGCCCAGGCCGTAGCTCATGATCAGCGCGCCCAGGTTGGCGTACCCGAGGCCCAGCGTCCGGAAGATGTGCGAATTCTCCGCGATCTCCTTGACCGGGTAGCTCGCGTTATCGACCAGGATTTCCTGCGCGGTGATGAAGACGCGCACTGCGGCCTTGAATCGATCGACGTCAAACGCTCCGTCGGCCTTCTTGAATTTCAGCAGGTTCAGCGACGCCAGGTTGCACGCCGTGTTGTCCAGGAAGAGGTATTCCGAGCAGGGGTTGGTCGAATTCTGCCGCGCCGTCCCCTTGCACGTGTGCCACTTGTGGATCGTCGTATCGAATTGCATCCCCGGATCGCCGCACACCCACGTCCCCTTGGCTATCTTCCGCAGTAGCTCGCGCGCATTCTTCTTCTCGCACGGCTTCCCGTCGCGCACGTACTTGGTCCACCATTCGCGCCCCTCGATGGCCGCGTCCATGAACTCATCGCTCACACGGACCGAGAGGTTTTCGTTCTGGTACATGATCGATCCGTACGCGTCGCCGTTGTATGAGCCGTCGTAGCCCTGCTCGATCAACGCCCACGCCTTCATTTCCTCCTTGGTCTTCGCCTCGATGAATTCCTCGATGTCCGGGTGCCAATCCTTCAGCGTGTTCATCTTCGCCGCGCGGCGCGTCTTGCCGCCGCTCTTCACGACGTTCGCCACCTGGTCGTACACCTTCAGGAATGACAGCGGCCCGCTCGGACGCCCGCCGCCCGACAGCTTTTCCCGCGTCGAGCGCAGCGTCGAGAGGTCCGAGCCCGTCCCGCTCCCGTACTTGAAGAGCATCGCCTCGCTCGTGGCCAGGCGCATGATGTCCTCCATCGAGTCCGCCACGCTCTGGATGAAGCACGCGCTCCCTTGCGGATACTCATATTGCGTCGGCGCCCGCTCGGCCTTGCCGGTCTGACGGTTGTAAAAATAATTGCCCGCACCGGCCGTCTTGCCGGTCCCGTATTGGTGCCACAGGCCGACGTTGAACCAGACCGGGGAATTGAACGCCCCGTGCTGGTTCACGCACAGCCACGTCAGGTCGTCGTAAAACACCGCCGCGTCCTGCTCGGAGGCGAAGTACCCGTCCTTGACGCCCCAATTGGTAATCGTCCGCGTGACCCGGTGGACCAATTGCCGCACCGAGGACTCACGCCCTCCGCGCCACGGGTCCGCCCCGAACGAGATGTCCCCGTAAAAATACTTCGACACCGCGATCTTGGTCGCCAGTTCGCTCCAACTCTTCGGCACGTCGACTTCCGTTTGCTCGAAGATGACCTTCCCGGTGTCGTCGGCGATCTTGGCGGTTCGTTTGTCCCATTCGATCTGGTCAAACGGGGAGACGTTTTCTGTAGAGAAAACACGGTCGAATTTCAGCCCTTTCGTGGTCCTCGTGGTGCGCGAGGCCCGCGAAGCGCTGCCCAGTCGATTGGCGCGTGCGCCGGTCTTGATTCTGATCATGGCGGTTGAGACTCCGGGAACTGCGGGGGTTAATACATGCCATCAAAAGCACACAACAGCCAATTCACGGGTTATTCACAGCTTGTTGCATAGCTTATCCCCTACTTATTGTGTGTTCTTATGGCAACAGACACCATACTTAGTGGTTTCTCCCGAGACAAGAGAATTTTTCGGAAAAATTCACGCCGCGGCGATGCGTCCCCCCGGGAATCTGCTCGCCTGCGCCTCCTCCCACGGGACAGATGATTCCTCCCCTTCCCTCGGGCTCATCGCCGTGCGAGCGCACGGGAATCCCCCATCATTCCGCCAAGTTTCCCTCTTCTTACCTTTGCGTCCTTCGCGCCCTTCTGTTCCATTCTTCGGTAAGAGACGCGCCGCCTTACCACGGCTTGCGGCGCTTCTTCTGGTCAGCGGCCCGATCATGAACGGCTTTCCCATCGACATCCCATGTTCTCCAGGGGCTTCGTTGCAAATGACGCCCGTGGCCGGGTCGATCCAGCTTGATTTTTCAGCGCCCGGCGTCGATCTGCCCGGCCGCCGCCTTTTCCTCGCCCTCGAGACCGGGTCGGATTCGGGTTCGTCGATCATTTCCTACGGCCAGGGCGTCGAGGGCTCGACCGTTTTTCTCCCGTTCAGCGCCTCGCAAATTTTCTCCGTCGCGAGTTCCCCAGCCGGCCCGGTCATCGCCTCACGCTCATGGCTCGGCACGCAATGGAGTGCATGGACCGCTGCTCCCGGCGGGCTCTCGGCAAAGTTCTCCGCGGACCATTGCGCCCTCACTCTCTCTCTATCCCGTCAGAAATTCGGCCTCACCCTTTACGCGAAGGATCTCTCCCAAAACAATGGCTGGGGACGCCTCTATGCCGCCTCCGATCCCGCGTTCCGCCCCGGCGCCGGCGACCAAACCATCCCCGGCTACCCGGAAATCGCCCTTGGCGACCACCCCTCCGCCACCTACCGCACGCGCCTCGAGACGCCCAGCCGTGTCCGCATCTACCAGCTCTTCGTCCGCCTCTTCGGCAACGCCAACGAAACGCGCAAGCCCGACGGCACGCTCGCGGAGAACGGCGTCGGCAAATTCGACGACATCAATGACGCGGCCCTCGATTCGATCCGCACGCTCGGCTGCACGCACATCTGGCTGACCGGCGTCCTCCGGCAGGCCACCTCGACCGATTACTCCCGGATCGACCTTCCTCCCGATGAGCCCGATCTCCTCAAGGGCCTCGCCGGCAGCCCTTACGCCATCAAGGATTACTTCGACGTCTGCCCTGATTACGCCGAAGACCCGGCGCGCCGCCTCGAAGAGTTCAAGGCCCTCCTCGCCCGCATCCATGCGCACGGCCTCAAGGCGATCATCGACCTCGTGCCGAATCACGTCGCTCGCAGCTACCAATCGACGGTCCGCCCCGAACTCTCCTTCGGCGTACACGACGACACCTCGAAGTTCTTCGACGCCAACAATAACTTCTTCTATCTCCGCCCCGGCGATCCCGGCGGCGGGCCGCCGCTCAAGTTGCCCACGTATGAAAACGGGCGGCCCGTCAGCGCCACTTGCAAGGTCCTCGGCGGGTGCGACGGCCTTTTTCCTCCCGAGAGAATTCACGGTCGCGTCACCGGCGACAACGTGGTGAGCTGGGCGCCCGCCATTACCGATTGGTACGAAACGGTGAAGCTCGACTACGGCATCGATTTCACCGATCCCGCCGACCGCCGCTTCCCCACGGCGGCCAATCCCAACGCTCCTATTCCCGACACATGGCGAAAGATGGACCAGATCATCGCCTATTGGCAGGGCATGGGCGTCGATGGATTTCGCTGCGACATGTCGCACATGATCCCGCCGGAATTCTGGGCTTGGGCCATCGCGCGCGCCCGCGACCGCCGGCCCGATGTCTGGTTCATGGGCGAAGCCTACAACAACGATTCAAACAAGCTCCCGCCCAGCGACCCGCTCGTCGCCTCGATGGGCAACGTGATGTTTCCGCTGCTCAACGCCGGCTTCAACGCCGTATACGACGATCCCTCCTACAAGGCGTTGAAGGCCATTTACGACGGCGGCAAATGGGCGAATGACATCGATGGCGCCGCCGCGTGCGATTTCATCTACGATAACAGCCTCCGCTACGCGGAGAACCACGACGAAGTCCGTCTCGCCGGCAGGCGTCAATGGGGCGGCGTGGGCATGGAAGTCGGGCGTCCCGTCTCGGCGATCCTGTACGGCATCGGACGCGGCCCGTTGATGATTTACAACGGCCAGGAGGTCGGCGAGCCCGCCGATGGCGCCGAGGGTTTCGGCGCCGACGATGCGAAGACGACCATTTTCGATTATTGGTCGATGCCGGAATTCGTGAAATGGGTCGATGGCCACAAATACGATGGCGCACTCCTGAGCGCCGGGCAGAAGAGCCTCCGCGCGTGGTATGGCAAGGTGCTGGCTCTTGCCGGCGAGCCTGGATTCCGATTCGGCGGCTTCTACCCGCTCAATTCCGCCAACCGCAACGCCGCGCATTTCGGCGAGGTCGAAGGCGATCCCGTCTCCGGCCATTGGATGTACGCCTTCCTGCGCTACGACCCGATCAGCCGTCAGCGCTGGCTCGTCGTGGCGAATCTCCACCCCGCCGTTGATTTTGCGAATGTCCACATCCACATCCCCGCCGAAGCCGTGCAGTGGCTCGACCTCCCGACCGCCGCCCCGCTCACCTTCACCGATCGCCTCACCTCAAGCCCGCCCTTGTCAGTCAGCAGTTCCGACCTCCCCACTGCCGGCCTGGTCATCCCCCACATACCACCCCTGAGCGCAATGTATTTCCAAATCGAACCGTGACTTCACGCGAAGCATTGTAGCCACGGGTCGTTGACCCGTGCGGGTTTGTGCTTTGAATTCTCCCCGCGCTCCTTCCCCTCAATTTCCCCACAACCCTCGCTCCTCAAAAATCTCTCCGCTAAAAGGCCGATCCTCCGCCCTCTCCACCAACCCGGCCCGCACCGGATTTAGCCAAACATACTCCCATTTCTCCACGCAGCTCTCCTCCGACCGCATGAGATGCTCATGAAACTCGAGCTGCCACACTGGCCGCGCGAACCCAAGCTCCCGAATCATCCGCTTCGCAGTCCATTGCTTCCACATCCCCATGAATGATTCCAACTCACGCGCATCCCGCCGAGGCGCGCAAAAGAAATGCACATGATCCGGCATGACGACATAGCGGGCGATGTTCCAGCCGTGCCTCTCTCTTGCTCCTCTCAGTTCCTCCGTTAGAATCGCGGCCGCCTGCGGCGTCGCGAGAATTGGGCGCCTGCGAAACGTGCAGGTGGTTACGAAAAAGATTGGCGAGTCCTCAAAGATCCGGTCCAGGCGCCGAAGATGTCGGTGGGGTTTGCGCACTGCACGGACTTCTACTCGGAGGTTTGATCAGAGGCGAGTACGCATGCGGGTTACCTTGCAGGCCGCAAACCCGCACGGGTCAACGACCCGTGGCTACAGGGCCTACCCCGCCTTCCGCTCGCTCCTTAACTCGTCGCTTTTTCCGAAGCTCTCCGCGATGCTCGGCGCGGGCGTGGAATTCGACGCGCCCATGAGGTCCGTCCGCTCGGTTGATTCCTCCCGCCGCGCAAATCGCACGCCGACCAGCTTCGATATGCCGTGCTCTTCCATCGTCACGCCGTAGAGCGTGTCCGCGCGCGAGATCGTCCGCTTGCTGTGCGTCATCACCACGAATTGGCTCTGCGCCACGAACCGGTCCAGGATTTTCACGAATCGCATGATGTTCGATTCATCCAGCGGCGCGTCCATCTCATCCAGCACGCAGAACGGGCTCGGCTTGACCATGTAGATCGCGAAGAGCAGCGACACCGCAGTCATCGCCCGCTCGCCGCCCGAGAGCAGGCTGATCGATTGCAATTGCTTGCCCGGCGGACGCGCGATGATCTCGATCCCGCTCTCGAGCGGATCGCTCTCCTCCGCCAGCAGCAGGTTCGCCTTTCCGCCGCCGAACAGCTCGACGAACATCTCCTGGAAATTCACGCGGATTTGCTCGAACGTCTCCGCGAACAGCTTGCGCGTGGTCTCGTTGATCTTCGCAATCACATCCAGCAGCTCCGTTTTCGATTTCGTCAAATCGTTCAATTGCTGCTCGAGGAATTGATGCCGCTGCTCGAGTTCGTCGTATTCCTGGATCGCGTCGATGTTGATCGGCCCCATCGCGTCCACGCGCTGCTCGAGGTCGCGCACCAGTTCCTCGATGCGTCCCCAATCGATCTCCATCGTCTCCGGCGCGCTCTCCGCCGCCGCCTGTTCTGGCGCGCCTTCGCCGTTCGTCTTCTGCTTCCGGTTCAATTCCCGCACGCTCGTGAGGAGCAGGTACGTGTCGGGCTCGAATTGCGCCAGGTCGAGCTGGTATCGCCGCTGGATGTGCTGCGCCAGGTTGTCGAGCCGAAGCTGAAGCTGCGTCCGGCGCACGTCCTGCTGGCCGCGCAAGTCCGAGCACTCGGCCAGTTGCCGCCGCAGGATGCGCAGCGTCGATTCGATCTCTTCGGCTTCGCCGGTCATCGCCGCGCGCTGCTCGCTCAGTCGCGCCACTTCCTGCTCGGCCTCCTCAAGCCGCTCGCGCGCCGCGGCGATTTCCTCGCGGATTCGCGCCGTCTCGGCCTCGAGGCCCTCGATTTTTTCGCGGTAACCCTCGATGTCCCGCTTCCGCTGCAGGATCAGCTCGCGCAATTCATTGAGCCGCGCGGTCATCGGCGCGCGCTGGCCGTAAAGGCTGTCATGCCGCTGCTTTTCCGTCGCCGCCTTGATCCGCAGCTCGTTCAATTCGCCGGTCAGCGTCCCTTCCTGCGAGCGCAATTCATCCAGCTTCGCTGCCGCCTCGCGCTGTCCGTCCTGAAATCCCGTCAACTGAGCCTCCAAGTCCCGCGCCTCGTTTTCACGCTCGGCAATTTTCGCCACCGCCTCGTCGTGCCGTTTCCGCACGTTCTCCTGCTCCCATGTCAGCGATTCCAAATTCTTCGCCTTCTCCCGCTCCTCGCGTTCGAGCTGCTGCAATTCCCCGCGGCTCGCCGCGACTGCAATGGTGAGCCTCTGCGCCTGCTCGCGCGCTTCCGCCAGCCGCGCACGCGCCGCTTCGAGCCGCGCCGCCGCCGCCGCGCGCGACGCCGTCAGCCCCTCGATCCGCGTCCGGATTTCCGCCGCCTCGGCCTCGAGCGCCGTCACCTGATTTTTCCGGTGCAAAATCGACGCGCCAGCGCTCCCGCCCGCCGTCCGTCCTCCCGTTAGGACGCCCTGTCGCGTGAGCACTTCGCCCGCGACGGTCACGAAATCGCATCGCCGCTCGGCCGGCTGTGACAATTGCTCGCGCCCGAGCCGCAGCGCCGTCTCGACATCCGCAACGATCGCGAACCGCCCTATCAGCAGCGCCACCAGCGGCGAAATCGCCGCGTCGCTCTTCACGCGCTCGCGCGCCCAGCCGAGCGCTCCCGCCGGCGCGGCTTCCGCTTCGGACGGCGGCGCATCGTTCCACTCGCGCAGGATCAATTGCGCGCGGCCCCATTGCTTCTCGGAAAGCCGCTTCACCACGGCCTCGGCGACCGTCGCGTCCTTCATCACGATCGATTGCAAATTCTGCCCCAGCGCCGCTTCGACCGCCGCGACGTCCTCGCCCGCCGCCTCGATGTGCGACGCCAGCACGCCCGCAATCGCCGGCTTGAACAGGCCCGCGTCGTCCAGCCCGCGCAGCACCGCTTGCGTTCCCTCGCCAAATCCTTCGCCCGATTCGATCATCTGCCGCAGCGCTCCCGCGCGCGATTCCTTCTCCGCGAGTTGTCCGTTCTGCGCGCGCAGCGCCCGGTCCGCCTCTTCCAGTTCCGCGCCGATCGCCCGCGTCTCCGCCTCGGCTTCGCCGGCCTGCCGGTTGCGCTCTTCGAGTTCGCGCGATTGCGTCTCGATCCGCCCGCGCACCGCGCCGAGCCGCTCGATCACCTGCGCCGCGCCGGCGCCCAGTTGCTCGATCTCGCTTTGCAAAATCGCCAGGCGCGCCTCGCTCCCGTCTCGCTGCCCGGTCAGCGCGCCCGCCTCGCTCCGCAGCGCGCTCAGCCGGTTTTCGATTCCGGCGATCGATGAGAAAATTCCTTGCAGCGCCCGCTCCGTCTCGAGCCGCCTGCCGGACATCGCGTTCACTTTCGCCGTCTGTTCCGCAAGCCGTTCCTGCTCGCCTTTCAGCGTCTCGGCGATCTCCGCAAGCTCGCGATCGTTGTGCTCGATCTGGCTTTGCTGGACGGCCAGCTTCTCCTCCGCCGCGGCGATGTCCCGCCCGTATCGCTCCGTCAATCCGGCGAATTCCTCCGCGCGCTCGGCGTTGAAGCCGATCCGGTTCTCCGCGTTTTGCACGTGGCTCTTCACGTCCTGCACAGCCTGCCGCGCGCCGGTCAGGTTCTCCTCGAGTTCCTCGATCCGCGTCCGCCGCGCCATGACGTGCGTTTCCTGCGTTTCGATTTCCCCTTCCTGCCGCGCCTGCGCCTCGCGCAGCCGCTCGATCTCCGCGCCCGCGGCCTCGATCTCGCCGCTGATCGCCGTGAACTGCCGGTGCGCCTGGTGCGTCTCGAGCGTCCGCAGGTCGCTGATCATCCCC
>Ga0206866_1137_pt1 | contig 14249 bp, 17 predicted proteins | sample Alteio_BWOrgCont_40_FD_152626 | JGI IMG/M metagenome (GOLD analysis project Ga0206866, IMG submission 152626) | Enriched cells from forest soil in Barre Woods Harvard Forest LTER site, Petersham, Massachusetts, United States -... | ecosystem: Environmental > Terrestrial > Soil > Temperate forest >... | reverse complement strand
GGGCGACTCGCCGGCGCGATCTTCACCTCTGGCGGCAAAGTCTACCCTCCTCTCGATCGGCCTCAGCGCCGTTCTGGTGTTGGTTGGCGGAATCGTTTGGTGGACCGTTCACTCCATGAGCCGCCCGGCACCGCAAGCCCCTGAAGTAACTGAGCTAGCGCCGGCCGCGCCCGTTGAGTTACCGCCCGTGGCCCACCCCACGACCGATCCGGTGACGGCTGCTACGTTGGAAGAGCTTGCGAAGCCATGGTCATCCAAGGAATTCACTTTTGTAGATCCCTCCACGGGCAGCGCCACCCCCGCGATGGTCATCCACCTCCCAGGAGGCGCCTCCAACTCCAGCGCCGCCTATTGGGCGTTCTCCCTCGAAGTTCCGCTCCAAAAATGTCACCTCGAATATGTCACCGACCTGCATGACTTGGCTGCCCGCTTCGGCTTTCACGCCGCCCATCCCATGGTGGCGTCGCCCTGCGATGCCAGCGTCTACGATCCTCTGCAAATGGCCACGATCGATTCCGGCGCCTGGGTCCGCGGAGCGATTGTGCAAGGCGCGGGACTTCGCCCTCCCATCGTTATCGAAATCAAAGTCGAAGGGAATAACCTAGTCGCCGATCGAATCGAATGAAGTCCCGCCGCGTCCTCACAGAATCCTGCCGCGCGTAGTTTTGAAGGCGGTCGCGAGCCGCGCCCTAATCTCTCTTCGGCGAGCCTGCGGCGACGCCGCGACAGAACTCCACCACCCGCGCTTCCGCCCAATGGCGTTCCGAACCGCTCCAGCACGAAATGAAGCTACAGTGTCCGCCGTGCTCTGGCGCCTCTAGCCCAATCCGCGGATTGTCCCTGATGGCCGAAGCGGCAAACAGCGAAAAAGGAACGATGGGATCATCCTTCGCCGTCAAGATGAGTGTGGGCACGGAAATTTCCCGAGTGCTTCTGACCGCGCTGGCCCGCTCGTAATAGTCCACGGCGTCCCGGTAACCGGAGTGCGGCGCGGTGATCGCGTCGTCGAACTCGCGAATCGTTTGCAGGCGATCGAGCCCGCTGAGGTCGAACTTCCCAGGAAACAGACGCGCCTTGCGCCGCATGCGGGCTTTCAGACGCCGCACGAAGTGCGTCTGGTAGAAGCGATTGCCCGGCCGCGAGATGGCATCCACGCAAACCGCAAGTTCGAGCGTGGGACAGATGCCGCACACCGCGATGAGTTCCGCGGGTGCCGCCGCGCCCAGTTCCCCGGCCATTTTCAGTACCAGGTTTCCGCCCATAGAATAGCCCGCGAAACAGATGTTCCGCAGGCCGTCCCGGGTAATCAGTTCTTCCAACACGGCGCGAAAATCGCCGCTGAGACCGGAGTTATAAACCGTGGGAGTCAGACGGTCGCTGCCGCCGCAATTTCGCTGGTTCAACCGCACCACATGGAACCCGGAAAGGAAAGCCTTCTCCGCCGCTCCGCGCATGTAGGAGGATTCGCTCGACCCCTCGAGCCCGTGCACCAGAACAAGCGTCGGGGACTCGCGCTTGGCCTGCCAGTGGCACTTCCCCAGAATCTGTGTGCCCGCCTCCACTTCAAACAGGCGTTCTTCGGCCTGTGGCAGACTCGGCGTGCGCCGCGGCCAAAGCGCTCCGGCCAGTGTCATGAGGTGCGGCTGCCGCAGCAGCGGATGTGGAACGAACGAGCGCATGGACGCGAACCTCCATCATACTCACGCCCGGCGCAATTCCCTGCAGCCCTTTTGGACTATCATGGCTGCCGCTGTCCCTTACGTCGCTGTTTCACAATTCATCGCCTCGAGGTCTCCATGAGCGCTCTCGAAAGCTTCCCCCGCGTAACGCCGTTTCTCTGGTTCGACTCAAACGCCGAAGAGGCCGTCGATTTCTACCTCACCATCTTCAAAAACTCGCGCCGCCTCGACGATCTGCGTACCCCCGACGACAGCCGCGTTCCCAAGGGCAGCATTCTGACCATCGCCTTCGAACTCGATGGCCAAAAGTTCACTGCCTTCAACGGCGGCCCCATCTTCAAGTTCACGGAAGCAATCTCGTTTGTCGTGCGCTGCGACTCACAGGAGGAGGTGGACCACTACTGGTCGAAGCTCACCGCCGGAGGCAGCGAGATTCAGTGTGGCTGGCTCAAGGACAGATTCGGCCTCTGCTGGCAGATTGTGCCCGCCCGCTTGCCGGATCTTATCCGGCACCCCAAGGCCATGCAGGCCATGCTGGGCATGAAGAAGCTGATCATTGCCGATCTCGAGCGCGCCGCGGAATCATGAACCGTGCTCGGTCTCGGCCATGAAATGTAGCGCCCGTTCCCCCAAAACGCTTAATATGTTGATGTCTGCGTGATAATTCCGGAGAGGTGCTATCGATGCGATTCGTAAGGCCGGTCTTTGCCTGGGCTTTCCCCTTGCTGATTTGTGCTGCCGTGTCCGCTGTCTTCCCTGCTGCATTCGCTGCCGGGCAAACCCCGCCAAAAACTGCGCCGCAGGAAAAAACGGCCGCGCCGCACGTTCAGGCTGATCTCGACCAGGTCATGCGGGGCATTCTTTTCCCCAATGCCAACGTCGTCTTTTTCGCCCAGAACAACGATCCCGCCTCTGTGAAGCCCACCTCCCAACCGTCCTCGTCCACCGATCCGCTTACCAGCGTGTATGGCGGCTGGCTCGCTGTCGAGAACAGCGCTCTGGCGCTTTCCGAATCGGCAAACCTCCTGACGATCCCGCGCATCTGCTCGAACGGCAAGCCCGCACCGGTAACCAATCCGGACTGGATAAAGTTCGTCGAAGGCGTGCGCGCTGCGGGACTAGTCGCCTATCAGGCCGCGCAGTCCAAAGACACCGACAAGATGCTCGATGCAGCCGATCAAGTCGGCACCTCCTGCTTGAACTGCCACGACCGCTTTCGCAAGAACGTCGCCGATCGCTGCACGTAACCGCTCAGCGCTGCGGACGCTTGAGAGTCTTGGATTAAGATTGGCCGTGGATTGGCACAGCCTGTATGACCTAGCGTAGCTGGACCGGCGTTTCAACCGAGTTCTTAAGGCATTGGACGACACAAAGCAAATCGCCTACCTCGAAGAGTACGACAAGTACTGCAGGCTGAACCGCAAGCTGTCGTTTATGAAGGCGTATTGGTATGTGCTTGCAGCGACTCCCCTCCCATTTGTGGCTTTCTTTGTAGCTCGCAGCGGCGATTTTCATCCACAATTGTGGAATGCAATTATGTTTGCCTCGCTCGCCTGGGCAGAGATTGTCGCCATCTATGCGATGGTAGTCTTGATTCGATGGTTCGTCTTTCGTTGTCCCCGTTGCGGATGGCGGTTTGGTAGTGGCGTTAAATGCGGCTCCTGCGGGCTTCCAAGATCTCGTCCATTGGCGAACTGAGCCTATGTGTTGGGTGAGCAGTGAACCGCGTAAGCCCTGACAAATTCCCCCCCGAAATGTGGCCCGTTCGGATTCATTCGCCTAATCCCGTCCGCTTGACCAGTCCCGACGCTCCCCCTAGAATAAGAATTCATCAATGCAAGTCGCCACCCGATGTAATGATTTCGCAGCCCAGTGGCTTGCCGCTGGGCTGTGCGGTTTTTAGGCGGCTTTTTCTCGGCTGGAGGAGACCTGGATGGAAGGTGCGATCACCGAAGCGCTGACATTTGACGACGTCCTCTTGCTGCCCGGCAAGTCCGCGATTCTGCCCACCGAGGCGGACACGCGCACCTGCCTCACCCGCAAGATCGCACTGAACATTCCGGTCGTCTCGGCGGCCATGGACACCGTCACCGAATCGCGCCTGGCCATCGGCATGGCCCGGCAGGGCGGCCTCGGCTTCATCCATCGCAACATGACCATCGACCGCCAAGCCGAAGAGGTCGACCGCGTAAAGCGCTCGGAAAGCGGGATGATCGTGGACCCCGTGACCATCGCGCCCGAAGACACGGTGCGCCGCGCGCTCGATTTGATGAACAAGTACCGTGTTTCCGGTCTGCCGGTCACCAGGGGCCCGCGCCTGGTCGGGATTCTCACCAACCGCGACCTGCGCTTCGAGAAGAGCCTCGATCAGCCGGTCAGCGCCGTCATGACCAAGGACAACCTGATCACCGTTTCCGTCGGCACCACTCTGGAAGAGGCCGAAAAACTCCTGCAAAGGCACCGCATCGAGAAGCTGCTCGTCGTCGACCAGCAGTACCACCTGAAGGGCCTAATCACCGTCAAGGACATCCAGAAAAAGCTCGAGTATCCCAGAGCCACCAAGGACCCGCAGGGCCGCTTGCGCACTGGCGCGGCCATCGGCGCCACAAAAGATTATCTCGAGCGCGCGGTGGAACTCAGCCGCAATGGCGTCGACGTTCTCGCGCTGGACACGGCGCACGGCCATTCCACAAGAGTGATGGACGCCATCCGCGCGGTAAAACATCGTCTGCCGGAGATGCAAGTCATTGCCGGCAACGTGGCCACCTACGATGGGGCGCGCGACCTGATCGCGCTGGGCATCGATGGCCTGAAGATCGGCATCGGCCCCGGCTCGATCTGCACCACGCGCGTGGTTACCGGCGCAGGTGTTCCCCAAATCACCGCCATCCTGGAAGCCTCGCGCGCGGCGAAAGATACCGGAGTGCCGCTCATCGCCGATGGAGGAGTGAAATATTCTGGCGACATCTCCAAGGCCATCGCCGCCGGAGCATCCGTGGTGATGATTGGCGGCCTGCTGGCCGGGACCGAAGAATCCCCCGGCGAGACCATTCTGTATCAAGGTCGGACGTTCAAGTCCTACCGCGGCATGGGCTCGCTCGGCGCGATGGAGGCCGGCTCGGCCGACCGATACGGACAAGAAACCGCGGAGCGCGGCAAGTCCGTTCCGGAGGGAGTAGAAGGGCGCGTGCCCTATAAAGGGCCGCTCGGCGGACTAATCGAGCAGCTTATCGGCGGATTGCGCAGCGGCATGGGCTATTGCGGCGCCGCCAATTTGCAGGAGCTTCACGAGCGCAGCCGCTTCGTGCGCATCACCTCGGCCGGCCTGCGCGAGAGCCACGTCCATGATGTCATCATCACCCGGGAAGCCCCCAACTATCAGGTCGAATAGGCCGCCGGGATGACGCGACTCGCAGCTTGGCTGCTGGTTGTCGCCTGGGCCGCCCTGATGTTCAACTTCTCCACCGACTCGTTTTCCAAAGAGCATACTTCTCGTTTCATTCTCCCGATTCTGCAATGGCTTCTGCCTCGCGCCAGCGCCGAGACCCTCGATTTCCTTCATTTCCTGATTCGCAAGGGCGCCCACCTGTTTGAGTATTTCATCTTCAGCGTCCTGCTGTTCCGCGCCGTGAGAGCTCCGGCCGAGGGCTGGAACCCGCGATGGGCCGCCACCGCGCTGCTTCTTGCCGCTGTGTTCGCCGCCTCCGACGAATACCATCAGACCTTCGTTCCCAGCCGCGGACCCTCCATCCAAGACGTCCTGCTGGACACCTCGGCCGCCGCCGCCGCGCAACTCATACTGTGGCGCTGGCTAAAGCGAGCCACGCCTTCGCAGCCTGACGCGTAGTGCGCCAGTTTCCGGGAGGAGGACCTCACAGGACTTGGCTTCTTTGTGGGTGTAAAGTGGGGGCAGCGGAAGGGCACCGGGGAATTCTAGTTTGAAAGAAGCCCAACATGGACGATGGACGTTTCTTGAAGGCTTGCCAGTTGCAAGACGATGGGAAGTTCAAAGAAGCCATTGATGAATTCCTCACAATTGCCGAAGACACGGAAGATCCGGTAGACAAAGCCGGAGTAGACAAAGCCGGAGTCTACCTCAATGCAGCCACAACGCTTAAAGTGTTGGGCGAGTATGAGCAAGGGAGATCGCTATTGGGTGTTGCTCGGAGCCTTCTCGCGTCCTCTCATACTTTGCAGCTTGAATCTGACCGCGACGTTGAGGTTTTGGTGCTAGAAATGCGGCTAGATTTCGATGAAGCAGATTTTCTCAGTCATGAGGGCAAAATTGAAGAAGCGCTCGCAAAATTTGATTTGCTGCTCAAGAAATATGGGCAAACAATGCAGGAGGCAGAATTTCGAGCGACCTATGAGATGACCCAAGCCCGGCGAGCATTTATCCTGGCAGATCTCGGACGGTGCAAAGAGGCACTTCCGATCTTGGAGGAGGCTGAATCGTTTAAAGGGCGCAAGGCGGAGACCCGCTTCTATTTGGGCCACTGCTATTTAGCTAACGATAATTACAGCAAAGCAATGGGAAGGCTTCTTGAAGCTCTTAGAATTGGCTTGTACCAGAGATTGGAGTATCGCGCCCACTGCGAGCTAGGGATCGTTTATTTCACACTGAAAGATTACGAGCAAGCAAAATTGGAATTTGAAAAGTGTGCTGAGACGGCGGACGAAGAATATATGCAACAGGCTCAAATCTGGAAATGGCTTGAGAACACGTCACGAGTTCTAGGGTTGAAAGAAGAGGCGGATCGCTACTCCAAACTGACGATGTCTTCCTGATTCGACGCGGGTCCCGGTGCCTGCGAAACATCCAATATCGGAGACTGACCCACTGCCGTCCGACCCTTGTGTCTCGCGCGAACGTGTTGACAAAGATGCCAGAATAGAACTTGGCGAGGCCGTGGCCTTCACGGACCGTCAACCGACTTTGCCATCGCCTCCGCTCGGACCGTCGAAATACTGGCCCTGTGTTTTCAATCACTTCCGCGTTGCCCATCGAAATAGGCAGAGCATATGTCTTGCGTTTTGACAACGATACAAACTTGCCATTTCCGTAACCAGCCTGTTTTGATATCGATGCAAACTGGCGGGGGCACCCCCCATTTCTAACTCACTGAAAAAACAAGGCCCGCTCTACGTGAGAGAGTGGTCCCGCAAGTAGCTGCCGACAATGAGCACTCCAAGAATGCCTACTTCGGAGCCTTAGGCGGGCAGTGCGCGTCATAGGTCGCCTGCATCTGTCTCAGTTTGAGCACGCCGTAGATCACAGTGACCGCCATCGCAGTAACGAGAACCGCGGAGAACCGTTTTTCCATGCCGTAGTCGCCGTCCCGATACGCGACATAACTAGCGGTAATCAAGCACAAGATCAGGATGTTAATGATCCAGTTCACTGCCTTTGGCACGACGAAGTCCAAGGTGCCGAAGCCGGCGAGCTGGTAGAGCATGAACGGCAGGATGGCCACTGCTGGTAGAAGCTCCGAAGCACCCAATGTGATGTCGACCGCGCCCGGCGCTCGGTTATGCAAGAGCGTGCTGTGCGCCAGTTCATGGAATAGCGCCGGCACCGCACCCAGGAACGGAACCACGCCTAGCAACTCGATCACCAGAGACCCGCTCCAGGTTCCGATCCTAGAGGAATGATCGGCGCCGGCATCCGACGATTGCGAGCCAATGAACAGGCCGCCCACGATGGCTGCCGCGCTCGATAGCATCAGCATCTCCACCGTAATGCCGAAGCTCGCCGGTTCGCCTGTCTTGATCAGCAGCAGACCCATGAAACCCGGGGTGTAGAACATCACGCGCACAAGCCGCGCCCACACTCTTGCGTCGCGTTCCGGCGGCAGGATCGGCAGCGGAAGTCCGTCAGTTCCGATAGTTGGTCTAACTTTCGACATAGCGGTGTCCTCAAGCCGCAAAAGATTTGCGGATCGCAAAGGGTGTTGCGCCTACTGCCGTGTGATGAGGTTCAGTCCCTTATCTTTTGGCGCTTTTCGCCATCGCTTTAAGTGCCAAGCCTTCCGGTTCCTTCATCTTGTGTTTTTTGAACTCCTCGAAAAGGCCTTCGTCCGTCAAATCAAGCGGGTGCGAATGCTCCCAGTCGTGGTGCGCAATCTTCATCAGGCGTTTGATCACATGATCGTCGTCCACCTCGATCGCCAGCTCTCTGCGACTATCAAAGCTCCCAGGGGCCAGATTGATCGAGCCCACGATGGCGCGGGCATTGTCCGCAAGGAGCATCTTGGCGTGCAGTTTAAGGTGCTTCAATTTGTGAATCTTGATGCCGACGTCGTGCATGCTGCGCATCCCCCCGACTTCTTCTACCAACTTTCCCTTTTTCAGCTTATGAGGAGGTCGGACCATCACGTGAACCTTTACTCCACGGCGTGCCGCTCGGATCAGCCGTTCAATGATGACGGCATCCTGGTAGCGCTCGTTCTGCAAGAAGATGGAGTCCTTCGCGCCGTCAATGAACTGCGCAATGCGCTCTCGCCCGTTGCCGCCGCACCAGATGAGATGTGAATGCTCGTTCCCTTGGAAGGGCTTGCGGTGCCAGTCGGCTTCGAAGCACTCGCTGATTTCGGCAACTTCGTGCGCATGAGAAGTGACGACGGCGTAATCGCGTGTTGCGGTCAGATTCTTAGTGTCCAAGTTCAGAGAATTCACAAAGGCCGTCGTGTCATCCACGATCATCGACTTCTCGTGGGTGACGTCATACGCAGGGTTGCTGTCGATCACTTCGATCCCGGCAGCCGCGAGCTGTTTGTGGGATTCCTTGTTCTCCGATTCGCCATCACGGCGGGCGGGATTCAGCATGACCCGGACGTTTACGCCTCGACGATGGGCGTCAATCACGGCCTTAAGAAGGGACGGATCCGAGAAAAGAAACATCTTGATGCGCAGCGACTTTGTCGCGCCGCTGATAGCATCCAGAAACGGCTTGACCGAATCGTCTGGCATAACGATCAGGGAACGTGGCACTTGCCCTCCTTGAAATGACTCGAGCGAACTCCGACCGCGTCGAGTCACTTGCTCGCCACATCCTAGTTCTTATTTCGCGGGCGCCCCATTGTCAGAAGTACTAGCGCGTAGCCTCCCGCGTGAGCGCCGGGCAGTCAGGCGCCTTCTACCGCCGGCATGCCGAAGGAAGTCCGACGCGCCCGGTACAACGACCATCCTGGTAGAACTGCGAGCGGATTTTGCCAGGTAGCTCTGGCGAATACACGGTAGGAACCCTCGGATGTTATGGACACCGCGTTGCACCTTGGGAGCGCGGTAGCTTTCCGTATCGAGCGAAAACGAGCTCAGTCGTGCAGGACAACACTCAGGAGGGAGTTGTGGACGCTGATCTCTCTGCGATTGTATCGGATGAAGCCGAGGTTCCTAAATTTGTTCATGAAGAAATTGACTCGGGAGCGCGTTGTCCCGACCATTTCCGCCAGAGTCTCTTGCGATACTTTGGCAACCACTGTTTCAGGCGTGTCCTGCTTGCCGTAACGAGCGAGCAAAAGGAGCGTGCGAGCCAGACGCTTCTCGCTGGAGTTGAAGAGCTGGTCTATCAGGTCTCCCTCGACTCGGATGCTCCGCGCCAGCATATGGGACAGGAAGCGGTCGGAGAACGCCAGCTCAGTGTGGAGCAGGCGAATCATTTCTTCTTTCTCAATCGTGAGGACCGTGGTAGGCGCAATCGTGGTCGCCGTCCCCATGCGAGCATCCTGTGTTGCCAGGCACCCTTCCCCCAAAAACTCGCCCGGCCCTAGGATCGCCACAACCGCTTCTTTGCCGACCGCATTGACCACTGTAAGCTTCACACCGCCTTCCTGAATGTACATGACGTTCGTCGCGGGATCGCCCTGCGAGAAGACAGTTTCTTTTGCTCGAAACGTCTTGACCTTTCTCCCCAAACCGGTCGAACCCAGAAAACATTTCACATCGAAGGCGGGGGTACTGGCATATGCCTTTCGAGGGTGATGGCGCACCTTAACGGAAACGGATGGGGTTGGTAACGAAACGGTCCAACTCATGTCACCATGCACCTGGCCCGATCCCATAATCCCTCCTCAGTTTTAGTCTCCACCTGGATTGTCAGGAGCATTGCCTCGCTCCTGGTGAGCGCAAGGAACAGCTCGGATAATGCCTGGACTTGGCTGGGTAACATCCCTGTCAGTTCTGTCAGGTTACGGAAATGGCCTATCCTGGCGGATAACTCTATAGGTGTGGGCCGCGCACTAGGGGATGCGCATGCCGTCGACTACCTGTTCAGGTCTGATTGAGTGACGAGCTAGCGCGTCGCCAGGGCTGACGAAGCGGTGCTACAGAAGCAAAAAAGGCCCGCTCCGAAAACAGAGCTGGCCCAAAAGTAGATGCCGCCAAAGGCGCCAAAGAATCGTTAGGATTTCGCGGTTGCTTCCTCCGGTTCCTTCTCCTTCGCCGCGGGCTTCTCGCCTTCCTTCTTTTCCTTCTTGCGCAGCTTAGAGCCGAGCAATTCAAGGATCGCCAGTTCCGCCCCATCGCCGATGCGGAAGCCGGCGTGGACGATGCGAGTATAGCCGCCGGGACGATCGGCAAAGCGAGGAGCGAGGTCCTCGAAGAGCTTTTTTGTCGCTCCGGGTGTCATGAGAAATGCCGCAGCCTGGCGCCTGGTATGCAGCGTGTCCCGCTTGCCGAGCGTAATGATTCGCTCGACGATGGGCTTGGCAGCCTTGGCACGCGTAACCGTCGTCGTGATGCGTTCCTTCTCGATCACGTTGGTGACGAGGTTGCGCAGCGTAGCTCGGCGGTGCGCCGGCTGGCGGCCGAGCTTCGATCCTGAGTTCAAGTGTCGCATGGTCGATGAACGACGCCGTTACAGCCCGGCAGTCTCCTCCGGGGTTGGCGGCGCGGTTTGGCTCGGGAGCGGCGGCCAGATGATCCGGCCGTGCTCGTCGAACTTCATTCCCAGGCCCAGTCCCATTCTGGTGAGAATTTCCTTGATCTCGCTCAGGGATTTGCGGCCGAAGTTCTTGGTCTTCAGCATTTCGTTTTCCGTCTTCTGCACGAGTTCGCGAATCGTCTGAATGTTCGCGTTCTTCAGGCAATTGTAGGAGCGAACGGAAAGCTCCAGCTCTTCCACCGAACGGTCGAGTTGCTCCAGGCGCGGATCGTTGTACGATTCCACCGCCTCCTCGGGCAACTCGGGCTGCTCTTCGAGGTTGATGAAGATGCTCATGTGGTCCTTAATCAGCTTCGCGGCAAACCCAATGGCATCCTGCGGCGTGATGGCCCCGTTCGTCCATACTTCGAGCATCAGCTTGTCGTAGTCGGTCATCTGGCCGAGTCGCGCGGCTTCCACCGAGTAGTTCACCTTGCGCACCGGAGAATGGACCGAATCCACCGGGATGTAACCGATGGGAAGATCCTCGTCGAAGTTGCGGTCGGCGCCCACGTATCCGCGGCCGTTCTTGACGCGCATCTCGAGCTGCATCTTGCCGCCTTCACTGACGGTGGCAATGTAAATGGTCTTGTCCAGGACGGCGAAATCCGCGTCCTCTTCGATCATGGCCGAGGTCACCACCCCCGGGTTTTCGGCCACCAGCGTGATGGTTTTGGTCTGATCGGTGTTCAGCTTGAGAGGCACTTGCTTCAGGTTCAGGATGATGTCCGTGGCATCCTCGACGACGCCCGGAATCGAACTAAACTCGTGCAGGACGCCTTCAATCTTTACTGCGGTGATCGCCGCACCCTCAATCGAACTCAGCAGCACGCGCCGGAGTGAATTGCCCACCGTCGTGCCCCAGCCGCGCTCGAAAGGCTGCGCCGAAAACTTGCCGTACTTGTCGGTCAGAGAATCGAGCTCTGCTGCCAGTCGCTTTGGTTTCTGAAAGCCCTTCCACATCGTGAAGTCCCTCCCTCCCCGCGAACGGGGCCATCCGTAGAAACTGTGTGCTCTGCGAGCCGCTACTTCGAGTACAGCTCGACGATCAGCTGTTCGGTAATCGGCGGCGTCTGCACGTTCTCGCGCTTGGGCAGCGCGGCCACCCGCGCCTTGCAGTGCTCCCGGTCGATATCCAGCCAAGACACCACATTCTGGCTCTGCGCAACGTTGCGGGCCTCGAGAATCATGGTGTTCTGATGCATCTTGTCCTTGAGCTGAATCTCCTCTCCCACACTAATCAGGTAGGATGGGATATTGACCTTGCGTCCATTGATGAGCACGTGACCGTGCAGCACCAACTGCCGCGCCTGCGACCGCGAACTGGCCAGACCGGCCCGCCACACGGCGTTATCCAAACGCCGCTCAAGCATGACGATCAGGTTCTCGCCGGTCGGCCCCTTGGCTTTCTCGGCCTTGTGAAAGTAGTTGCGGAACTGCCGCTCTAGCAGTCCGTAGGTGCGCTTGACCTTCTGCTTCTCGCGCAACTGCAGGCCGTAGCCGGAAGTCTTGGAACGCCGCGCCTGCCCGTGCTGTCCGGGCACGAAATTGCGCTTCTCGATCGCGCACTTCTCCGTAAAACACCGCAGCCCCTTCAAGAAAAGCTTTTGGCCTTCCCTGCGGCACAGGCGGCAAACCGCTTCCCGATGTCTTGCCACTTCGTTTTCTCCTTTGCTCGAATGCTCGAAACTACCGGCTCCGTCCGCTAGACGCGGCGGCGCTTGGGCGGACGGCAGCCGTTATGCGGCACCGGCGTGACGTCCTTGATATGAACGATATGCAGGCCGGCGGCGGCCAACGCGCGCACCGCGGACTCGCGTCCCGAGCCTGGCCCCTTGACCCGCACCTCGACGCTCTTCATCCCGTATTGGTCGCGCGCCACACCCGCTGCCGTCATCGCGGCCTGTTGCGCCGCGTAGGGCGTGCCTTTACGAGAGCCCTTGAATCCGATCGAGCCCGCCGACGACCAGCACACGGCGCGGCCATCCGGAGCGCTGATGGTGACAATCGTGTTATTGAACGTCGCCTGCACGCAGGCGAAGCCATGCGGCACCACCTTGCGCTCGCGCTTCTTCTTGAACTCTTTTTTGCGCTTGGCCGCCGGCTTTCCTGCTACCGGTGAAGCGGCCGCATCCTGCGGTTCTTTCGCCACGTTGCTCCCCTCTCGACTCGACTACTCAGCCCGTGTTACTTGCGGGCCATGGTCTTCTTCTTGGCCGCCACAGCGCCCTTCCGCGGACCCTTCCGCGTACGGGCATTGGTGTGCGTCCGCTGGCCCCGCACCGGCAGGTTGCGCCGGTGGCGCAAGCCGCGGTAGCACTGAATCTCAATGAGGCGGCGGATGTTCATCTGGATCTCCTTGCGGAGATCGCCTTCCACGCGCCCTTCGGACTCAATCGCTTGCCGAAGCTGGTTGACCTCTTCTTCCGTCAAGTCCTTGATTTTCTTGGTCTCATCGACCTTGGCCTTGGCGCAGAGCGCCCGCGCGCGAGGCAGTCCAATGCCATAAATCGACGTCAAGCCGACCCAAAGCCGCTTCTGCGGCGGCAAATCTACGCCTGCGATGCGTGCCATTGCGCGATCCTCCTGCTATCCCTGGCGCTGCTTGTGCTTCGGGTTACTGCAAATCACCCGAACCACGCCGCGCCGGTGAATGACCTTGCACTTATCGCAAATCTTCTTTACCGAAGCTCGAACCTTCATTGCCGTGCTCCATTCTGTCCGTCTGCCGCGTCTGGACCAGCATTAGACTACTTGTAGCGGTAAACGATGCGGCCGCGCGTCAAATCGTAAGGCGAAAGCTCCACGGCCACGCGGTCTCCTGCCAAAATCCGGATGAAATTCTTGCGCATCTTGCCCGAAATATGCGCCAGGACCTGATGCTTGTTCTCCAGCTGCACGCGAAACATGGCGTTAGGCAGCGGCTCAATAACCGTCGCCATCACCTCGATGGCGTCCTCTTTCGGGTTCGAGGCATCTGTCTTTTTCTTTTCTGGACGTGGCGGCTTCGGCATAAACTCCCGTTACCAGGACGTTCCGGCGGCTTCGCGCGGCCGGGTCAAAATCCAAGGGCCCTTCGAGGTCACCGCAACGGTGTGCTCGAAATGGGCCGAATCGCTGCCATCAGTGGTGACCGCGGTCCAGTGGTCGTCCAGCACCTTCACCCCCGGACCTCCCGCGTTGACCATCGGCTCAATCGCGAAAACCATGCCTTCTTCGAGCCGCGGGCCGTGTCCCGGCTCGCCGTAATTCGGCACGTTCGGCTCCTCGTGCATTTTGGTGCCGATACCACTGAGAATCCGTCCTTTTCCACCCACTGCTGCACGGCGGCCGAAACATCGCCCAAGCGCTTGCCCGGCCGGACATTCTCTATCGCGCGATCCAGTGACTCCCGCGTCACGCGCAAGAGCTTCTCGCGCTCCGGCGCTATCTTGCCGACGCCAACCGTCACTGCCGCGTCTCCATAATAACCCTTGTACTCCACACCGAAATCCAGCGAGATGATGTCGCCCTCCCGCAGGCTCCGCGACGCGGAAGGAATCCCGTGCACGACTTCCTTGTTGACCGACGCGCAGAGCACGCAGGGATAACCCTTGTAGCCCTTGAAGGCCGGCCGCACCTTGTGTTCCGCCGCGCGGCTGACCGCAAAC
>Ga0206866_1155_pt2 | contig 14364 bp, 15 predicted proteins | sample Alteio_BWOrgCont_40_FD_152626 | JGI IMG/M metagenome (GOLD analysis project Ga0206866, IMG submission 152626) | Enriched cells from forest soil in Barre Woods Harvard Forest LTER site, Petersham, Massachusetts, United States -... | ecosystem: Environmental > Terrestrial > Soil > Temperate forest >... | reverse complement strand
ATGAGAAAATTTTTTGGCTCAAACCTAAATTAGTTGGTGAAATAAAATTTCATTCTTTCACAACCGACACCATTTTAAGACAAGCATCATTTCAGGGATTACGAGAAGACAAGCCAGCAAAAGAGGTCACTATCGAACTTCCCGTTCAAGAAAAAGAAATGAAGAATGAAAATTCTGAGCTGTTTGGGGTCAAGCTAACGAATGCCGATAAAATTTTATTTCCAGATGCAGGTGTGACGAAAGGTGATGTTGCTCGATTTTACGGGCAAATTCATCATTGGATCATGCCTCATGTTGCTAATCGTCCACTGATGCTTTTTCGATGTCCAGATGGAATCAATGGATTTTGTTTCTTTCAAAAACATGCAGATTCGAGACAGAAATTAAAAGGAATTAAATTTGTTAAGATAAAAGAAAAAAACAAAACGACTTTCTATATGGTTGTCGAAGAACCCAGCGGTTTAATTTCTCTCGCGCAATGGGGCGACCTCGAGCTCCATGGGTGGCAATCCGTCATTACTGATATAGATCATCCCAATAAAATGGTTTTCGATCTTGATCCCGGAGACAAAGTTCCATGGAGAAAGGTTGTACTGTGTGCTCAAGAGCTCCGCAAAGTTTTAAAAAAATTAAAACTTAGTTCGTATGTGAATTTGTCTGGGGGAAAGGGCCTACATATTCATGTTCCCCTTGAGCAGCATGGTGACTTCGACGACGTGAAGCGAGTAAGTTTAGCTATTGTGAACGAACTTCAAAGCCATTTACCTGATCTTGTGCTTAATAAGGCAACAAAGAGCATTCGTAAGAACAAAATTTTTGTAGACTATCTTCGTAACGGGAGAGGTGCTACGGCGGTCATTCCCTATTCATTACGTGCACGAAAAGAAGCGACAGTAGCTATGCCTGTTGAGTGGAAGGACCTTGGCAAATATAAACCAAATTCATTCACAATTAAAAACGCCGCTGCTTTTTTGCAACGGCGTAAATCGGATCCTTGGAAAGATTATTTTAAAAAGTAAATTATTTTTTGCCACCATCAGAATGAAGCATTTTTTCGACTTCTTCTAAGTGTTCTGTTTCTTGTCGAACGAAATCACGAGCGAGTTCTTCGAGCGCGATGTCATCGTGACTGACGGCGAGCTTGACAAGTTTTTTATAGAGATCAAGACCATGACGCTCAAAACTCAAGCTTTCGTTCAAAATAGCATTAACGGTATGCACATTTGATTCTTCAATTTTAACTTGTTCCATTGGAGGATGGCCGCCAAGGGCGGTGATTTTCTCGCCAATGATAGTTGCATGATCGACGCCCTCAGTTGCTTTGTCGCGCAACCATTTTTGAATGGGGATTCGATTGTGGCCCATAATCATAAAAGAATAGTGAAGGTAGCGCATAACGCCGGCCATCTCCGACATAAAAATTTCGCTCAAGCATTGCAAAACATCGTTGTGTTTTTCGGCCATGGTTAAATCCTTTCAAAAAATCACATGTCATTAGGTTTTTAAAATTAGCATGTAATTTATAAAATAAAAAGCCCCCGACGAATCGGGGGCTAGACTTGAGGATGGGGTCTACGCTTTTATTGTTGTTCGCTTCCTTTTTGCTCCTTTTGATCGGGCTTCATTTTATTAAATTTATGTTTGAATTCTTTTTCATGTTCGCGAAAGTGACGATGCATAAAGCTCATCATGCAATCGACAGTTTGTTTACGCTGATCTTTAGATAAAATTTTAAAATAAACTGTTTCTCTAAAATCTTCGCGAAGATCACCTAAGCCAGACATGCTTTTCTTAATTTGAGCAGCAAGTTTTGAAGAGACATCAGCTGAACCGTCATCGCTTCGAATATTATGTATATAATCGAGGCGCGCACTTTTCAGATCGGCCTCAAGTTGGATACTTTTCTTCGCCTTTTCATAGAAAGCATCTTCGACTGCTTTTTTCTGATCTGGTTTAAGATTTATCTTTTCACATGATTCAGGTCGCTTCGGTCCTTGATGATCATCAGAGTGAAACATTCCTAATGCACCCATGATTGCAAAGCTATCGTCAAAACCTTCGTGCCCTTCACCGGGATGAGCAAAGCTTGTTTTGCTCATCAACAGTGCTGAGATTGAAATGCTTACCATAAGAAATTTTTTAAACATGAGATCCTCCCATAGAGATTGTGCTGTCTGATGTACTTAGAATAATCGCCGAGTATGTAATGAAAGTGGAGGTCCAGTTTTTTCAATTTATTTTTGCTGTGACAGTATTACCCAAGAGTTCCGCCACGATGACCCCCACTTATGACGCATCGGGGATTTAGAAGAAAGTGTCTAAGGATCAGACAGTGGCACGGGCGTTGCTCAATAGAGGGCAAAGTAAGAAAAGAAAAAAAATAAGGAGATACAACAATGAAATTTTCAATTTTAACATTAGCGAGTGGTGTGCTTGTGAGCTCAAGCTTAATTTTGTCGGGTTGTGGTAAGAGCGCCGATCAAATTGCACAAGATGCCCGCAATGTTGTTCAAAACGAATCAAACAGAGCATCTTCAACTTCATGGATTTCTGACTGCCAGGTGCAAGGTCTTCCTGGCATTGCAATGACAGAGAAAGAAATTTTTGACATTTCACCTCAACATGCAACGAAGAAGGTCATTTATTTCTCTGACACTAAATGCAACGACGTTTCATTTGTTGTTCAATACAAAGGAACGGCGCAAATTCACGATGGTGATCCTCAAAACAAAAATGCAAAAACCATCGACTTTAGCTTTCAACAAGTGACACTCACACCTGTTACCGATGTTACAAAAGGTCTTTTGAACACGGGTAGCATTTGCGGTATCAGCAATTATCAAACAAATACCGAGACAGACATTACTAGTGGCTCAGGAAAAGCTACGTGCCCTAGTAAAGGAGCTCGTTCTACATATAATGTGATTCTGATTAACGGTAATCACATGTACCTGGGAGGCGACGGTGATCAAACAGATGCAAATGAACGTCCTTCTCAAGTAGATACAAACAAACCATTTACTCGTCAGGGTTAATGCTTTGGTTGGTATCAAAAGTGCGCGCATGGTGGTTGATTCTTCCATGCGCGCCTCCATTTAACACTTAACAAGGAGCAGGTTTATGTTCGGACATAGCACACAGCAAAAAACTGAAAACAAAGGCGCTTCGAATTGGAACTTGTTTGTCGACAAAGTTAAAAGTTGGGTGAATCCAATAAAACCCGTTGAAGAAACAAAAAGTAAATTCGCCGGAAAAAAAGATGAAGTTGTTCAGCGTTTTAAAAAAGTCTACGAAGCGGCTAGAGCAGAAGCAGAAGTGCAGCTCAGAGAATTCCTTGCGCCCTTTGTAGAAAATAATCTGAAGCAAAAAGCTGAACAGAAAGCGGATCAACGTGGTGACGAAAAAGATGTCACTGCCGAAAACAACGATGTCGGGCCTGGCTTTTCAGAGTCGACGATGACTCCGCGAATTCCGCTGGCGGGCAAGTATCCTAAAAAGCATTAAGTGAAAAATTAGAGATCTGCTGAAATTTGATTTGAATTTCTTCGGGCAGAATGTGGATGTGGGTTGCTACTATAAGAAGAGACTCCCAGCGAGGCCGGAAAGTTTGTTCTTAAAATATGATCCCAGAGCGGGGAGCTCACACCGTAACCCGCATCCATATTCATATAATGATGTTTTAAATGATGTTTCTTAATCGCTTGCCACCAAGCTGCCTCATAATTCGAGTGATGAATGAGGTAGTGATTGGTGTCATAAAATAAATAGCCAACCATGAATCCCGCAAACCAACAATCAACCCAATTGATAGGTAAGATTGCTTTCGCGCCGAAAAATAAAAGTGATGCGAGTGCGATGCCCACCGTCGGCGGCATCACAAGACGCCATGAATCTCGAGGATAGTCATGGTGAATGCCGTGAAAGAGAAAATGCAAACGCTTTGTGAGCGGGTGAGTTGGTTGATAGTGAAACAGAAAACGATGCAATGCGTATTCAAAAAAAGTCCAGAAAAGGAGACCAAGAAAAAATTGCAAGGCCGCTAAACCTAGTCCCACAGCGCCTTTCGTGACGCAGTCGTAAAACAAATATCCAACGAGGGGCGCAAAAATAATGATTGGAGTGATGGGATGAACTTTCGTCAGTGTTTCTAAAAAGTTATTTTGAAACAACCGAATCGAGACATCGTCATTTGATACAAAAAATTTTTTATTCATCGTCATCAAATTGTCTGCGGAGGGAGAAATCTTGTCAATGATAGACACGTTGCAGCTCTAAAAATCGCTTTCTTTTTCATTTCGACCATGGTCTTCTTCGCCCACTAAACGGAAGGGGAGGGGACCATGTTTCGTTCAGTTCTTTACGCTATTTGTGTATCTATTTTTTCTACGTCTTTCAGCTTAGCAAACACCACAACCGTTGATGCCGGTCAAAAACACCTCAATGAGGTGTGGACTCGTACTGGGATTGACCTCGAATTTGTCAAACGGCATGCCCTGAATGACCAAAAATGTGCCGCTTCATGGACAAATTATTTGGGCTGCATTCAAGCAGCTCAAGTTTACATGCAAGTTCCTTTTGCGAGAAACGCCACGGTTATTGTAACGGATCAGTGGCTTAACGAGCTGAAGAGCATCTATGCACAGCTGTACTCAAAAACCGACGTCAAAATTGAAGCAGATTTTGGATTTTATAAAATTGCGACAATCACTTTCGTTAAAACTGCTGACTCAAACACGTTGGCATCTGATGTTCAGCAAAAACAATTTCTGATTAAAAAGATTTTAAAAGAAAACACTACTGTGTGGAAAGACACGTTTTATAAACCGGGCACACCTCATCTTCCTTTAAATGAGTTGCTCTTATGGATTCAGAAAAATCGTTTGAATTATCAAAACGAAGCTTTCTTATCTGGACTGGCATACAACAAATTTTTAGTTGATGCGGTTGATGCTCACGCATCGATCATTCCTGAAGAGATCATTGAGGAGCGCGAGAAAAATATCGGCAACGGCTACATGGGTTTGGGTGTTGAAATGCGCATGGTTGCAGATCAAGTGATGGTCGCGACTGTTGACGACGGCTCTCCCGCCATGCTCGCAGGCTTCAGATACAAAGATGTTATCGTTTCAATTGACGGAAAAAATATTGAGGACATGCCTCTCATTAACGTTCGCGATATGATGCGCGGACCGATGGGTTCGAGAATCATCGTCACTGTGCAAAGAGGCGGCAAACTTGTTCCGATCTCTCTTACAAGATCAATGATTGCGCCCCAACCTGTGAAAAGCAAAATTCTGAGATCGACAACTCGTGATGGGCAAAATCATGTGATGGGTTATGTCTCTATCGCAGATTTCAATAGCGGCAATATTTGCGGTGGCGTTCGTGATGCTATTAACAAAGTTCAAAGCCAGGGAATTGAAGCTTTGATTATCGACGTCAGAAATAATCCAGGTGGAAGTCTTGTAAAGACGGCATGCACATTGGGTTTATTTTTAGGGCCCAATCAGCCGGTTGTTGAAGTGCATAACAATACAAACAAAGTTTATTCACCTCGCGATATTGAATATTTTGTTCCGACACCTCCGGAAGTTCAGCGAATTGTAAATAGACCTGTAATTGTTTTGCAAAATGCTGGGTCAGGCAGTGCCGCAGAAATTTTCGCGGGCACGTTGCAAGCCGCAGGTGTGAGCGTCAATATTGGTGTGCGTAGCTTTGGAAAAGGCTCATCTCAAGATCTCTTTGGTCCTAAAGACGCCAGGTCGGGACGCATCTCTGAGGCAGGTTTAGAAGGCATTGATGATAAATCTCTTCAAGAAATGGAAATCTATAAAACGCAGGGCTATTATTATTTAGTAATCAACCAACAATGGATTTATTCACCGCAGGTTGTGGGAGTCTCGCCTGACATTGAGAGATACGTGCTTCCCAATCCTACAGAAGTCGATAAGATTTTTTCGCGAGAAGAAGATGTGTCGCCTTTGTCATTGGGACAAGTTTCTCAGGCTAATAAAGAACCTCGTCCCGAAGTGACGGCATTCTATTCTTCATGCATGAATCAACTTGGTGTCGCAGAAGATAGTTATAAAGCGCACCAAAATGACCAATTGCCTCCGGATTACCAACTTTATTCGGCAGAAGATGTCGCTGCGTGCGCAGTTCATTTGATTACACAGGCGGGTTCTGCTAGACACTGACCGGTGAACAAATTTCGGTTAGCGCGACAGACGAAGTTAGCAGTGCTGATGATAACACTGCCTGTGTTTTTATTGAGCGCTCTCAGCTTTGGACAGGTTAACGGCCCCTGGTGGCAGAGCGCCGTTTTCTACCAAATTTTCGTTCGTAGTTTTCAAGATTCAAATGGCGATGGCATTGGTGATCTTCGTGGCATCACAGGGCGCATGAATTATCTCAATGATCTCGGCGTTAATGCTCTTTGGCTCACACCGATTTTCAAAAGTCCTTCGTATCATGGTTATGACGTTGTTGATTACAAAGCAGTGGACCCTGCTTATGGCACAATGGCTGACTTTGATCGCTTGATTGCCGAAGCTCATCGTCGTGGTATTCGGGTGATTCTTGATATTCCGCTCAATCACACATCATATAAACATGAATGGTTTATAGAGAGCGCGGGGCTGAGACCTCGCTTTGCGACATCGGGTGTGGGGGCGTCTCGTGATTTTTATCAGTGGAGCGAGCAAAACCCTGGCTGGCCCGGCGATCACTGGCATTTTTTGAATAACGCTTTTTATTACGGCTTTTTTGGTTCAGGAATGCCCGATCTGAATTTACGAAATAAAAAAGTCATCGATGCATTAAGCGATGTGCTTGAATTTTGGGCCCGTCGTGGCGTTGATGGATTTCGTCTCGATGCTGCTCGCTATTTTGTTGAGGGGCCTCACGGAGAACCTGACACCTCCGAAACACATCAACTCATTCAGTATTGGACGCGATTAATGAAGTCGCGATTTCCGCAATTATATTTTGTGGGAGAAATTTGGGCTGATGCGCCCACCATCGGAAGCTACGTCAATAGCGGAAGTGAATTAGACATGGCTTTTGATTTTCCACTTTCGTACGGACTTCTCGATTCTTTGCGCGATGGAAACGTCGATCATTTCGCGGGAACTTTGCAATATGTTTCGCAATCGGCGCGCCTTGATCGTCTAGGAACTTTTCTTACGAATCATGATCAAATCCGAATGGCGTCGCAAGTTGGCGATCAAATCGACAAAATGAAATTGGGCGCGTTTGTGCTTCTTACGTTACCCGGCACACCGTTTATTTATTACGGCGAAGAAATTGGTTTGGTAAATGGCGTTGTGCCGAATCCGCAAGATGATCTTGGTAAGCGAACACCAATGCCATGGACCAGTGATGGTGGTGGCCGTGGATTTACGACGGGGACGCCGTGGAATCCATTTTCTTCGGGTGACGAAAAAATTTCTGTGGGAGCACAAGCTCATGATGTGCACTCGCTCTTGAGATTTTATCATGGCCTGATTCATATTCGTGAAAGTCACGCAGCTCTATTGCACGGAGATTTTGAGCCTCTAGGAGTTCCTGCTCCGGGCGTTTTTGTTTTTGCTCGTCGAGTGAACGGCGCACTTGCAGTGGGTGTAATGAATTTTGGTAATGGAGCGTCACCTGTGTTTGATATGAAAGTGACGGCTCAAGGTTTAGACGCTGCCCACCTTCGTGGCGAACTTCTCGTCGGTCATACCGAGCCCGGATTCTCTGTCATCGATGGCGGCGCCAATATTGTTTTTAAAATGCCTTCGCTTGCGCCTTCGACAGCACTTCTCTACGAAGTGGCGAAGTAGCGAAGTCACAAAATCACAAAGTAAAGTTTCTTCTATTATCAAATTTTGTGAATGTTCCAGTATCAGATTTGTTTTACGTTTCGGCATTGATTACTTCCGCTGCGGAAGTGCGATTTGGCCCCGATGATCTATGATGCTAGAAATTTTTGGCTGAGGCATGCCATGGTGAGGAGTGATTTAAGTCAGCTTTAGGCGCCAATATTTACTTTAATAAGGACATGCCTTTGCCAAAATAGATTCCGCCAAAAACCGTACCCTTGTCAGCAGGATAAAAGCTGATGTGGGGATAACCTTGTTCATGCATGGTGATAATCAAATTGAACTTACCTTGGCCTTTGGCGATTTTCATTCTTTGCTTGGAATCAGTGGGCGTAATACCGCTACCGTCGACCGCAATCGAGAGGCTCAGTAATGCCTCCTCGCGAGAGGTTAGTGTATAGGTCCCTTCTACCAAATATGTTCCATTCGTCTGGATTTCATGACTGGTTCCGTGTATCGCAGAGATCGTAATGTTGTCTCCCGGAGCAAAGTCTACTTTTCCCAACTCGAATTTAACGGAATACGGAAAGTCGGTTGCAGCAAATGCACTGCTCACGGAAATAAGAATTAAAATTAAAATTTTCATAATTTGATGATACGTTCAATTTTCAAATTTTGACAAAGTAAAAAAACCGTTGGCCATTAACAAAATCTTTTTAACAACAGCAATGGCGGCCAAAAATCAGCAATGTTGATTTCAGAAAAATTTCAAAAATATTTTAAAAAAACATTTGACGGCATTCTGGGCAAGATTTTGAGATTTTATTCCCTGTGAGAAATGCTTTCGTTAATGGTCGTGGTAAAATCAACGTTCGTCGTTATCAAACTTTTATAAAAGAAATCGCGTCGCTCGTGAATGTTTAAATTCGAAAGCTCACAAGTTATTCTAGCGCCAAAAAATCTCTTTTAAAAAGCGGGTGTATGCTGTGTTTCTCATATGAAAGGGAGCAAGCTTCATGCAAAATCTCACTATCAAAAAAATAAATGATCATGAACTTCTTTTGAAAATCAAATTTCTCGCCAAAGAAGAAAAACGTCTTACACAAGAGGTGCTTGATCATCTTGCTGAAGTAGAAACACGCAGGCTTTTTGCTTCGCGAGGGTATCCGAGTTTGTTTGAGTTTTGTGTCCGTGAGCTTGGCTATTCTGAATCATCAGCGCATCGAAGAATTTCGGCGATGCGTGTGATGAAAGCAATACCTGAAGCCAAAGAAAAATTTGAAGCAGGCTTGGTTAATTTAAGTACTTTGACTCAATTAAAAGGTGAAGTCACTTACGCTGCGAAAGTGCGAAAGCGCTTACGCCATTCAAATAGATCACGTCGAGCCGTTGGCATTAGGTGGAGTTACAGCGCCACACAATTTGCGAGTGCTTTTTCGAACTCACAATCAAGTAGAGGCCATCAGAATTTTGGGCACAAAGAAAATGGGTAAGTTTCTGAGTAAAGAGAACTTTTAAGTCCGTGAAGAATTAAACTATCAATGGACGGGCATTTAAAATTTCGACGAGCAGGCGCGAAATTTACGGTGCAAAATTCACCGCGAGTTCGCGCGCGCGTTTCACCATGGCCTCTTTGCGTTCTTGTTTTTTTACATTTGCGATTGGCGGGAACAAACCCCAGTTAATATTTGTGGGCTGAAAGTTTTCTTTTTCTTCGGTGATGGCATTTAAGAGAGCGCCAAGAGCCGTTTCGGGTGCAGGGATTCTTGGGCTTGTTGCGCGATCCATACTTCCTTCAGAAAATAGATCATCAATAAAATGCGCGACGAGCATTCCTGTACAAGTCGATTCAAAATATCCTTCAACGCCAGTAATTTGGCCGGCAAAGAAAAGCAACGGATCGCGACGTGATGACAGAGTTTTCGTTAGCAACTTAGGACTATTGATAAAAAGATTTCGGTGAAGACTTCCGAGTTTTAAAAATTCTGCATTTTCTAAACCGGGAATCAAACGAAAAACTCTTTTTTGTTCGGGATAGGTCATCTTGGTTTGAAAGCCGACGATGTTATAAGCGGTCGCGTATTTATTTTCTTGTCGCAATTGCACAACGGCGAAAGGTCTACGACCCGTGCGCGGGTCATCTAGCCCTACAGGTTTGCACGGACCAAACGCTAAAGTGAGAGGTCCGCGTTCGACCATGACCTCAACGGGCAGGCATGATTCAAAGTAATTTGTATTTTCAAATTCTTTTGGCTTCACCATCTCTGCATTTTTAATAGCGTCGATCAAAGCGAAGTATTCTTCTTTATTGAGCGGGCAATTGATGTAGTCGTCGCCACCTTTTCCGTAACGACTCGCTTTGAAGCACACATCCATGTTGATTGACTCAGCGTCGATAACAGGGGCGATGGCATCGTAGAAATATAAGAAATCTTTTTGTTCAAAATGCCGGCATAAATCTTCAGCTAGAGATGCATGTGTGAGCGGACCTGTGGCAATGACGGTGGGGCGCGGAATATCACTCAAAGACGTCACTATTTTTGAAACACGGGTGATATTTTTGTGACCATCAACGAGATCTGTGAGCTTTTTTGAAAACTGTTCGCGGTCAACGCTCAGGGCTTGGCCTGCGGGCACGCGATTGTCGTAAGCTGATTGCAAAACAAAACTTCCCAGCCGTTGCATCTCCCACTTCAATTGGCCCGATGCTTGGGTATCAGCGGAGCTTCCCAGAGAGTTAGAGCAAACAAGTTCGGCACATTGGTTGGTTTTATGAGCCGGAGTCATTTGCTCAGGACGCATTTCGTAGAGATGAACCTGATAACCGCGCTCAGCTAGCTGCAAAGCGCATTCTGTTCCGGCTAGACCAGCACCTACGACGTGAATTGTGGGTTTCGACATAAAAATCCTCGATTTATGGGGCGGCTACTAATAGAAATACGAGCATGGGTGAAAATTCAAATCCTAAAAATGATCCGCGACCTGCGCTTGATGTTCTACAGGCGATGCTCGAGAAAGGCAACTCGCCGCTAGCGCAAGATTTCAAAAGATATCGCATGAAGCTCGATTGGCCGCGCATTGTAGGGGCAACATTAGCGGACAAGTGCTCGCCTGTTGGATTTAAAAATGGAATTCTCTATGTTTGGGTCTCCAGTGCGACCTGGATGAATCATCTTTTCTTTGCGCGCAAAGAACTTTTGAAAAAAATAAACGATTATGGCGGACAGGGTTGGGTGAAGATGGTTCGTTTTACTCAAGACCCGAAAGACGTGCCATCAACTGACGAGTGCTCAAAGGATCCACAGGCACGCCCCTGATACGCATTTCCCAATGAAGATGAGGCGCTTCGGCTCTGCCAGTGCTTCCACTTAGCGCAATTACATCACCTGCTTTTACGTGATCTCCCACTTTTACTTTAAATTCTGAAAGATGAAGATAACGACTCGTGACGCCTTGGCCGTGATCGATGGTGACGACTTGTCCGCCAATGACTTCGCTGTTGGCTTCGACAACCACGCCATCTGAAACCGCGTGCACTTGAGAACCGGCTGCAGCTCTCAAATCAACGCCTGTGTGCGTGTACGGCACACCATTTGGTGGAATACGCCACGAAGCAAAATCTGAGACGACATGAATGTGACCTAAAGGTGCTTGCCAATTCTTTGCCCATTCAATGTTTGAAATTTTGCGGAAGAGTTGCTTTTGCTTTTCTGTATCTTGTGCGATGAATTCACTTTCTTCATTGAGAGTATTGATCACGCTTGCAGGAAGACGAAGCTTAATCGCCTTTTGGTTCATAGCAAAAAGGTCAGCTTCGATGTTGAGTTTCTTTGTTGTCCACGCATTGCTCTTATCTTCAAAGAGAAAAGTGGGACGTGATGCAGTTTGATTATCGGTGCCGATGATTTGCCACTTATCAGTGAGCGCGTAACATTCTTTGTTGTAGCAAAGACGTGTGAGCGGTGAATTTTTATTGATGAGTCGCACGGCGACCGCGGCTCCAGGTTTGAGATCAGTGGTCATAAAGGCAACATCTTTAAGGGCAAGTGCATGTTCGTTCGCTGTCAAATTTCTTGGCTCGCTTGAACTCCAAAGTAAAATAGGTAGTGCTATGATGAAGTGCAGAGATGTGAAATGCGATCGCTTATGCTTTCTCATTTTTTATCCTCCTCTTTTTCGGCTTCATCGTTATTTTTGATAGCCTGACGAATAATATATTTTAAAATTTTACTACGTTTAGCACCGCCAACGATGCTCTTGAGATCTTCATGAACTGTTGGGTCGTTGATGAGTCCACCGATGGTACCTTGACCGTCGTCAATTTTTTCTAAGATGCTTTCAAGATGGTCGATAGATTTTTTTACTTTATTATTTTTTGCATCACTGCCTTTAAGGCTTGCGAGTATCTCATGAAGTTCAGCAGTGGTGCCCTTGAGGTTGCGAGTTGTTTCAGCAAGATTCTCTGAAAAATTGCGGTCATTCAAATCGTGCACAAGTTTATTTACACCGTCGAGAATATCGAAAACGTGTTCGATGCGATTGCCTGATTTACCAAGAGTAGAAAAGAGATCGCCGCTACTTGCTTCGGCGTCAATAAAGTCCCCTTCATTAATTGGGGTACCACTCATGGGGCCTGGTTTAATTAAAACAAAACGATCACCCAAAGCGCCTTGGGTTCTGAGACCGGCAGTAGTGCCTTTAGTGATACGCGAAGCAAATCTTTTTTCGACACTAATGTCGATATTGACTTTGTTAGACCCTGAATCAAAAGTGATTTTCTTTACGTGACCACAGACTACGCCAGCAATTTGAACAACGCTTCCGACATCAACGCCGCCAGTTTCATCGACTTGAAATTTGTATGAGATCGTTTGATGGAAGAATGTTTTTTCACCACCAAGAGCCAAAATCACCGCAAGGATGAAAACGATGGCAATTGAAATAAAAATGCCAACTTTAAATTCTAATTTTGTCCGTGCTTCCATTAGGTGCGCTCCCCACTGATGAATTTATGCATGATGCTTGATTTTTCGTGTAGTTCTTCGCAGGTGCCTTCTTCAACGATTTTTCCGTCGAGGAGAAGAGCCAAGCGATCACAAACGGCAAATGCGGTTGGCATATCATGGGTCACTAAAATACTGGTGACTCCGCGTTGCTTCTTTAAAGCCAAAATAATTTCTTGAATGCGTTTGGTATTGTACGGGTCTAGGCCCGCAGTCGGTTCGTCGTACAAAACAACTTCGGGTCGCATAATAATAGCTCGTGCAAGACCCACACGTTTTTGCATGCCGCCACTTAAGTTGGCAGGCATTATTTTTTCTGTTCCATCGAGGCCGAGTTCATGAAGCACGCGACCGATGCGCTCTGAAATTTCAGTTGTGGTCATTTCTGTGTGCTCACGAAGTGGATACGCTAAATTTGCTTCAACGTTCATAGAGTCAAAAAGAGCTCCACCTTGAAAGATGTACGCAACTTTTTTTCGCACCTCGATAAGTTCTTCTTCAGAAAGCGGGGTGATGTCGCGACCATGAATAAGAACTTCGCCACCCGTTGCTTTTTCAAGACCAATAAGACTTCTGAGAATAACACTCTTGCCGCTACCGGATCCACCGATGAGACCAACGCACTCGCCTTCTTTTACAGAAAGATTCACCCCGCGATGAATCACGCGGGAGTCGAATTTTTTTTCGAAGTTCTTTAATTCAATTATTGTTTCGCGTTCGCTTGCCATTTTTCTCTCGTTCACGACGATAAATGTTCAATGATAAAAAAGAGTTTTGTTAAAAAGAAATCGCTGATAACGACTAAGATCGACGATGTGACAACTGCTTTGGTAGTCGCACTGCCGACACCTTGAGTTCCGCCCGAAGTTTTCATTCCGTAATAACAACCTACGATGCTGATGAAGACGGCAAAGAAGAGAGTTTTACCGACGCCGACGATAAAGTCAGTGAGGGTGATCGTTGCGATAACTTTTTGATAATAAAAAACGGGATCGAGGCCAAGTTCGGTAGAGCAGATGACGAGTCCACCGAAGATACCAACGATATTTGCAATGATCGTAAGTAGTGGAAGTGAGATCACTGTGCCCAGCACACGAGGGATAACGATTTTTTTGATAGGACTTGTGCCTAGGGCTCGAATGGCATCGATTTGTTGAGTGACATTCATAGAGCCAATTTCAGCAGTAATACCTGCGCCGATACGACCCGCGAGCATCAAGCTTGTAAAAACTGGGCCAAGTTCTCGCACAATACTGAGTGACACGACTTTGGGTACGTAGAGTTTGCCGCCGAAGCGCTCAAGACCATAACCAAATTGCAGAGCCATAACCATTCCGGTGCTCAGTGCCGTGGTGCAGACCAAAGTCAGTGATCGAATACCGATGTGATAAATTTGTTCGATGACGAGAAAGAAATAAAAGGGGCGTGTTCGTAATTGTTCGACCATGTCTCGAAATAAAAACGAAGCACCACCGAGAAAAAGCAAAAATTGTTTTGTCACGCGCCCTGCTGATGTCAATGAATCTTGAAAGAATCGTGTGCTCATGGTGCTGTAA
>Ga0206866_1158_pt1 | contig 14568 bp, 10 predicted proteins | sample Alteio_BWOrgCont_40_FD_152626 | JGI IMG/M metagenome (GOLD analysis project Ga0206866, IMG submission 152626) | Enriched cells from forest soil in Barre Woods Harvard Forest LTER site, Petersham, Massachusetts, United States -... | ecosystem: Environmental > Terrestrial > Soil > Temperate forest >... | reverse complement strand
TCTTGCGAAAGCCCTTGCGCGAAAAGGTAAGGTCAATAGGTGTTAGATGGTCCGCTACACTCGCGAAAATACCTAAGCTTATTCGGTTGCCATTCGGGGCCTGGTGGATATTGCGGAAGGATAACGTAGGAGAACCACTGCTCGCAGGAGAGTTTGAAACAGCGGAGTTAGCATTTGTCGAGCGCTTTCTGCAACCGGGCATGACGGTGCTTGACGTCGGCGCGCATCATGGACTTTACAGTCTTCTCGCGTCGGAGAGGGTTGCGGCTGCGGGAAGGGTCTTTGCCTTCGAGCCATCTCCCCGCGAAAGAAGAGCTTTACGAATGAATTTGTTCATCAACCTTGTGAGTAACGTGTCCGTGCAAGGTCTGGCGTTGGGCCGTGAGAATGGTGAGCAGAATCTCTTTGTCGTGCAGGGCAGTCAAAGAGGATGCAACAGCCTGAGGCCACCTGAAGTTTTCAGTGCAACAACCCTTATTCGTGTTCGCGTCGCCCGGTTGGATGAATGGTTGATGGAACAAGGAATTGATCACGTAGATTTTATTAAGCTCGACGTGGAAGGTGCGGAACTGGATGCGCTCAAGGGCGGGGCGCAGCTTTTTGAGAGCCGCCCTCGACCGACCGTCCTTGCAGAAGTACAGGACGTCCGGACTCGGCCTTGGGGATATCCAGCAATAGCGATCATCGACTACTTGGCAGATCGGGGTTACAAGTGGTTCCGGATTCTGGGAGGCGGCTCGGTCGAGCCGTTAGATGTCAGCTTTAGGGATTTTGACGGAAATTTCATTGCCTGCCCTGAGGAATCGCTGGGGACGCTCAAGGAGATGGGATCAGACCCGCAGGCGGTGGACCCAGGAACATATGGCAGCAACCACTGAACGAACGATAGCGTCACAAAGCGAATTCGCGAAGAGCGGAGTGAAGTGGCCGCGAATCGCGCTGGTCACACCGGTGTACAACGGCGAGGAGTATCTTGAGGCGACGATACGGTCGGTGGTGAACCAGGGATATCCGAATCTGGAGTACATTGTGGTGGATGCCGGTTCGACCGACACCACGATTGAAATCATACGGAAATATGAGGGTTCCATCTCCGGCTGGCTAGCCGAGCGTGACAACGGAATGTACGATGCGCTGAACAAGGGCTTCGCCCGAACCAGCGGGGAAATCATGGGCTGGCTGAATTCAAGCGACCTGCTGCAGGTGAACGGGCTGTTTACGGTAGGTAGCATTTTCCGGGCCCTGACAGAAGTCGAATGGATTACCGGACGGCCGACGAAGATCAGCGCGACGGGGACGACCATCGATGTGCTACCGGTGCCGCGCTGGTCGCGAGAGCGCTTTCTGGCGGGCGCGAACAAATACATTCAGCAGGAGTCGACGTTTTGGCGCCGGAGCCTGTGGGAACACGCGGGAGGAAGGTTGAGCACGGAATATCGCGCGGAAGGCGATTTCGAGTTGTGGGTGCGATTCTTCCGGCACGCGCGGCTGCATTCGGTAAATGCGCTGATTGGAGGATACAGGCTGCATGATGGTGCGCTGAGCGCGAGCAATATGGAGCGCTACAACCGAAATTGCGATGAGATTGCGGCGCGGGAAGTGGAGAGGTTGCGTGGGCGTAAGAAGGCGGCGCTGAAGGCATTTCGGTGGATGAGCCGCGCGGTGCATCCGATTCCAAAAGTGCGCGGACTGTGGCAGCGCGTGGCGATGCGGGGCTTATATGGGATGCGTGGGCGCGACTGGGCGCCGGTGATCGAGTATGGGGAAAACGGCTGGCGGTTGCGGCGATAGAGGCTCGTGCTCTGACGAAAAGCGCGGTCCGCGAACAATGAATCCGGGGGAAATGGCGCGTTTCCGCTATAGCAAATGCTTCGGGTGTGCCTATCGAAATAGAATAGAATTTGGTTTGCGGAGGAGCCGGCATTCTTACTCTATTCACGACGGGGAAACCATTTGAGGGGCACAGTGGCGTTATTCAGCGAAACGCGCTGAAAAGCTGGACGTTGCTGCATCCGGACATGGAAGTGATTCTGTTTGGCGACGACGCGGGGGCGGCGGAAATCCCGCGAGAGCTGGGGTTGCGTCACGAGCCGCACGTGGAGCGGAACCGGCTAGGGAGCAAGCGGCTGGACTACATGTTCGCGCGGGCGCAGGAGATGGCGCGGCACGAGGTGCTGTGCTACTGCAACTGCGACATTATTTTGCTGCCGGAGTTTTGCGAGGCGCTGAGCAGAGTGCGCGAGCGGCACGAGCGATTCCTGATAGTAGGGCGGCGCTGGGACACGGACATCCGCGAAGCGCTGGACTTTAGCGATGCCGCGTGGGGCACGCGCGTGAAGGAGCTGGCGCGGAAGCAGGGAGCGCAGCAGCCGGGATGGTCGATCGACTATTTTGCGTTTCGGCGCGGATTGTACGCGAAGATGCCGGCGCTAGTGATCGGGCGAGTGTGGTGGGACCACTGGCTGGTGTGGAAGGCGCGCGACCAGCGGGCGGACGTGGTGGACGCTTCGGAGGTGGTAACGGCGATTCACCAGAACCACAGCTACGCGTATCACCCGCAGGGAGCGCGCGGCGTATGGACCGATGAGCAAGCCGCAGAAAATTACCGGCTGGCGGGCGGACGGTGGCACCTGTTGACGATTGACGATGCGACGCACATTTTAGATGGCGACGGCGAGCGCGGGAATTTGTGTCGGCTCTGGGCACCCTATTGGCGATACGCGAGGCCGCAGGTAGTGCCAGCTTGGTTTGCGCTGATGGATTTCACGCGGCCGTTTCGGACGCTGCTAGGACTTCGAGGCAAACCGAGTGAGGCGGGCGTGAAGAAGAGTTACGGCGAGGCGGGCTCCGGTCCGCGCATTCCAGGTTCTACCGCTCAGACGGAAGCGAAACGCAGAGAAGACGCGACTACGCGGAGTCGATCGCGCGTTTGACTTTGCAAAACGGCGCCCCGAGAAGGCATGTGGTCTGAGGTGTCCAGCGCGCGGAAAAGGCAAGTTTGACCTTCCTGCGGAATGCACCTTTTTTGATAAGCTTGCTGCGCGATGAAAGTTCTGGTTACCGGCAGCAGCGGACTGATCGGCTCCGAGGCGGTCGAGCATTTCGACCGCCAGGGGCACGAAGTTTTCGGCGTGGACAACAATATGCGGCGAGTGTTTTTTGGCGCTGCGGGCGACACGCTGTGGAACCTAGAGCGCCTGAAGAGCACTTGCAAACGGTTCACGCACGCGGCCATCGATATTCGCGATCGCACGGCGATCGAAGAGGTGTTCAGCGCACAGCGCTTCGACTTGATTGTGCATTGCGCGGCACAGCCGTCTCACGACAAAGCGCGGGATATTCCGCTGCTGGACTTCGAAGTCAACGCACTGGGAACCGTCAATCTGCTGGAAGCGACTCGGCAGCATTGCCCGGAAGCGGTGTTCGTTTTTTTCAGCACGAATAAAGTGTACGGCGACGCGCCCAACGAGATTCCGATGAAGGAGCTCGAAACGCGCTACGACTACGCGCGGGCTGAAGATTATGACGGCGTTGATGAGACCTGCCGGATCGACCGCGCGTTGCACTCGCTGTTCGGCGCGTCGAAAGCCGCCGCGGACCTGGTGGCGCAAGAATACGGGCGCTACTTCAACATGAAAGTAGGCGTTTTTCGCGGCGGGTGCTTGAGCGGGCCTGCTCATTCGGGGGTCGAGCTTCACGGATTTTTGTCGTACCTGGTGAAGGTCGCGCTGAGCGGCGGGCGCTATAGCGTTTATGGCTACAAAGGCAAGCAGGTGCGCGACAACATTCACAGTCATGACGTGGTGCGGGCCATCGAAGAATTTGCCGCGAATCCGCGCCCGGGCGAGGTCTACAACATAGGCGGCGGGCGCGGCAACAGCGTCTCGATGCTCGAAGCCATTGCGCGAATCGAACAGCTCACCGGGCGCAAGCTGGATTGGCATTACGTGGAGGAAGCGCGCAAGGGCGATCACATCTGCTACATCTCCAATTTGCGGAAATTCCAGACACACTACCCGAATTGGAAGATTACGCGCGGGCTGGATACAATTCTGGAAGAAATGGTCGCGTCCCAGCGAGCGCAACGAGTACACTCGACAGTGAATTAGAGAGAGCCGTGCCAAGACCTTTTGTCAGCGTTCTGATTGATACGTACAACCACGAGCGCTTCATCGAACCAGCGATTGTGAGCGCGATCGAGCAGGACTTCCCCGCGAGCGAGCGCGAGATTTTGGTGGTGGACGACGGCTCGACCGACGCCACGCCAGCAATTGTGCGCAGGTTCGAACCACGGGTGCGCTTGCTACGCCAAGCCAATCGCGGACAAGCCTCCGCGTTCAACGCCGGCATTCCGGAGTGCAAGGGCGAGATTATCGCCTTTCTAGATGGCGATGATTGGTGGGCGCGCGAAAAGCTGGCCAGGGTGGTTGCCGTGCTGGCGGGAAATGAGAGTTGCGGAATCGTCGGACACGGGATCACGAACGCATTTGAGAACGGGCCACAACATGTCGATACAGTGCAGAAGGCTGAACTCCTTCGCCTTAATTCGGCCGCGGCCGCCCGCGTCTTTCGGATGCGCAAAAGTTATCTGGGCACGAGCCGGATGACGGTGCGTGCGGCGGTCGTGCGTCGAATCTTGCCGGTCCCCGAAGCGCTGGTGATCGAGGCTGACGAATATATTTTCACGCTACTGACAGCCATCAGCGATCTTGTAATCGTTCCGGATGTGCTGACACATTATCGGCAGCACGGCGCTAATTTGTATAACGCGGCCGGGGGGAACCAAGCTGGACTCATCAGAAAACAGAGGGTAATGGCGGCGCTGGCGGAAGCCCTGCGGCGAAGCCTGCCCGTGTGGGGCGTACCTGCCGATGCGGTTGAATACATATGTGAAATTATCGAGGCAGAAGCAGAACAAATGCGCCTGATGTTGCACGGTGGCACTCCCTGGGAGACGGTGCGTACGGAAAACACGATTTACCGGATAATGCACGAAGATGCGCCGCGATCTCATCGCATTTTTCGCACGGCAACAATGATCCTTGCGTTGTTGCTCCCACCGCGATGGTTTTATGCAGGCCGCCGATGGCTCGGAAAGCAGGCGTGGTATCGAATCGTGAAGCAGAATATTTTGCCACCCCCTGGCAACACTCGCGTAACGGTTCCGGAAGAATTCAAGGCATGAGCCTGCGCAGTGAATATGATATTTGGCACCTACAAACCTACACTGCCAACCAAGAGCCGTAAGGACCTTGCACGACCCAAAGGAGACGGCAATCCAAGACGCAAGAGTAAAGGGAAGAAAGCACGCGAAGGTTAGCAACCACTGAAATGCACGCAGGCCAAGGGTTCGCAATCAGCCACCCGAAGCATGCAGGGATTCTCGTCGTGCCATGATCACCCTAGGTATCAACTATTCGCAGATGCATGATTCTTCGGCATGCATCGTGCGCGATGGAGAGCTGCTCTTCGCCGTAGCGGAAGAGCGGATCAGCCGGGTGAAGCACGACGCACGCTTCCCGAAATTGGCGATACACGCTTGCCTGGAGTTTGCGGATGTCCGACCGGAGCGACTGGACGAAATATGTTTCGGCTGGCAGACAGCCGGACCCGTTTATCGGCACGACCTGAAACTCTTTGCGACAGGCCGTTGGCCCATCAGTTATCTCAATGTACTTAATTCCACGCGGCATTTTGCCAGCATGTGGCACCAGGAATCCGGAGGCAAACGATTGGTTCAGCATTTTGGCGAGACCCAGGCGAACGTGCGGTTTGTGGATCACCATTTGTCCCATGCGATCAGCGCGTATGCGCATTCAGGCTTCCAGGATTCCGCCGTTGTGGTCATGGACGGCCGGGGCGCGTGGGAGGCCACATCAATCTGGCAAGGGAGTAATGGCCGCTTGCACCACGTTGCAACCATTCCCTTTCCCGATTCTCTTGGGTTGTTCTACAGCGAATTCACGGCCTATTTGGGATTTCAGCGTAACAGTGATGAGTGGAAGGTGATGGGGCTGGCGCCGTATGGCGGGCCCGGCCGGAAGCTGGACGCATTCATTGACCCCGAAGCAGCGCCGTATCGCGTGAATGCGCGCCGGCTGTTCGGGAATGGCAATGGTTCGTTTTCGAGCGTAACTCCGTTGTTGGGTCCGGCGCGCGAACCGGAGAGCGAAATCGACGACCGGCACAAGGACATTGCGTATGCCGTTCAGGACGCCTGCGAGCGGGCGATGATTAGCGTAGTGCGCATGGCGGTAGAGAAAACGCGCTGCCGGAATCTTTGCCTGGCCGGCGGCGTGGCGCTGAATTCGAAGGGCAATGGCAAGATCGCAGCGTCAGGACTGGTTGATAAAATCTTTGTGCAACCCGCTGCGTCGGATGACGGAGTGGCGCTTGGCGCGGCGCTCGCTCCTTATTTGGAAGATGGTGGGCGCCTGCCGAACAAGGCCATGCGCCATGCGTATCTTGGTCCTGCGTTCGACGATTCCGCCATCCAGACCGCGCTGCGCACCTATAAGTTGCCGTACACGCGCCTGGACGATCCGGCGGCAACGGCGGCGGAGCTTCTTTCGCAGGGCAAGATTCTTGGCTGGTTCCAGGGGCGCATGGAATTTGGCCCACGCGCGCTGGGAAGCCGCTCGATTCTCGCCGACGCGCGCGATCCGGAAATGAACGCCAAGGTCAACAACGCGGTGAAGTTTCGCGAATGGTGGCGGCCCTTTGCGCCGTCGCTAAAGAAAGAAGCGGCCACGGAATATCTTGAGAGCGCAACGGATTCGCCGTTTATGATTTTGACTGCGCAGGTGCGGCCGGAAAAGCGCGGCGTGATTCCCTCTGTGACGCATGTGGACGGCAGCGCGCGGCCGCAAACCGTGGAGAAGGAAGTCAACCCCCTGTACTGGCGTCTGCTGGACGAATTCGAAAAGCGGACCGGTGTCCCGGTAATCATGAATACTTCATTCAATCTGCGCGGCGAAGCCATCGTGCACACGCCGACCGACGCCGTGCGCACATTTTTCAGTTCCGGGATGGATGCGCTGGTGATCGGCAGCTTCCTGGTGGAGAAATAACTTGATTGCCGCAGGGGGAATGAATGTAGACCAGCGGTTTGTGTGCGGCTAGCGACGGCTGCTGAGGACCAACGCTAAGAATGGAGCAGGGCATCATTGCTTTGCTTGGCCGGCGGGACGAACCGACCGATGGGGTGGAAGAGTATTGTCGCTACCTCGGCGCTGCATTGAGGGCGCACGGGTTCGCTCTCGCATTGGCAAGGCTTCCCTGGAAAGAGCGCGGCTGGTCTGCCGCGCTGCGCGAACTGCGGCAAGATGCTGCGGATTGGCGCGGCCGCTGGGTGTGCGTGCAGTACACTGCGCTGGCCTGGTCCGCGCGCGGCTTCCCTCTGCGATTTCTGTCCGTTCTGGATGTGTTGCGGCACGCCGGCGCGCGAATTGCTGTGGTGTACCACGATGCCGGGCCGTATTCGGGCAGCCGCAATCTCGACAAACTGCGGCGCGCCGTGCAACTGCACGTCATGCGCGGGTCGTTGCGTCGCGCGGACCTGGGGATCTTCACCGTTCCCCTGAATGCTATCTCATGGCTCGGCGCTCCACCTCGCCATGCTGTTTTCATTCCTGTAGGCGCCAACTTGCCGGTCGACGCGGTCAATGAGACGAAGACTTGCAAGAGCCCGCAACACGTTTTGCGCATTGCAGTATTCGGAATCACCGGCGGCGCTTCGGGGCGCAAGGAATCTGCGCGGATAGCGGACGCCATTCGTTTCGTCTCGGCAACAATTGGAAAGTTGGAGTTGCGCGCGTTCGGCCGCCACGCCGACGATTGCGAATCGATGCTGCGCGAGAGCCTGCGCGATGTTCCCGTGGACGTTCAGGTCAAAGGCGTCCTGCCGCCCGAGGAAGTTGTCAGAGAGCTGGGGTCAGCAGATGCGATGCTTTTCGTGCGTGGCGCGATTTCCACGCGCCGCGGCAGCGCCATCGCCGGCATCGCATGCGGTTTGCCGGTCATCGCAGAACGAGGAACTGAAACCGCGGGCCCGATCGAAGAAGCGGGGGTAGTTCTGGTGTCCGCGGATCAGCCCAAAGAATTCGGTGAAGCGCTGCTGCGGGTGCTGACAAATGCGAAATACCGCGCGCAGTTGGCCGAAAGTAGCCAGCTTGCGCAGGACAAATATTTTTCGTGGCCAGCGATTGCCGGGCGCTATGCGCAGGAGCTGCGAAAAACCAGATAAATCCGCGGTGACGACCGCAAAGAAATCGGTAAAGCTAGACAATTCACAAAGCACTCTTTACTCTGCGAGACCGAATCACTACCGGCAGAGCGCTTCAATCAGTTTTTCTTTCCTCTTCTCGGCGTAGGATGTCAGCGCATCGAGCGACGCTACGTATCCCCCGACCGCGGCGGCGGCTAGTAGCGCAAACGCCTTGGCTGGCAGCCAGCGGTCGCCGGTCCACCGCCCCAGCCCCAAGACCAGCGAGCTTATCCCGAAAAGCAGAATCTGCGCACCGAACGCCACGAGCACCGCCATGCCCGATTGCCGCTGGCCATGAATCTGGCCAAACGCCAATTTGCGCGGAAAACTCAACGACGACCAGTTGGCGATCGACAATTGTCCGACCAGCGTAAAAATAATGGCTGCCAGCGTTGCCGCGAAGATCGGCGGTGACGGCACTCCCACGCGGTAGCAAAACGCGGCGATGCACAGCGTTAGCTCCGTCGCGACCAGCGCAACCTGTACAAAATTTTTACCAAGAAGGACATTACGAAATTGCAGCGGCGCCGTGAAGTACGTCTGCACACCAGTATTCTCATAAGCGAAGCTGTTATAGGCCGGAGCCATCAAAATCAAAATGATGTAAGCCACCAAGCCGGGAAAGAACAAATCCGCAGACATGCTGCTCTTCGCTCCAGAAAACCGGAGCACCGTGGTCTGGGTAATCAGCGCAAAGACCAGGATGGGCGGCAGAAACAGCAGTAAGGCAGCGAAGCCGTTGCGCAGCAAATAGCGGATTTCCTTGCGAATGACCGCGGCGACTTGCGGCGAAAGCGACCCGAGCGCGTCCGCCTCCGATTCCCGCCTCGCCTTATTGCGAATCGCCTTCTCGGGCGCCGGAGTTTCACTTAGCTCCTCACCGCGATACTGCGCCGCAAAGCGCAGCCACAACAGGCCGCCAAAAAACACCGCGTAGCTCACAATTCCCGCGACCGCGATGGCGAACTCGCCGTAATTTCCCGCCGCCGCGGCTCCCACGCCCTTGCCGGCCAGAGACGCCGGAAAGTACGCAAAATAAGGGAGAGCGCGCACAAGCCATGGCTCGGCGGAATTCCCGTAACGATTCAGCAGCGGACCCACCAACTGCAGCGCCAGCATTAGAAAGATAAAGGCAGCGAAAAAGAGCTCCCGCGTGCTGCGCCGCGCCAGCAAGCGCTCCATCCAGGAACCCAGCAAGCGTTCTAACGCCACGTTGAACAAGATGAACAATGCTCCTACCAGCAGCATGGCCGGCAGTAGCGCCAGGTAGGCCGCAGCCGCGCCCAGGATGATGGAAATCGTCCAGCAAACGGCGGCCAAGCCAGTGAAGTCTGCCAATCCGTAGGCTAACCCGATGGTGTAGAACGCGCCAAAACTTAGAGGGAAGCGCAACATCCCGCGGAACTCGAACGAGGCCCCGAAGCCCGCCACTATGATGGGAAAGAGTTGCCACCACAAGAAAATGGCCCAGAAAAACAGGCTCAGCCATGTGGGTCTGCCGCTGGATACAAAATTGCGCGCGCCCTCGAACAAGGCAAAGCACAACCCCATCACGAACGCGCTGGCCAGCAAGCCGAGAATGACCAGGCCGAGCAGATCCAGCCGGTTTTGCTTTCGCCGCAGGTTATTGTGCAGCATCCGCCAGCGCAGGCCGGCGATCAGGCTGATTTGCTTCAGGATCCCAACCGGCGGCGCTACGTCAGCCACGAAAGTTCCTCGATCTGCGCCCGTTCCGCGCCGCTCTGGCCCACGATCGACAGGAAAATCTGTTCCAATGTAGTCTTGCTGCCTTCTTCTCCGGCAATTCCCGCGCGCAATTCCTCGATGGAGCCCTGCGCCACCAGCCGGCCCTGGTGAATGATTCCCACGTGGCTGCACAAACGCTCGACAATCTCCAGCACGTGCGAAGTAAGAAAAATCGTAACGCCGCGCGCGGTCATGCGCCCTAGCAGCGCCTTCAATGCGCCCGCGGCCAGCGCATCCACACCTTCGAACGGCTCATCGAGGAACAGAATACGCGGTCCGTGAATCACCGCCGCGGCTAGCGCCAGTTTTTTCTGCATGCCGTGCGAATAGTCCGCGATCATCGACTTCGGCCGATCCGCCAGCTGCATGAATTCCAGCAGTTCTCCCGTGCGCCGAAGCGTCGTGGCGTGGTCGAGCCCATACATCCTGCCGACAAAATGCAGATATTCCGCGCCGGTCAAGCGCTCGAAGAGGCCCATGCCTTCGGGAACCACGCCAATCTGGCGCTTTACCTCGATCGTGTGCGAAGAAAAATCCAGCCCCAGCAGTTGCATCCGCCCGGAGGTCGGCGCCAGCAGCCCGGTGAGCATTTTAATGGTCGTGGATTTCCCCGCGCCGTTGGGTCCCAGAAAGCCGAAAAATTGTCCGGCCGTCACCCGTAAATCGACATTGTCCACCGCGGTGAGCGCGCCGAAGCGCCGCGTGAGCTTTTCCGTCACAATGGCCAAGTCTGTCATCGTTTTTCCCGGCTCATAGTTCGCAGCAAAACTTTAGCACGAACACGGCGCGGCTCAGGCGTCCCGTGGTGCGCAAACACAACGGTCACTTTTCCTTCAGACGGGAGTTTTCTGCGGAGCGGTCGCAACTCCGGCAAGCTGTGGTTCTTTCGCCGGGAACCCTGCGAGCACCGCCGGCAACTCCACGCGAAAAACCGCTCCGCCTTGTTGCGAGTTATAGCAAAGAATCTTTCCGGCGTGTTCCTGCAGGATTCCGAAGCAGATGCTCAAGCCGAGGCCCGTGCCTTTGCCGACAGGTTTGGTAGTGTAAAACGGGTCGAACACGCGTTGCGGGTCCTTGATGCCCGGTCCCGTGTCGGTGAACAGGATCACGACATTGCCGCGATCGCGTATGGTCTTGATGGTCAGCACTCCGCCGTCGCTTGCGTCCATCGCGTCAATCGCGTTGTTGATGATGTTGAAGAATACCTGCAGCAATTGATTGCCATCTCCGCGTACGCCCGGCAGCACGGATTCCAGTTGCAACTCGATGCGCGACTTCGACGAGCGCAAATCCAGCGCGCGCAGTTGCACTGCATTGGCGACCACGGTATTGATGTCCAGCAGCGTGCGTTCCGGCGGCACCTGGCGCGCGAATCTCAGCAGATTGGCCACCAGTGTTTTCGTGCGCCGCGCTTGATCGCGAATCTTTCCCGCCGTCGCGCGCGCCTTTTCCGGCAGTGTCGGATCGTCGGCCAGCAGGTCCGAGTAGCCCAGAATCGCCGCCAGCGGGTTGTTAATCTCATGCGCCGCGCCCGCCGCCAGTTGTCCGAGCGAAACAAGCTTTTCCGTCTGCACCATTTGCGCCTGCAGCCTCTGCAAGTTTTCAATGGACTGCTCCGACTTCGACAGCAGTCGCGCGCGATCCGCGTCCGCCATGTGCGTTCGCAGGAACACGAGGAAGGCGATGGGCACCGAGGCGATCAGCACGGTCATCAACCGAAAATCGCGCACCTCCGGAGTATCGTGCTCAAAGCGCAGCGTAAAAATGGCGAATATCGGCAGCGATATAACCGCTGCCATCGCCAGCCGCGCCGACCACGCGCTGTCGCGCGGCTTGTCGTCTCCGTCACCGTTTTGCGGGCTATCCAGTTCCGCGCGCTTCAGATAGGCAATTACGCCCGCCAACCCAAACCATAAAAACGATGAGATCAGCGGCAGATCGTAAAGGTTCCCGGTCGCATACTTATTGGTGCTGATGGCCACGTTGATGGTCAGGGAAGAAAGCAGGTACATGGCTGAGGCGCCGAACAGGTTTGCGTACACCACGCGCCACGCGCCTTTGGCCTTCAGCCACAGCACTCCAAGCCCGATGACGATCACCATGTTCTGCACATTGCTGACCACGTCGTAGTTATAGTTGTATTGCGCCTCCGACGGCGTGGCGTACATCCACGGGAAAACCACGAACGCGTAAACAAAGGTCCACCAAGTGAGCAGAAGAACAAAATTCAAGTAGCCAAACTGGAGCCGCACTTCGCCGCGCTTGCGGTGCGGTTGCAGCGCCAGCGCTGCCATGATGGGGATTCCTTTAAGGAAGAAAACAATGTCCCCGCCATAGATGGTCGGCATGTGCTGGTGTTCGTACACTTCGTAGTACGTCCACTGAAACTGCCCGATCATCCACAAAGTGCAGCCCATCGCCAGCAGCATCCAGAAAATGTTGCGCCGCCAGTGCGGCGTACCGGCGTTGAGCAGCAGTCCGGCATTGGCCAGCAGCGGGACAATACACTGCACTAGGTTTCCGAAGGCGGAGACCGTATCGGGATGCCCGGCAAATGCGATCGACACGAGCGCGTAGATGCCGACCACTGCCAGCCACAGCCCCACCAAGATTCCGATGATTCGGGATAAAGACATACGTGTGCTTCCGGATATTTTAGAGGGGAAACTCGCTTGCCGGGACCCGCGATCCTGCGTGGATGGCCAAACGATAACGGCGCGCTTTATTTGACCCGCTCGTAACCTACTCGGGGCAAGCCGCGCCGCCCGCAATCCAGATCTTCATTTGCTCAACGGTGTCCGCTCGAGAAAGAGGAGGCAAGGTTCTCCCGTCGCCCGGGTTCCAACCCCAGCCGACAAGGTCGTCGTTCGCCACGTGGTCGAGCAGCTTCTCCAGCGATCTCCCGCCATTTTGCTTCGGGTCCTTGATCTGCCGGCACAGCTCGCGCGGCAAACGTCCGGCAAACACCATCTTGTTTCCCGGCGACGGCAGCGACCATCTCGGATTGCCCGGCGGCAGGTGCGCGCCGGGAAGATTTGCGGCCTGGTGACACGTGTCGCAGCGCATCGCTGTCACTCCGTGACCGTCAGCGCCGCGCTCCACGTTTTGCAAGTGCACGTGGCTGTCATCTCCCTGCAACGGAGCATCCCCAGCGGGGTGACAGTTTTGGCATCGCGGAGAAGTCAGCACGCGATAAAACTGCACAAACGCTGCGCGCGACGCGGCGGCATCCGGCTTCGCGGCCGTTTGCGCGGCCAGAGAACACGCGAGCAGCGTCAGAATCGTAGAGCCTCCAAGAATTGCCGCACCACCATGAAGCCTGCAGCCCCGGTGCGCCGCTCGCAAAGAAGCTCCTCGATTGCTCCCGGGCATATTCATGACTTTGTCCCCGCATTTTCCGTCAAGTCGCTCGCCCGGATTGGCAGCCGCCGAATGCGTTTGCCGGTAACCGCGAAAATCGCATTCGCCAGTGCGGGCGCCACCGGCGGCACGCCCGGCTCGCCTACTCCAGTCGGATTCGCGGTGCTCGGAACAATGTACACCTCGATTTTCGGCGACTCGAAAATTCGCAGCATTTGGTAATCGTGGAAATTCGTCTGCTCCACTCTTCCGTTCTTCAGCGTAATCTCCGTCTTCAGCGCCGCCGTCAGCCCAAAAACGATTCCGCCTTCCATCTGCGCTTTCACAGTGTCCGGGTTAATCACCGTGCCACAATCGACGGCGCACACCACGCGGTGTACACGCACCGCACCGTCCTTTGCCACCGACGCTTCCACCACCTGCGCGACATAGCTGTCGAAGGAAAAATGTCCTGCGATTCCGCGACCCACTCCGGGCGGCAGTTTCGCTCCCCAATTTGCCTTTTGCGCAGCAAGGTCCAGCACCGCCAGCATGCGCGGCTGGTTCGCCAGCAATTTCCGCCGCAGCTCGTAAGGATCCTTTCCGCCGGCATGCGCCACTTCATCGAGAAACGCCTCGACCGAGAAACCCGTGTGCGAATGGCCCACCGACCGCCACCATTGCACCGGTACGCCGATCTTCGGACTGTGCAAGTCCACTTGCAGATTGGGAATGCCGTACAGCAAATCCGCAGCGCCTTCCACAGAAGTGGAGTCAACTCCATCTTTGATTCCGAACGCTTCGAATAGCGTGCCCTGCATGATCGATTGGCCCACGATCGTGTGTGTCCACGCGATCGGCTCGCCGTTCGCGTCCAGCCCTGCCGCAAAACGGTCGTGCCACATCGGCCGGTACCAGCCGCCCTTCAAATCGTCTTCGCGCGTCCACACAACTTTCACCGGCGCCTTCGCGACTTTCGCCACGTGCACCGCTTCCCGCACGAAATCCGAGGCCGGATTCGCGCGCCGCCCAAATCCGCCGCCCAGCAGCGTGGTATGAATTTGCACTTTCTCCGGCGGCAATCCCGCCACCTGCGCCGCGTTCGCGCGGTCCACCGTCTCAAACTGCGTGCCCGTCCAGATTTCGCAACTGTCCGCGCGCAGATCCACGACGCAATTCAAAGGCTCCATCATCGCGTGCCCCAAGTAGGGCACGTC
>Ga0206866_1154_pt2 | contig 14632 bp, 15 predicted proteins | sample Alteio_BWOrgCont_40_FD_152626 | JGI IMG/M metagenome (GOLD analysis project Ga0206866, IMG submission 152626) | Enriched cells from forest soil in Barre Woods Harvard Forest LTER site, Petersham, Massachusetts, United States -... | ecosystem: Environmental > Terrestrial > Soil > Temperate forest >... | reverse complement strand
TTGCCGGAACAAAATGATACATCTGTTCTCCTGGATCACTGATGCCTAGAGGTGCGATCACCATTTGGAGCAGTTGGAGGACTTCGAAACTTGCGACGTTAGCAGAAAAGGCGAACACGTTCTCGTTCCTCAACAGCGGGTCATCCTTTGATAGTCCTTGTATGTAACTCGGATCGTCCAGAAAACCTTCTCGTTCCAGAGAAGCCATAGCGGGAGAATATTGCCCGATGCACTCAAGGCATCTGCGCCCAGGAGATGAAGTCTGAATCTTCCAATCGGCTGCTTTCAATTGCTGGCTGGCATCCACCTCGATTCTAATTCCGCCATCAATTACAGGAATCAGATGGGCGAAGGAAATGAAGTTCAGTATGCTTCGGCCAAGCGGTCTATCAACACAAGAGAACAGCACATCACAATCCAGTGCCGCCTTAAATCCTTCGGGCTCGGCAACGCTGTGCATCACCTCAAGCACTTGAAAATTGCGATTGGTCGCACTTCTTTTCAATGCGCGCCCGAGGGTCGTGACCTTGGGCCTACCCAGATAAGCATCCCACCGTGTGCTGTGGAGAAGCCGATCCAGGTTGTGTCGCTTGACGATATCAAAATCAATTAAGGTAATTTTGGCGATTCCTGTTCGGGCTAACGCTTCGGCGACCATTGATCCGACACTACCCGCTCCAACGACGCCAACCCTTAGACGACTTAACTCCGCTTGTTTTCTGTAACCCCACGCGGAAACCGTTCGAATTTGTTCTTCAATTTCAGGAGGCGGTGGGATCAGAATATCGGCAAATGAGGTTCTAAGCTGGAGGCCAACCGATCGCACATTCTCGCACCACTGTCGAACGTACTTGGTAGGCGACTGTTTTTCCCAGAACCGAGCACTCCACGTCCCATCGGAGCCCAACGTCAGGCCTACAAGAGGCAATTCCGTCACAGCAAAAACTTTGGGTGCCAGCCCTAATTCTGCGGCGATATCGTCGTCGCTCATACCCTGCCACCCCGGACCTGGGTGACTATGCATGAAAACAATTCCGCAGTTTTCTCGGAGCGCTTCTTCAACGGCTCGTTCGAAATAAGGCGGAAGAAAAGATGCGTTTCCATGCACGCGCCGTTCATGATTGCGCGGCAAGAGAACTTTCTGAACTAAACCTGTCGTTCTTACTGTGCCGTAGCTTGGATTCCATAAGGCAAAGCAAAGATCCTCTTGTCCATCCTTGCGAACGAGATGCTTGCGGAGCTCCTCGTTCAGATGTTCCGGAATGGCTACGCTATAGCTCATTGCGTTGCAAACAAACCACGCACATGTCTCATCACATCTGCAACGGTTCTTTCTGTGGTGCTCCAATGCGGCATTGGCCGACTCCAATACTGCCACTCAGCACCAAACTGTGTGCTTTCGTGAATACCGTGCATTGGGTGCGGCCCTTGCGGAGGGTTGATCGGCAGCAGTCGAGGTTTGATGTGAGGTCCAGTTGGCGGATTCAATGAAAAGTCTGGGGGGACGACAAAACCCAATGTGATTTCCTGCCCCTCAAATTTGCCGATTTCAATCGTGTAGGGAAAGGATACCCGCCCGTCGGGATATTCAGTAACGTCATACCCCATTGCTCTGAGCTGTTTTGCGAATTCTTCAACTGCCATGTCACCGGGATACCGGTGTGGGATTAACCGAAACAGAGATGAACTTCATATGCTCGTGCATATGAATCGGATCGTTGTTCCCTTGAAACGACTTCTTTTCGCGCCCCACGATTTCTACTAGATAATTAGTAGCTGGATCAATTCCGGCGTTTGTGAGGATCTGATTCGGCGTGAGATCGTGTTCCGAAGTACTTTGAGGCTTCCCGTCTACTGTGTAGTCGAATGTTGGCATAAGTTTTCTGGTTACTTAATTCATCTTCTTCATCACATGATACCGCTAACAAAGATGCAGTCAAGCAACTAGTTACGTAGCTCCCAGACTGGATCTTGACGGGATTTCGCGTTTGGAAATTCTCAGTAGGCGGTCCGGAGAACAAACCGAGATCAGATCGGATACCCTCCGATGCGGGGCAGACATAGCCACACACTCACAACGCCCGAAGAATACGGTCAATGCATCGACTACTGTCGGAACGAATTTCATGTTCCCAAAGGCGAATGACCGTCCAATCGGCAGCACGTAAACGCCTGAAGTTTCGTTGGTCCCGTCTTCTGTTTGCGCGTAATTTCGATCTCCAGAACTCGGACAATTTACGTTCCCATGCCGGTAATCGCCAGCCGTGCCAAAAATCGCCGTCAATGAAGATCGCAACTTTCTTCTTCAAGAAGACTATATCGGGAGAACCTTCTAATCTCTTATAGTTCCGCTGAAAACGCAGGCCGATCTTTCGAAGCTCGCGCTGAATCAATCGCTCCAAAGGCCCGTCTTTGAGCTTCACGGACTTCATTGCGCGTGAGCGCTGGTCAGGGGTCATATGGTCGGGCACGATACACCGCGATCATTTCGTCTTCGATAAGATCGTTTTGACTCTTTCCTTTATGTTTTCACGAACCGTCGATAGCTTGGTTTTCGCAGCACCCGTCAAGAGAGCCGTGTGTGCCACTGCGTCTCTGATCGGCTTGTATTCGTTCGCGTCCCTTGCCAAACATGCCTCCTTTGCGGCGTCTCTCTTGTCGACCATATTGGCGAGGTCGTCCATCGATAAATAACTTGGGTCGTTGGGTTCCCTACGAATCGCTATGCTGATGTTGCCTTTACCCTTGCTGGCTGTTTCCCTGTCTTTCCATTTCTTGGCCTCGGCTATGGCTTCCTTGGTTAAGGGAAGCTTCTTTTCCTTGATGTATCTCCTTACCAGATTTTCGGAGACGAAACAGTCTGCATAAGATTCGAAGTTGAACGACGCGTCGTCAGACAGTCCAGCGACCCAATCTGCAACCTTCCCTCTATTCGTCGAGCCTTTCGCAAGGCCATACTCCTTCGAAACGGCTCCGTACAGGCCGAGCGACGCCCGCTCCTTTTTCGAAAGTCTTTCATTGTCGGGATCGCCCTCTTCTCGATGTTTTATTCGCCACTCGTCCCAATTCTCGACGATCTTCAGGATCGTCTCCCGAAATGTTTTCAAGAATTCCGTGTATTTGGGATCGTCGGCCACGATACCCTCGCGGCTGCTCGTGAACCGGTCAGTCGCATCGTCCAAGGCATCGAAATGGATCTGACCATATAGGTAGCTTTCGGCGACCCTCGCGGTGGGCACGTGTTTCAGGATATCTCGTTCGCGCAAGCGCCCATTCACGAACAGGTCGATGCCGACTCGTTCTTCCGTGGTCATGATTTTCAAGTCTCTCGGCTTCTCGACTGAGGCGATGAAGCCCGTGACGCCTGCGACTTTCAGCGCTCGTGTCTCATGGTCCTCCGGGTTCTTCGAGAACATCGATTCTAGGGCATTCACGAAGGGGTCGTCGCGATCGCCGATCTTCCACAGAAATTCTGTCTTCTCGGCCAGATCTTTCAGGTGCTTGTGCGTGATTTTCTTGCCGTCCAAGAAGATATCGAAAGACGGGTCCAAGAGGGAAAATCGAAAATAAAGCGCGATGATCTTCGCCAAGAGCGGAAAACTGTTCCTTATACCCTCTTTCACTCTCTCGAAATGGATGATCGTACCGTGCTTGTGCCCCCGCGTATACTTGACGAACGCCGCGGCTTTCCATTCTCCCAATGGGTACTGCTGCGGTGTCAAATCCTCAGTGATGGCGCGGTCGAGTTTGGAATTGTCGATGACACCGCCAATATAGCTACCCCCCTTTACTTTCGAGATGACGGTGATTTTGTCCGCACAGGACAGCAACGCCAGTTTCCCGATCCTTTTCCTGCCGATGAACGGTCTGCCCGCAGCCGACGTTTTCGACCCACTCTTCCTCTTGGAATATCCGATTTTCAGGAATTTGTTCTGGAAATCGTCTGCTGTCATGCCGAGGCCGTCGTCCTTTATGAAGAAACTGTGTTTGCTCCGGTCGACGTAGATCTCAACGTTCTTCGCATCGGCGTCCCACGAATTCGAGATGGCTTCTCCGAGGACCGTCGCGAAGCTGCGGTACAGACTCCTTCCCAAGTGGTTCAGAACGCTCAGCGAGATCTCGAATGTGAATGGCTGTCTATCTTCCATGTTGTGCTAGATGTCTTGCGATCGTCTTGCCGATCGCTACTCCGAGCCGCACGGGCATGGCATTCCCGATCATCTTGCCGACCCTTTTGAAACGGAACTCAGCATTCGGTTCTATGAATTGGTATCGTTTGGGAAACGACTGCAGTAACGCGCCTTCGCGCAAGGAAATACCTCGGTTTTGCTCCGGATGACCGAAGCGGCCATTACCGAACCCGTAGAATTGCGTCGTGATGGTTGGTGAAGGCTCGCTCCACTCCATGCGACCGTAAACGCTTGGATAAGTCTTACCGCTTTTTTCTTTGTGACAATCTGCACGAAGGTTACGCGGCCAGTCGCGCCAGGTTCCACCTGGTTTCGAAACGCGGATGCGCTGCAGATTTCGAGCCGAAAGCGTGCTAGATCGATGGAGTGGGTCGGTTGCACACACCTCGCCCGCACGAAGTGGCGGCAGCGTTCGCAAGACATCTGCGACTTTGCGGTATTCGTTCGGGCGATGCGTTGGCGGGATCAGTTCGATCGGCCCAAGGCGCGATGCAACGATGACGAGCCGACGGCGATGTTGAGGAACGCCATAACCAGGACAATAGACCACCCATTTCTTGGGGTCGTCGGTGAAATGGAAACCTTCGTTGGCGAGAATCGATAAGAAGTCATGGAAAATCTTGTAACGCTGGAGTTCGGGTACGTTCTCCATACTCACGATGTCGGGTTTCAACGCTCGGACGAGACGGCCGAAGTCCCTGAGCAAGGTCCACTTCGGATCACGGTGGTTCTTGAGCCCTTGGGTATATTTCGAAAACGTCTGGCAGGGTGCGCATCCGACGAGAATGCGCGTATGACCTTTCGGGTAGTGACGGGCAAGATCGCGAGCAGTGACTTCGGTTATGCTTTGATCGTGAAATGTTACTCCAGGATTATTATGTTCGTATGGGAAACGACACAGCTCATCGTTGTCGTAACCGGCGGCAACACTTACGCCCGCGTCCAAGAGGCCGCGAGTCAACCCACCTGCTCCGCAAAAGAGGTCGATCGCTGTTGCGGCTGTTCTCGGGGATTTAGTCATTCGGTACTTATCAGCATAATAGAACACAGAAGTTCCATCAAGATGCCGGACCACATCTTGTTCGGGAGAAACAGGGTCTGTTGAAGTGATGGACAAATGAAAAGAGCCAGCGATTGCTGGCTCAGTTGGTCAATGAATTCAATGTGGTCTACGTTTCTGCCACGAGGTCTCTTTCCCAATCACGGTTGTAGCCGATCAGAGTCGATTCGAGTGCTTGCTTTGCGTTCTCCGCATCGGGATCGACGCGGAGAAAGTAAGTTTTCTGCGTTGAAGGACAGATGACCTTGAGAAAAGCGAGCGCGAGCGGTGCATCAGTCCAGGTGCCGTTCTGGTACCGGCTCCTTTTTTCAGCGGTACTGATTTTGAAGAGGCTGCTCTCACGATACGAGTCCACCTGCTGAAGCTCGGCCTCCTGGACGAATTTTTCGACTCCCATCCGCTGGATAAGAACTTCTCGCTCGGTTTGGTTTTCTTCCTTGAGGATGCTTTCTGCGGTGGGTTTCTCAACGACGGTCTTTCTCGATACCTGCCAACCGTGCCAGAAATAAAGCTCGTCATCTTCGAAAACGACGGAGGGTCCGTCAGCGCGATGGGGCCTCCATATGCCGCTCTGCCGCTCCGCCCAGACGTTTCCGACAAGGAAGATGAACCCGTGAATGAGGCAGAACTCGGCCGCGAGCGGGAGGTTGGGTTGCAGACGCTTTCTCGCGCTCTTTGAGAGGTAACTCAGCCACCGGGGAAACGGCTGTCGGCGGACATCCCAAGGAAGTCGCCGCAGGAGTCCTTCGCGGACAGTGCGGGATCGATTGTCTGACTCATTCCCCACGGGAAGGGTGAGCGTTCGGCAGCATTTTTGGTGCTGCTTGAGGTCTTCAACAGAGCCGACAAGCGCGAAGCGCCAGCCCTCGTGGGCAAGCGCTTCGCGGACGGCTCTGCGGTTCGCAGAGATGGCGCGCATGGTCAGTCGAGCACCTGCCGCCAGCGGAGGCCGTCGAATTCCCTCTGGGGTACGACGGCGTATGAGCCTGCGGGGAGCGCGATCGGGCCGTGCTCGTCATGTACGATCGTGGTGCCCGCTTCGGGCGAACGAAGAAACATCGAGCGTCCGATGAGACTGAGCAAAGCTCCTTGAGCCATTGATGATGGCGACACGCGATGCGCGTGTCCCGTCGTCTCACCCTTCGCGATGATACCGTTCTTCACGGGTGTTGCATTCGCAGGGTCGATCTCCCCGTCCAGTTTCACGAAGTAGATGTCCCCCTGCCGCCAGAACGATTTGTTACGGTTTGGTTCTTCCATAGTTCCTCCTTTTTCCTTCCAGATTTGAGTGTGCTGCCCTCCACTGACGCGCAGCGGCGAACAATGCAAGCTCAAATTTCTCGACATCGACATACCGTCGTGTTCGGCAATATGCGGCCGTGGCGTAGAGGTCCCAAGCGAGACTCTTCGCCGCTGCTTGTAGAACAGAATTGGTGCTGGCTCTAGACATGTGCGATGGCTCCGTAAACCCTAGGAGGCAGTACGTGAGATTTCGCCTTCAGTCCGAGCCAGCATGGGTTGAGCCTGGGAAGGGCTCATGAGAAAGGAACCGAGCTTCGCCGTCGCCTTGAATTGCGGGATGGGGTCGAGTTCCTTGAAGGCGGAAGTAAAGGCATTCGCCAGACTCCAGCGTGTCCGTGGAGCGAATTCCTCATATTGCGGATTGAAATACAGGTCGTGCACGCGGCGCGCGAGGTGCTTCGGCGCTTCAAGGGCCTCTTCGACAAAAGCCTCATAAATCACGAGCTTTGCTTCGTCCTCGGAGATCAGGCTCTCTTTCCACGTTGTGATCTGCCGCCGCATCGGCTCGAAATTGCGCTGCATGCGGTCCACGCCAACCGACATCGCATCGATCAAGCTGAAATGCTTCGTGTGCTTCGCAAGGACGGGCGTGAAGTCCCCGTGGAATGCCATGTTGTCACACACAAAAATTCTTACACCGACGGTCATCGCAAGGCGCATCGACTTGTCATTGGAATTCCGGATGCCGATCGAGAACCGGAATCCTTCAAACGCGGTTTCGAGGTCGAGGACGCCGAACATCTTCATCCCGTCTTGGGAGACGGCATACTCGTCCCGGATAACCGAGATGTGCCGAAACGCGAGCGTCTCGGCAAGCGCTTCGACGATGACGTGGTGAGCGAGCGGGTGGTGGCTCTCCGTGCCTTCCGGCGTCGGAACCATCCGCAGCTCTTCCCGAGTGATCTTGTTACTCCCACAATGCGCAAGCAATTGGGTCTGATCCATAAACCTTTTTCTCCTTTTTCAATGTGCTAGGTAGAAGGGACAAGCCCTTCCAGCGGCCCCCATAGGTTGGCGTTCGTGGAGCGCTCTTGGCTCCTTGCCAGGGGCCGCTGGAAAGGTTCGGTGTCTGGTGGGAACACACACGAACCGCTTCTCGATCTATGAACTGCTCTCACAATAACGAATGGCCGGGAAACCAAAAGACGTGAGGACTTGCCGGGGGCGGCAAACTATTCGGCGCAAGAGGCGAAAAACGCTAATCAATTTGACTTCGTTGTGTTGGAGAATAGCTGAATCGGCGCTTACGTTGCCGCGGACTGTCTATAAAGATCGGTGCGTACGATATTGCAGATTAGTTGCCCCATTTGGGCATACGATAAAGCCAGCTCGGCCTCCTGAACATTAAATAGGTTCGCCACCTTCAGTCTCTCGTCACCATAAAATGCAGATGAGCGCCAAAGATTCAGAATCGCATTGGCAAGAACCAAGCGAGCGACTTGTTGAGGTGCGATTTGAAATTCTCCGAGGACTCGGGATAATTCGTAAATCTGTTTTTCGAGATCGTGGGACGCCGGATACTCCCTCTTCAGGAATCGAAACAGGCTCTTAAGATACAGCTCAAATGCCTCCTGCGATCGGCGGATGGCAAGGTCACAATTGAAAACCTTCAGATTGTTTCTGGCTTCTCCCAAAATACTTTCGGCCCTCATGAAGAGCTGATCAATTTCGCCTAGTTCCTTTAGTGTGTGCGGCGGAGGGACGCTTGACATAAGAGTCTTTGCCTTTTCGTGGCCGGCGATATACTAGCACGCGGTCGGGACTGAACTTCTTGCCGCTCGCGGCAAGGCCGCCCGTCTTTCAAAATGCGGAACATCGATTTAGTGTTCGGATCTATGAGTATCAACGACCGGCGGCCTCAAGAGAACGAGCCGCCAGAAACAGTTCTAACGTCCCAAGCCGAAAGGCTGGCTGAAGTTGTGCGGCTCATAATCCGGAAAGTTATCGAAAGGAAGATTTTGTCACGAATGATTTCAGAATGCGATTCCGACGACATCCACAGGGGCACCATTCCCAAATCAGACGACCTAGGTAAACTGAAAAAGGGCTAGTCCATTTCCAGATGTATATCCCCGCCCAGGAGTGGCTGCACTGGGAGATTTTTCTACCAGGACTACCCCGTGCTACTCCCGAAAGGTCGATCATTAAAAACCAAATAAGATGGAACAAATCAAGGCAGAGAACTCTGTAACCGCCAAACAGACCGCGTCCGATATTCCTTCCGCATCTATTACTTGGCATAAGAGAGAACCGCAGGCGGAGAAAAAATCGAAACAGAGGCTCCGGGCTGTCATTTACGCGCGAGTGCGCACGCAGGAGCAGGCGCAAAAGAGAACGTCAGTTCCCGACCAGTTAGAGATATGCCGCAAGGTCATCACAGAAAAAGATTGGATGTTTGTTCAAGAATATATGGACGATGGCGTAAGCGGACATTTGACCCTAGAACGCCATGGGCTGCAATCGATGCTTCGAGATGCTCGGGAACACAGATTCGATCTGATTGTCGTGAAGGATTACGACCGATTCGCCAGGAATAAGGATTCCGCCGCAATTATCCGCCAAGAACTCAAGGAACTGGGAATACAGACTTTTTCAGTGAATACGCCTGTAGACCCAAGATTGCCACGAGACTATGACCCCGACGATGACGATCTCGGAACTATTGTGGAAGCGATCTCGGATATGCGTTCCGATTTGGAGAGGAAACAGATCGTTAGGCGGATGAAGACGGGAAGACTGTTGAAGGCAAAACTGGGCAGTATTCCAAATCGTGTCCCCTATGGCTACCGGATCGTCCGAGAACTGGACGGGACAAAAATAAAGCGCATCATCTTCGTCAGCGAGGAAGAAGCAAGCCGTGTGCGCTTTATCTTCAACGCCTATGCGCATGGTTCGGGGGACCGAAAGATCGCAATCCAGTTGAATAGAAAAGGCTGGAAATCTCCGCAAGGAACCCGGTGGACGATCGCGACTATACGCTACATTTTGGCGAATCCTACATACACGGGCAAAGTATGGTGGGGATGGCGTCACGCCGATTACAAGAAGACGAAGGAACTGAGGCGACGTGAAAAGATGGGTTACGTGGGTCCGGGATCGCACCAAGCGATCATCGATGAGAATCTGTTCAAGCTCGTCCAAGAAGCTCGATCAGGCCGTGCAAAAGCTGGGCGGGGTGGCTCAGAACGTTCATTCGGTCTCCTCACCGGACTCGCAAAATGCATCCGCTGCGGCAGTGGCGTGGGGTACCGGAAACGTTATCACAGCCGCTCTAAACAGAATTTAAATTGGAACGATACCGTAACCTTCGAGTACGTCTGCACAGGGTATACGCACAAAGGCATATGTTCCTTTAGGGTGATGAGCGCGGAAAAACTAGAATCGGCTGTTTTGGACCAGGTCAAAAACATATATGCGCATCCGAAGGTGCAAGAAAGGATTGTCTACGATCGCAAGCCGGAAGAAGAACAGGAAAGCGAAACCGAGATCGCACGACTCGGGCGGGAAATAGAGTCGGAGATTTCGAAAATTGACAGGCAGACCGTCGCATATGAGCGAGGCATCATCTCGGTTGAGGAGTACAAAGCCAATATCGAGAGAATTCGCGAAGAGACGCGACAAAACCGCATGGACCAGGATCGTTTACTCACACTATCTTCCCAGTCCTCACAACACAGCCTCGCGATCCAGAAATTATTGGCTTCTCTCAGGGACTTCGACACCCTCTGGAACGAGATGGAACTGGACGAACGAAAGCTCATTTTGCGCAGTATTATCAAAGAAATCCGAGCTGGCGAGGGCAGAACAGAGATCGACTTTATTTTTTAATTTCCATTTAGATGACACTTTTTGAGGTGCAAGTCCGATGGAAGACATTTTTCCGCCGATCCGATAAGACGTGAGATGTTGCCGGTTTCGGCAAAAAGATTGTGATGTGAGCGAGTCATGGGAATTAAAATTGAAGTGATGAATAGGCGCGTGAATCGCGCCTATTCATTTTGTACCTTCATGCGCGATCGATTTATTGAAGGAATAACTCTTCGGCTAGCGCGAGATCTCGCCGCGCCCGGCGAAGCGCTCCCTCCTTGAGCTTAGCTCTGAGGTTTGCTCGATCAACATCCGTGATGTAGCGCGACACGGTAAGCAAGCCGGAGTCTTCCTTGGCAGAGACACGACCAATGGACTCACGGCTTCTTCGGGAAGAGCGTACGGTGATCCGTCGACGCATTGGGGGTATTACCTCCATGACGCATGACGTCGTTCCATTCTACATAATCCATTAGATGTAATTCTTCCATCGTACGGAATGAATGCAGCTTCAGCAAGACTGGTATATTTGCCGTCCCCGGCAAATTCGCTCATCTTTACGGCAACCTTCCGCCTGCTATGCTCAATCTCACGCTTCGGAGTTCTCTCCGACGTGCCCCGACACGGAAAGTCCTTCCTGATTTCTCCAATGACTATCCTCCACAATGCTCTATCCATTCAAAGCTCTCACGGCCAGACTGCGCAATTATTGGAGCGGGCGAAGGACTCGTTTACGCCGATACCGCGACCTCGACCTGGGGTTCAGAATCTATGACGAGCAGCCAACGAAGCTCCGCATCAGCGTTCCTCACAACCGGCGTGCAGAACACATCGCAATCCTCGGCAAGACCGGAACCGGGAAGTCCTCACTCCTCCGTTTCCTCTTGAAACAAGACATCCAGGCGGGACGCGGTTTCGCGTGTTTCGACCTTCACGGTGACCTGACGCCGTTCGTGCTTTCCGCAGTGGCAGCGCAGGAACGGATTTTCAAACACCAACTGAGCGATCGGTTGATCATCGTCGAGCCGGCCGATTCAGAATTCTCCGTGGGTTTGAACCCGCTTGAGCAGCGAAGCAGCTCGGAACATTTCGTACAGATAGCCGGGTTTGCCCAAGTCCTGAAGCAGCGCTGGCGATTGGATGCGTTCGGTGCCCGTACCGACGAATTGCTCCGCAATTCGCTTTATGTCCTGGCCGAGAACGGCCTCACGCTCCTCGAACTCGCTCCATTCTTGAGCCACGCTGGGCTGCGCGCGAAATATCTGGAGCGCTCCACGAATCCGGAAATCAAGGAATACTTCGTGTCGCGGTTCGACAAAATAAGTGAGCCGATGCGTATGAACATGTGCGAACCGATTCTCAATAAAACCTCGGCATTTACGGCCGACCCTCATTTCAGACATATCGTGGGCCAGGAGCGGTCAACGTTCTCGGTTCTGGACGCGATGGACCGGAGCAAATGGATCGTGCTGAATCTCGATAAAGGAAAACTCGGCGAGGAAGCGGTGACGCTCGGAAGCCTGTTCCTCATCATGATAAAAAACGCCCTGTTTGCTCGTAAGAAACGCGAACTGTTCACCCTCTACTGCGACGAGATTCAGAACCTCGTGTCGTATGGACGCGGACTGGAAACGATTTTGAGCGAGGCCAGAAAATTCGCTGTTTCGGTTGTATCCGCGAATCAATTCCTGGACCAATACCCCGCTGAAATGCGCTCCGCGATTCTCGCCGTGGGAACGCATATTTTCTTCCAGCTTTCGAGCCTCGATGCCCAGCAGATCGCGATGGCGCTCGATGGAGGGAAAACGCTCGCCGAATTACTCAAGAACCTTCCGCGTCGGCACACAATCGTCAAAACGGGGTACGAGCGCAGGAGGGAGGGAATCGTACCAGTCGTGAATGATCCGCAGGTGGATTTTTCCGGTCTCTATCAGCGGTGTCGGGAACGCTGGGCGCGTAAGCGCGGCGAAGTCGAACACGAGATCGTCGCTCGGCAAAAGGTCGCGAAGCAAAACACCCTCGACCGGCTTCATGACTGGGACTAAACGTTCTGGCGTTGTCATTCAAGAGAGAGACCGGCACCTGTTACGCGAACTTGCCGTGATGCGCGTCATCGACCGCGATCAGGCCAGGCGTGTCGCCGGTTTCGGATCAACGACACAGGTCAACGCGAGGCTTCTTCGCCTCACCCGAGCCGGGCTCCTCCGCAGATTCTTTCTCGGGACGAAAGGGGGCGGGCAGAAGGCCATCTATGCGCTTTCGCAAGCGGGAGCCAAACTGGTGGATGTCCCGTTTCGCGGCCCGAGACGCAGAAACGACGAACTAATCGTTGCCGACTTCTTCGTCGCCCACCAGTTCGCGATCAACGAAATTTATTGCGACCTGAAGTATCGGCCGATCCCGATTTCTGAAGCGAAGTTCGAGAAATGGATCAACTTCAATAAACCGCTGGACAGCGGGACGCGCCTAATTCCGGACGGGTACTTCGAAATCCACACGCCGCAAAAGATGCTTTGTGCATTTCTTGAGGTGGATTTAGGGAACGAAGGGCTTTCGGTCTGGAAAAGAAAAGTTGAGAGTTATCTCCAGTACGCGATCTCCGGAGCATACGAGAAGCGATTCGGGCAGCCCCAGTTCCGAGTCCTCGTGATCGCAAACACTGAACGCAGGGTGCAGTCGCTCAATTCGGCCACACTACTCCTGACACAAAAAATCTTTTGGTTCTCGACTTTCGACTCCATCGCGCAAGCTGATTTCTGGTCTCCGTTGTGGGTTCGTGCAAGGGCCGGTGAGCGCCAGCCTCTTCTCTAATAAAAATCCAATGCGATATTGCTACAACTGCAATCGCGCGACTATCGGCGAACCGTTGTTCTGTAATTTCTGCGGCCGTAGCTATAACATCAAGCTCTGCCCCAAATTGCACGTGAACCCCCGCGATGCCGAAGCCTGCTCCCGCTGCGGGAGCCGCGATCTATCGACACCCCAACCCAAAGTCCCCTTTTGGGCGACCTTTCTTTTGACTTACGCGCCACCACGCCAAGATCCGAGGCCTATCGACAGGTGATGTAGGCGCGCTTCACTTCAGTCCGAATGCGCGTTTGAGCGGTTCGACTAGCTCGGGAAGAATGGTGTAGTGCCATTCGCCTGCCTTATCGACGTGGGCGTCGTACCAATCTTTCGGGCCGCCAGCCTTTGCCATGTTCTTCGTAAGTGATCCACCAACCCCGGCGTAGTCGTGCTGCGCTTTAACGCCGGAAGCCTTCCATAGTTTCGTCAATTCAATTTTCCCGCCAGCGCGCAACCAAGCCAGCAATGCATCGCGCTGCGCCGGGCGCCCGGCCGCCACGGTCTTTTTGATATAGCGCTCGAACTTGCTCGCGACCTGGTCCCATATTCCATTTACCTGTTGAGTGCCTGTCGAAGCTGCGTGCGACGCGGCCACGGCATGACCGTTCTGGGCCATGAATCGAAGGACCTCTTCCTCCGAACCTTCAAACTTAATGATCATCACTGACGGCATGTTCCACCTCCAGGCCAGGAGTATAGGCGTCGAAGGAAGTGCGTGTCAACTGTTATTTATGTTATTTACGAAACGCGTGTTTCAGCTGTCGGCCGGACACACACGCACGGCCGGAACGAAGCTTCCAGAACGAAACCGGATATTCCCAACGCAAAGCACGTCTCCGACCTCTCGGGGGTGATGGAACCCCCCTGCAATGCCCCCTGCACTTCTGCCGGGGGTACACGCAGAGCGAAGGTAGGAATTACGGGCATTCCGAGCCGAACCCCAAACCCGACTTCTCTATATATCTGTGTGTCCGCAAGACAGTCGATCACTCCCCATCGCTGTCGCGACGCCGCCGAAAAGCCGCCGCAAAGCTTGTCCCCGGAACGAGACAGGAGATGTCTCGGTCCTGCATCCGCTTCCGCCACGAACGCCGCCAATTTCAGGGCCCTGCCCTGCCGCTAAAATCCGAGGCCAGCTCAGCCAAAATTCGAGGCCTGACGGCCCGTCACTGGACAGAACCCGAACCGTAGATACACTCAAGGTATACGTCCGCCTCCAAGATAAACGCTCACCCTTCAATGCCCATCCCAAAAAGCACACTGCCTATCCCTCCGTGTCCCCACTGCAATTCGAAATTCACGATCAAAAAAGGCAGGCGATTGAATCGTTTTAGAGTTCTCCAAGTCTTCCAATGCAGGGAGTGTCCGCGCAAGTTCACTGCAGCCGCAGGAAAAAATAAGACGTATCCACCGCGCGTGATTTTGG
>Ga0206866_1153_pt1 | contig 14794 bp, 15 predicted proteins | sample Alteio_BWOrgCont_40_FD_152626 | JGI IMG/M metagenome (GOLD analysis project Ga0206866, IMG submission 152626) | Enriched cells from forest soil in Barre Woods Harvard Forest LTER site, Petersham, Massachusetts, United States -... | ecosystem: Environmental > Terrestrial > Soil > Temperate forest >... | reverse complement strand
AAAGATTATGTTGGTGATCAATTACCGTCACTAATCGTCAAAAAATTCGACATTTATTTATCCTCTAAATGATTCGTACAGATTAAACTGCTGGCATATTTGTTGAACATTGTTCGATTACTTGTTTATTGAAGAGGTCAAAATATGAAGATCGTTTTTGTTTTTTTAGCTGTAGCTGTTGCGTCCGTTGCTCAGGCCTATTCTTTGAAATGTGAGACCTTTACAGGTCCTAATATCTTTTCAAAGCCTTCTGGAAATGCCACTGACGGAAAATCTTTTAGTCAGATTGTCCAAAAAGACGATGAACATTTATATGCAGAAGTTTCGTTGCCCGTTGGCAAAAACGGAGTTGTTACTGCAAAGATACATGATGGCCACTTTCTCGCAATGACCATTTCAAATAAGCTCCTAAAAACAACAGCCGTGTATGAGCCTGATAAGTTTTATAACTGGGTTTATCTAAATGGCGATGGATTTCACTACAGCGCTTATTGTGAAATTCTGAATCCATAAGAAGCCTTTGATTTTTTTGTCAACTATTCACTTCTCACCACATCATATCTTGACCAAGATTTTCCAGCTTCACAATTATTATATAGGACGGTGCTAATTCGCACTTTCGCTGCGAAAGTAGCAGGAATGAAAACTCAAGTCGTGAGCACCTAAAGGATAACAACACCACAATCTCTCAATCTATTTTTTCAACCTCCTACCCGACTTTTTTTCTAAGCTGAAATTGACGAAGCTTCTCGTGTATAAGGGCGAGCTCTATCTAGTTGTCAGGATCGTTTCTTTAGAGGGGTTTTATGAAAAATGGATTTGCCACGCTTATGAATGCAATCGCGTTCGCTTTTGCGCTTTTATTAACTTCGCTGGGCTCAAATGTTTCGCACGCGGCTCAACTTATTCCACAAGACAAATTACCCCTTTATGAACATGCTGCTCAACTCGCAGTCTATACATTCGGTAACCAGTGTGAGAGAAGGGCTGATCGAGCTAACCTTTCTGTGGGGGACTTCAATCCTTCGATAAACAGTCGGATCTCAAATGCTCAGAGTGCCACCGTCGCAAATATCGGTGAGCAGCCAGCCTTAACTTTTTATATTCCTTCGAGCAACGACGTTGAATCTCGCACGGTAATAACAATCATCTCGAGCGCCGATTACAAACAAGCGGTCGAATTACGCATCGAAGGGCAGCATTTAGATGACGTGAATGTGGGCACGCTAAGAGAGCCCTCCTTTAGCAAACAATGGATTACACAACCGTGGCAGACTTACTACTGCAAATGACATCCGCGATTTCGAAGCTTGCAAAGCACCCAACAACTCTCTCTACAGTCATCACCTAAAATCATGCAAGTAATCGATGTGATCCATGACCATGGGGTCTTCGAGTTCGAGGCCGAGAAGTTTTTCGCCGAGTTGCTGACCGAGCTGTTGTAATGCTTGAGTGGGTCGCAACGCGGGCGAAAATTTTGGCGGCAATAAATTTTGTTCTTTGAGAGCCGCGATGATTCTCGTATGCAAAGCAGGTCTTAGAAAACTTCTCTTCGCAAGATCATTAAAATTTTGCGCTAGCTCTTCAGGTGTGAACCCATAATTCGCGCACATATCACGAGCGACCATAATCAATTGCTCTTCAGTGATCAGAGCATCTTGAAATAAATCGAGAGCCGCTTGAAATGTTGTGAACGTTGCAAGCACCCGTCTGCCGAATTTGGCGTAATAATCAGGATCCGTATCGTTCACGAGATTAATATAAATTTTGTAAACCGGATCATACTCTGGAAGCTTCGCCTGCAAATCAAAAATACGTTTTCGTTGCTCAGGCAAAACATGAAGTGCTTCAAGCACAGAGCCAATTTCAGATTGGCTCATACGACGTTTGCAAATATCACTGAACAAACTATAAACCACGGCATCGCTCTCGCTGTCGTCACCAAACAAAATCAATTTCATTTTTTTCTCGAGAAGCACGCACATCTCAAGAAGTGATTGAACTTTGAAACCCACTTGATGCTTCAAGCGCTTGAATTTTCTCGGGCGAAAATTCTTAAGATTATCTTTAAAGAAAATTCCGTAGGGATAAATCCGATCCAGCGTCATCTTCTGTGCGATTTTATTTTCCATCTGCGGAGGTGACGCCGAAATAAAATAAAGAGGTTGTTTTTGTGATGTCTGCAATGCACGCAGTAACGTTGCAGTGCCGGGAACATTTACTTTTTGAAATGCTTTTTCAAAAGCAGTGCGAAGAAGTCCGCGAAATGTTTCGAAACGAGTGTCGAGATAGGTTTTATCGATGTCCCACACGTAGAGAAGCTCACCGTCGGCGGACGGCTTGAAGGGCACATAATTGAAGTAGATAACTTCACCGTACTTCGTCATTTTTTGCTTCATTTGCGCCATGAGCCCTACCCTATTACTCCTAATCATATGAGCACTCATCTCAGATTGCCAAGGCTAACCCACCATGTTATTGCCAAAATTATGAAGACGATATTAAGGGTACGAGTTTCTGACATTGACTGGTCTCTAGATTTTTCTCCGAGACAAAACTGGCCTCGCTTTTTACCAATTCTTGTCGCGCCGCCAATGGTAAAAGAAGGCACTCCCTCACTAGCCTCTCTAGGAGCTCCTCCCTGCTATGTGGCTCTGTGTGGCTTTGACCGGCAAGACGGCTCCGAATTTATTGATGCTCTTGTTATTGACGAAAATCCTCATGCCGTTATTAAAAGTATTTACGAGAATTTAACAGGCGAACTGGGGTCTTGTGAGAGCGCTCGTTTGAAAGCCATCGTAGAAGCAGCACATGGACTTGAATTTATTCTGCGTTGGGATTTGTCTCTTCAAAATCTCTTTGATGAAAAACAAATGCCCCTCAAAGTTTTAAAACCTCTTATTTATCTCGAACATTGGCGTAAACCCCTAACTGAAGCACTTTTAGAACTTAAACCATCAGCCCAGCAGATTCGTGAGATTCTCGATTTACTCTGTGATCTCACATTAGCGAACAAAGATTTAAGCTGGGAGGGTATCGCGCCTCAGATAAAAACTGAGAAGCAAAACTCTGACAACGTCTCTACATGGATCAAATCTTTACAGGCGAAACGATTTCCGAAAACCATATCTCGAGATGATGCTCAAAAAGAAAAAACATCGCAGCTCAGTTGGCCCCGTGGCGTGCATGCGCGGTGGGAACGACAAGGAGATCAAGCGGGCATTGTGATTCAAACAAAAATTTCAAATGCACTCGAATGGAAACGTTTTAAAGAAAATTTAAACAAAATCGAAATCGATGAACTCTTTAAGTTGCAATGATGACAGATTTAAAAAACTTTTTTGAAGAACTTTATATTCACGAAAAGAGTTGGGACTCTCACGTCGCACAGCAGGTGCGCGCCTCACTTAATATTCCGGCACAAAAAGTCAGTGAACGCCCTTATCAAAATGCTGAGGGCGAACTCTCAGGGCGTGACTTCGATCATTCAAAAAAGCGGCTCTATCTCGCTCCTCACGAAGGTCATTTTTTTAGAAAATGCCCTGGCACTTTCGGCGCCGCTTGCTGCAACTACTTCGTTCTCAATTTGGGCGTTCAATGCAATATGAATTGCAGCTATTGCTATTTGCAATCGTATGTTAATTCGCCACTCACACAGATTTATACAAACATCGACGACGCGCTTCGAGAGCTTGATCAAACCGTTGCCCAAAATCCGAAATCAAATTTTCGTGTGGGCACTGGTGAAACCATTGATTCGCTCAGCTTAGACGACCTCACTCTGTACTCACAAACACTGGTGAAGTGGTTTGCAAAACATCCTCACTTAACCTGCGAGTTCAAAACAAAGTCAGACAATATTAAAAATTTTATTGATCTTGAACACGCAGGCAACGTGGTTGTGAGCTTCTCGATTAACCCGCAGGCGATTGTCGAATCTGAAGAGCATCGGACAGCACCGCTTCAGGCGCGACTGGCCGCCGCTCGCAAAGCTGCTGATAAGAAATTTCCGGTGGCATTTCATATCGACCCGATGATTTACGTCGAAGGCTGGCAAGACCTCTATGAAAATTTAGTTGATCGTGTCGCTGATATGTTTTCGCCTGAAGAACTCAAATGGATCAGCGTTGGCGCGCTTAGATTTTTACCCGAGATGAAACATATTTTGCGTGAACGATTTGGGAGTACTCAGTCTTCGAACAGGCAACCCTCTGCGGTGCTCACCGGAGAAATGTTTTTAGGCGATGATGGCAAGCTTCGTTACGATCAAACACTACGTGCCCGCATGTTTAATCATGTCATCGATCGTTTCAAAAAACACAATGTGAAATATCCAGTATTTCTTTGTATGGAAACTCCCGAAGCATGGCTCAATACATATGCCGTAACACCCAGACAGGTGAGCAGTGTCAGCGAGCTATTTGCGCCCATCAAACCCCTTGCACAGACCACGAGCTCACCCTAAACTGACTGAGAGAAAATCTATGGAAATTAAATTTACCGTCACACTTATTTGTTTTTTTATTTTCATTCAGATCGCAACACTTAGCTCTCGTGCACTTTGTGACGATACTGTGACTGCCCCAACACAAACCACGACATCATCATCACTAGGTGAAGAATTAAAACCCTTGAGACGTTGGGCTGTGCTTCCCTTTTTTCTTTCTGACTCGCATTTAAAAAGGACGATAGAAGAAACGTGGTCGAAGTGCCGTCAACAAATCACCGCACACAAACAATATTTAGTAGCGAGCAAACAACTTCTTATTGAACAAGATTATTTTCAGCCACGAAAGAAATTAAGCCCTGAAGAAGTTGAGACTCTCGCTTCTCGTCTCAATGTCGACGTGTTGGTTACGGGCTATGTTCAAGATCGCGAACTCACGGTGAACGTCTATCTCGCACAAAATAAAAAACTTTTCTGGAGTAAGACCATTGGATTTCAATCGGGCCTTCGTGCTGATGATCAACTCGAAGTCACTACAGAAAAAATTATTCGCGATTTGTTGAATGACATTCCTTATCAAGGTTTTGTCATTATCGACCCACTTATCGGAAAATCTGTTTTCGACGAAGGAGATAAAAAAATCACCATTGTTGACTTAGGAAATACCGACAACATCAACGGCGACGAAGATGTTCAATTCGTAAAAGTTTATTTGCCAAAAGATAATCTTACGGGTGCAAACGATTCTCCTCAACAAGAACAACTTAAATTGGCTGTTGTTGCTGAAGGGAAAGTCAGCAAAATAAGACGTGGTGTAATCAACGTCGAAATTGAAAAAACGGTTTCGCTCGATCAAATCAACGAGAGACTACTTGTTCGTCTTCCAAAACATATGGTCCAGAAACTTTCTTCGGAAATCCTTCCCACTGCCATCAAGCCCCTCGCTCCCGAGGCAAGTAGCGGCCACAAATTTGGCGCTATCATTGGTGGCATTTTATCGGCCGTAGGCATCGCTCTCATCGCTCTTTAGGCACCTTCCTTGCTCTAGTCTTAATTGACTTTGTGAGGACCAATACAATGGCTCTGAAAGAGCAAAAGTGTATAAAAATTAAACGTTTAAGGACGTTGAACGGCATTGTGTTCGCGTTGCTTTTCTTGGTCATCACCGTCGCGGTTTCTCGTAACGCAAACGCAGCGGCAGCTCACCCCAATCAGGTTTACGAACACTCCGATCAAGAGAAAATTCAAACTGTTTTTCAACGAATGGAAGAGGCAGAAAATTTTCTTCCACAGAGTCTTGTTCAACCGAGACTGGCGCAACTTTTTAAAGCAGTGCCCACTAGTTTTGATTCACTCTGGCTTCTTGCAGATAATGAAGCTCAACGAAGTAGTTTTGGTTTAGCTCTGCGTAATCCTGCCGATCCTGATCCATTTTGGCAAATTTTGAGTAAGTGGATTTCGACAGATTTATTTTCGGTAGAAACTTTTATTCCTGTTTTGCAACTTGCAAAGACCTATGCAGACACCTTGCCGGTTACATTCCGCGGACCTGGCTCATCTAAAACAGAACGACTCTTTCTCATGACCTATTTGTCAAACGAGCAGCAAAAAGAAATCAAACTTCAACCTCGCAAAATCGCCGCCGCCATTATCGATGCTCTTCCTGTTTTGCTGAAGCTCGCTGTAAAAAATCCTCCAGCTTTTAATGCCATCATTGCCAGCGTTAAAATGCATTCTAGAGGAACTGATTGGCGTGTGACCCACTTCTTCAGAAGTTATTTTGCATTTTTGACTGTGATTTTTGAAGCTCAGAAAATTAATGATATAGACGCCCTCAACAAAGCCATTGAGACAATTTCGGTGGGCTTTGAACAAGCAGAACAGCGAGATGATTTAAGCGCTTTCACAAAAGCCTTTCAAGAAGAGGCGCAAGGGTTGAAATCAAGGCGCGTAGGCCTTTGCAAAGAATCGACAAGTAGCATGTCTCTTTTTGGAGACTAAGAATGGTTATGAAACAAAAGTTTTTTAAAGAAATTGTATGCTCCTTTCTTGTGGTGGTTCAGATCATAACCGCTGCAACGGTTGCATTGAGCCCAACTCGTGCTGAGGCAGCATCCGGAGCCTGTGGCGTTTTCTTTGATAAACTCGCACGAGGCGCAGTGTTTGTTGCGCGCAATGCAAGGCCTAGTGTCCTCTTCCATCACACCCTTGATTTTGCAAAAATCGATGCATTGACCGCAGCTAATCAAGATCCCGCTACTTTTGAAAAGTTTAAACAAGATTTGCAGAAACGCGCTTTTAACGACAAATATACACCCGAAGAAATTTTTGCGTATGTGGAGCTCGCGTTTCCGGTTCAGGGGAAACAAGTGGTTGAAGATTTGAAGCGTGCTCATGATGGCGCAAATATCTTAAATAGCCCTCGAGGCGTTTGGGCAAGCCGTCGCTGGCACCTCACAGAAGTTTTTGCGCGCTCCAACGTGAAGTTTAAAAATGGAATTTTTGTTAAGCTTTTCTCTTTGCCGCCTGGAATTTCAGACGCGCAGTTCGAAGAAGTTATTACGTATGTTCTACTCTACGCAGCTGAAGCAAATTTGCTCGATCCAGACATGGTAGCGGTGCTTAAAGCAATCAGAGCGCGATCGATGACAGGTGTTTTTGAACAACGCGCTTTTTATAGAAAATTTACTTCTGATTTCTTTGCCGCAATGAAAGATTCTCCGACGAAAACAAAGGCACAAGAAGCTTTCTTAAATATGAGTGATGAAGAGAAAGCGGTTTTGAACAAAGGTGATGAGAAAGCATACCTCGAATATTTAAAAACGCATCAAACGAAAACGGTCATTTGGCAATGGGTAAAGGCAACAGCTTGGCAGGGATTTAGAATTTGGGCAATCTATGGACTTGGCCAATCACTTTGGCTCATCTGGCAAGCTCTCTTTCCTGATGATAAGCATAAGCATCAAGCAGTGGGTTCTGGCAACGATGGCGTTGCTGACGATATTAAAGATGCAAACACAGAGATGGACTTAGAAATCAAACGCGATGGTGAAGATCCATTTGATCCTAAATTTACTGAAGATGTGCTCGTGGACGAAAACAATCCATCAGGCCCTCATAAAGCCAATCCCTGCGATCCTCAGCACTTTATTAGAGATATGATCGACAATGTGATTTTGAAATCATCAAAACCACTTTCAACTATAGAATCCGTTACAGATGAACTTGTAGCGCAAAAGAATTATAAGACTGAACTTCTTCCGGATGCTCGTAAGTCACTTAAAAAATATTGGCTTAGTAGTCACTCCGATTGTCGAGCCTATTACTTTAAAGCAAATCCGGATGCATTTTAGGAAATTCAATCCACCCGTCTTCAATAGGAAAGTCTCTCGGGATCGGCTCACACTGCTTGATAAATTTAAGATAACCCGTCAGTGCCGCAATAAACGCATCGAAACAATGAGGGTTTTCAACGAGCTTCTGTAAATCTTGCTGATAAATAAAAATATCGTGTTTAATCAGCGTTTGCAGAAAAACGAGACGACTCTCTTCTCCGCTCAATGAATTCTTATAATGCTGCAGATGGCTCTTTGCCACGCGCAAACTCTGCCCCACACGCAATACTGTAAGCCTAGGATGCACCTCGATCACTTCGAGCTTTGATGGCAAACGTCTGAGCAAGAAGTAGGCGCGTGCCGTAAGAGGCGCCAGATTCGCTCCTAAAGCTTCGAGTGGATACACCGTCGGCTCTGTTTCTTGCGCAATATAAATCTCGCACGCACGCTGTGTGTAAGGTGTAAAAATTTTGGCCCGTGGTTTTTGTTTTCTGTTTTTCTTGTGCTGCTTCCACATCCATTGAATTTCAGGTTCTTTGCATTTTTCAAAGCCCGGGCACTTCAGACGACAGCGCATGCACTTTGGCAATTGCAGTGGCGCATTGATGCAGAGATATTTTGTATTGGTTAAATTTTCTTTGATGGTTTCGAATAAAATTTGATCGGCAGAGATTTCGCCATGACTATTTGATTTTTCGCCACCACTCACACCTTGCACTTGTTCGTGCACTTGAGTGAGAAAAAGTTTTTTCTTATCTGGAAAATATTCGAGAATGGCGATGCTGGTTTTGTCGTTCTTACCGCCGCTGAGATCAAGGCCAATAAATCTTTTGGATTTTACACCGTTCGAATTTCGAGTCCGGCCCGAGTGGGCTTGGCTTGTAGAACTTGAAAGCCTTCGTCTCGACATACCTTCTCCACTTTGTCTCTGTCTTTTTCAGAGGTCCAGAGGAAGACGCATCCGCCTCCACCTGCTCCACAAATTTTAACAGCCTCGGCACCCGCCTTCAAAGCAACTTCTCTTAGCCGTTCAATTTCAGGACTCGAAAATACTTTAGAAAGCCCTACGCGGGCTTTAAATTCTTCGTCAAAGAGCGGGCCAAACGATTTCCAGTCACGATTTTGGCACGCATTCAGCATGTTTCTTGCAATATTTTTCAGTTTTTCAAAATTACTAAGCACCGTCGCGTTGCCATCGATATGGTCTTTAAAGATTTGCCAGTTGTTCAATCCCGAATGGTGTGGGCGACCGGTATAAACTAAAATAAAATGCTTTTGAAATTCTTGAATGTCAAAATCAAGGCTCATGCGGCGGGGCCCGAGCGGAGTGAGTTCGATCAAATTCAAACCGCCAAAGAGAGCCGGAAAATAATCTTGGCAACCCGTTGGAGTTTGAATAACACGCGCCTCAAGATTACCTGCCAGCGTCACCGTGTCTTCAACAGACAAAATGCGTTCGGTGAATTTTGAAAAAGCCCCACACAAACTAATATTCAAACTAGAACTTGCAGCGATGCCTGCACCCACAGGGGACTCACTTTTCGTAATGAGCTCGAACCCTGTCGGTGGTCGCCAAAAATCAATATGCACTTTAAGCAAATGAAGATCGTGATTCTTTCTCACCGCCACTTCACGAGAAATATCATCGGTATTTTCGTAAACTTGTTCAGTCTTAGTGTCTTCGCTTTTTAAAATTATTTTACGATCGTTACGTGGAATAATCGTCACGTAAGTCATGATGTCGATGGCCAAATTTACCGTCACACAATTTGCATGAAATAAATAGAGCGGCCACATGTCTAATGTGCCGCCCGCTAAATCGACTCGAGTGGGGCTCTTCGCCTCAATTCTCTTCACTTGTTTGTCTTTTCTGTTGAAGGTTGCCCAAGAGTCGGAAGTTTAAAGTCTGATGACGGGCTCTTTGAATCAGTTTTCAAATCAGTTTTAGTTTCTGATTTTGAATCTGTCTTCGTGTCAGGCTTAGACTCTTTCTTCTCAACTTTTTCGACGAGAGTTTGGCCAGGCATCGAGTCGATGCTAACAGTAGCGATTCCTACAACGCCATCGGATTTACTGGTTTTAACCAAGTAGCTCTTGGCAGATTTTGTTTTCTCGCCCCATTTCATTGAAAAGATTTCTTTACCTTTTGAGTCTTTCAAGGTGACAGATCCGCGAGGGTCATCGATATCAGCCGGGGCTTCTGCCGGAAATTCAGCCACACGAAATGCCGCAATTTTTGAGACCAAGTTCTCAACTTCCATCTGACTTACAGAATAATCAGGATCAGGTTTTGCTAAAGCCCATTTACCATTTGTCTTCACAAGATCGAGTGAAGTCAGGCTGGACTTCATCACAACTTCAGCCACGCTACTCTTATCGAATTCAAAAGCTGTCTTCTTATTTTTGAAATCGTCAGCTGTCTTATTATAGGCATCGGCGATTCCCATGTAGCTTTGATAAATTGTTGGCCCGCCATCTACAGAAATATAAATGTTGTTGTCTTTTTTCGGACCGAAAACAACGTTCGCTAATTCTTTGTCTTTATCGTCGAAGAGTTTGAGCTCGGTCACTGGCGTATTCAACTCATACTTTTTTCTCTCTTGAGGTTGATCGCCTTTTTCAGACGGAAAATCTGTCGCACGCATCGACTCAATGGAGCCAAGCAGCGCATTCACCGTATCTGGATCAGCCACATCGGAATTAGCAAAAGTATGTCCTATGTACCATTTGTGATCTTTCTGAGTGAGTTCGAGCTGACCATTTTTATTTTTAATCTCGATACGATTAATTTCTGCACGCCCTTTTCTAAAAATACGCTTATCACGCAGATCTTTGAGATCATGATCGATATCGTTTTTTATCGCCGAGCCGGCGAATAAAACTTTTTTCTCACCTTCACGCTGCACATAGATTTTTTGCGGAATAGCCGCATCCCCACCAACCAAAAGTTTCTTTGTCGAACCATCTTTTAATTTGAGAACGATGTAGAGCGGAGAAGCGTCGAGGCCATAGGGTTTCAAGTCTGTTGCGTCGAGAGTGTCATCAAACTTCTCATCACCTAGAGACTTAAGCATGTTGTTGATGCTTGTATCATCACCAGCATCTTTCACAGGTGAAGTCAAAGCCCAGTGATTCGAAGCATCTCTCTCAAGAGTAAACGTGCCCTTAGAACTTTTAAGCTCGATGGACTTCACATTCTCAGGAGCGAACTGAAGAACTTTTTCAGCTGCGGTTTTTTCTTCAGCATCTTTGTCTGCTTTCTTGATCTCGATAAAATAAATATAGAGACCGAGTCCAAGCGCAAGAACAGCAACCAGCCATGTTGATTTAAATTTCTTCACGCTGTGCGCCTCCTATACCAGAACGCACCTCCTGTGAGGAAGATCATGACTGGCAGGAAGATAACCAAAGAATAATACAAGAGTGTTGCTTGGATTTGGGTCAGCGTAATTTGCGAACCTTCAGCTTGCTTCGGATGGATACTCACAAGCTCTTTGTCTTTTGCAAGCGACGACACAATATTCAACGCAAGGTCATGGTTCAACTGGGCGTCGAGAAGTTGGTTCGTCAAGAAATCGCTATCGCCAGCAACAACAGCTTCAAATTCTTCAGGAGCTGGTTTGCCTGCGACTTCACGCATTTTACCTTTCACATCATCAACGATATCAATGGGGCCTTTTTCATCTTTGCCTTCGACAAAGCGCACAGCGCCCTCTTTAATTTCGGCTTTTGTGAAACTCGATGGTGACGATTTCACCACGGCATCAACAGTGAATGTCGCTGGTTTACTGGGCTCTACTTTCAACTGGCTTGCTAGATGGAAAATCGTCATGCCTTGATGAAAGCCTTTTGTAATATCGTTGGTTGGCGAGTAGTTCAAACCAATGGCTGTCGCACCACCACCGCCGATAACTTGTCCCAACGGATCTAAGATGTAATTATTTTTGAAATCGATGCCAACGTCTTGAGCAAGCTGCCCCAAATTTGTTTTTTGTGCCAGGGTCTAACGCCAGCAAAAGTTTGCCACCTTTATAAAGATAGTCGTTCAGGGCTTTTATTTCGGGTTCGAAATAAGCTGTTTTTGGCCCCGCAATCACAACCACACTAGCATCGTCGGGGACTTGCTGTTTCTCTGTGAAACTCAACGTCTTCACATCGTAGCTTGAATCAGTAAGAGCCTTTTTAAAATTCTGAAGCTCAGTAGGTTCACCACTTGAGATATCGCGCTCACCATGACCGGTCACAAAATAAATAACTTTGTTTTTATCACGGCTCACTTTGATGATGGCGTTTGTAAAGCTCTGCTCTGTCAACTCATCCAGCTTTGCTTTGCGGCCTTTGTATTCGATAGAAACAACACCAGAAGAATTAATATCAAACTCTTTTGCTTTTTCTGGTGATTTGACCGGGTTAATGAACTGCACATGCACTTTCGAACTTTGAGAAATATAGAGATCACTCAAATCTTTAAAGCGATTGCGCTCACTGGCCTCTTGTTGATTCTCACCAAAAAATCCACGGACTTCTAAATCACTATCAAGAGATTTTACAATGCTCTTGGTCTGATCTGAAAGTGAGTGAAGACCTTCTTTCGTGTAATCAAATTTCTTAATGTGTTTGTACGAAATGAAATTCACCATCACCAAAATGGCAAGGACGATAATCACCAACACACCCAAGTTCACGCCGTGCTTTGTCGTACGTTGCCCAGCGAGATCGACAAAAAATCGAATATCTTTTGCGATAGCTCCAAAGAAGCAACCTAAACCGATCGCGAGTAGTACCCAAACAAATGGGAGAAGAGTTCCTGACATCGCTCGCATCGCAACGAACCAGGCAACCAAGAAAAGAAGACCAATAAAAAGTAAAACACTACCAAGGCGACTCATTTTCATCCTCCCTTATTTACCGCCACCGAGCGCTTTCAACGACGCGGTAACTTAAGAAGCAAAAGAAAAACATCAAGCTGACATAATAAACAATGGCACTGGTATCTATCATTCCCTTTGTGAAATCACCGAAGTGACTTACAACCGAGAGATAGTTGAAAACAGATTGTGCAGTGGCGCCATCCATACTGACCGATGCCCAACCGATAACCCACAAGAAGAGTTCGATAACGAAACCAACGAAGTATGCGATGATTACACTCTCTGTCAGAGTCGATGCGAACACACCGATAGAAACATACACGCCACTCAAAAGACCAAGTCCTAAAAAGCTCGTAAGGATGGGGCCTTTATCAAAGTGTGCGAAGAGCGACGTACAGAGCGGATAAACAGCGAGAGTCGCTAGAATCGTCCAAACAATAAAGAGTCCCGCGAAGAATTTTCCGACGACGATCTCACCGGCCGTCAGAGGACTGGTCATCAGCAAATCCATGGTGCGGTTTTTCTTTTCTTCAGCAAAAAGTCTCATAGTGAGAGCAGGAACCATGATGAGCAGCACAACGTTGACGTTTCCGAAGTGAGGTCCGAAAACATACTCACTTAAACTCGACGTGTGACCTCCTTGCATCATCATCATGATAGATTGTTTTGCAAACGCAGAGAGGATTTGAAAAAACATCCAGCTCATGAGCAAAACAAAGAGAGCCATGACCACATAGGCTGTGGGCCCCGTGAAGTACGTTCGGTATTCTTTTTTTGCAATGACCAATGATTTTGTCATTTACGCCTCCGCATTCATTTGCGCCGTTGATTTCGCTGCTTTATGAGCTGCAGCTGCGTGATCAACAGTGGTCAATTTCAAGAAAATGTCTTCAAGACTTGCATCAAGAGCACGGAACTCAATAAGTCCTGCCCCCGATTTCACAACAGCTTCGGCGAGAAGCTCGTTAGAGTCTTCACTCTTATCGAGTTCGACCTCGAAAGAATTCGGAGCAGCTCCATGAATAACAGCTGTGACGTTTCGTAATTTTCTCAAATAGTTTTCAATTTCGCCGGTCCGACGTACGCGCACATAGTAACGTTTTGTATCACTCATGCGGCGGCTCAAACCCTCGAGTGTGTCTTCTGCGACGATTTGACCTTGATTAATAATAATGATGCGTTGGCAGGTCGCTGTGACCTCAGGCAAAATGTGCGTCGACAAAACAACCGTGTGTTCGCCGGCCAGTGCCTTAACCAAATTTCGAATTTCAATAACTTGTTTAGGATCAAGTCCAACTGTAGGTTCATCGAGAATGAGGACTTCAGGGTTGTGTACAAGTGCCTGCGCAATCCCCACACGCTGACGATACCCTTTCGAAAGATTGCCAATCAGACGATTTTGTACGCCACCGATATTGGCCTTTTCAAGAGCTTGAGCCACGCCCTTAGAGACCGCCTCGCCCTTTAGCCCTTTAAGTTGCGCAACGTACTCAAGATAATCTTTTACAAGCATGTCAGTATAAACAGGCGGTGTCTCCGGCAGGTAACCAATGCGCTTCTTCACTTCAATGGGGCTTTCAAAAACATCAAAGCCAGCGACCTTCACCGCCCCTGTGGTCGGTGCCATGAAGCCAGTGATGATTTTCATCGTTGTTGTTTTTCCTGCGCCGTTGGGGCCAAGAAATCCAACGATCTCACCCTTGTGAACTGAGAAGTTAATATTTTGGATTGCCGTGACTGCGCCATATCGTTTTGTCAGGTTTGAGATTTCAATCATGAGTGAATGACTCCCTCGATGTTTTTAAATAAAAAAAGCTTAGCAAGGGCTAAAACAGAGTCAAGTTCTTAAAACTCACGCGCCTTACATTCTCTCGCTCCACAATGACGCGGCCCGGAGCAGCACCCTTCGGTTTTTTCACAAACTTTCGCGGAGTCACGATGAACTCGAGCGCTTCTCCGTCAGAAAAGGGAGATTTTTTCGACTGGCTAAGCACGGCAACAACGCGACAGGCGTGATCGATCACAGCTTCGGTGGGCGGCTTGCCTTTGGGTCCGCGAATCACACCATGAGCGCCGGCGTAATCGCGTAAATGAATCCATAATTCGTGAGGCGACACCGCTCTTAAGAGTTCGTCATTTTG
>Ga0206866_1151_pt1 | contig 14947 bp, 11 predicted proteins | sample Alteio_BWOrgCont_40_FD_152626 | JGI IMG/M metagenome (GOLD analysis project Ga0206866, IMG submission 152626) | Enriched cells from forest soil in Barre Woods Harvard Forest LTER site, Petersham, Massachusetts, United States -... | ecosystem: Environmental > Terrestrial > Soil > Temperate forest >... | reverse complement strand
GGCACGAGGATCAATTTTCGCCGCTCCTTGAGAAACACATCCGCCGCCCGCAACACCGTCGTCTCGCTCGACCCGGACGCAATCCGCCCCAGCGTCCCCATCGAGCAGGGCGCGATCACCATCGCATCGAACCGCGCCGAGCCGCTCACGAACGGCACGTGCATCCCCGGTCCATCCTCATGCCGGATCACCCCTTCCGGCACGCGCAGCGCGTCGATCTCCTCCGCGATCACCTGCCGCGCGTGCGCCGTCAGCAGCAGGTGGATTTCATGCGCCCGCGCGTCCAGGCGGTCGAGCAGGCGCTGGAGGTAAATGGCGCCGCTGGCGCCGCTGCCGGCGATGACGAGTTTCAAGCCGCCTCGTTTACCACGTTTACCGGCCGCTGGGGAAGAGCCGAGTCACTGCTCGTTCGCCGTCTTCAGGTATTGATCCACCGCCGTCTTCCACTTGCCCCAATCCGTCCCATAATCGTCGCCCACGTAGATTTGCAAGTCGCTCAGCGCCTCATCGTGGAACGGATGATTTGGGATTTGGGCGATGTCCAGGAAGGCGTTCAGCTTCGTCGGATCGTCCCGGTTCATCAGGTCGGTGAAGAAGACGGACAGCACTGATTCCGGCAGGCTCGCATTGAGGAGCAATGGCCGGACCGAATTGTAATCCGAATCCGGCAAGAGATTGGCGATATGATTCGCCGCTTCCACCTGTCCATCCTCCGGCAGCGTCGGCAGGATATTGATGAGCATCTGGGCCATCTGATCCTCGCTCACGTTCGAGCGGAGGATTTGGTCGATCGTCGTCTCCCACGCCGGCGAGTCGTCCGAGGTCGAGGCCTGCGGCGCCGCCCCGGACGCGGCCCCCGCCGCCGCATTCTCCGGCACAGCCGCATTGTCCGTAAAAGCAGACGTCTCATCCGGCGCCGGCGTCGCCTTAACCGCGGAAGCCAGTGGGGCCGGCGGCGGAGGCGATGGCTGAAGCAGCGCAAAGGCCACGACTGCAACCACAACCGCCGTCGCTCCGACGATGAGCATCATCCGTTTGTCCATCGGCTTACCGGGTGCGGGCATCGGCGGGGAATCTCCCCCTGCTCTCCCCCGCCCGCAAGGCATTTCCGCATAAGTCCCATTCGTCCCATGAGCCTCGGAAGCCTCATCCCCTCAGACCTTGAATTCCTTCGGCGCCCGGCGATACTCGTTGCGGCAGCAGAATTCCCCCATTCCTATCCTATGAGAAACGTGAGAGGCGCTTGGATTGCAATGGGGCTCGCTATCATTACGGCGCTGTTTCCTTTTTCGTCTCTTTATTGCGCTCCGCAGGCTCAGCAGAGCAGTGATGACGCCTCGGCGCTCATTACGGAAGGGAGATGGAAAATCGCCGGCCTCGCTACATTTTTCCATAAAGACGGCAGCGTGAAATGCGGAAGAGGGGAGGGAAGATGGGACATCGACGGCGGCCAGTTGCTGATCTACTTCACTGACATCCAATTTCGCTTTCCCCTGCCAATTGACGTGAAGGGGAACCGCGGCTACGACAGCAAAGGCCAGATGGTGAATCTGACCCGCATTAGGGCGGGAAAGAGTCCAAATACGGCTGGCGGAACGGATAATTCGGACAGCGACGATGACTCGGAGCCGGCGCCCTCGGCAGTTTCGCCCGCGCCTGTCTCGGGAGACTTGCAACAGCAGGCTTCGCAAATCGTTCAGGCCCATAATAACAGCCTCGTTTTCGTCACCGGCTCCGCGGGCGAGGGCAGCGGATTCATTGCCTCAATGTTCGGCGGCAATTATCTCGTCACCAACGTCCACGTCGCCGCCGAAATCCGCGACGCCGCTTTCAAGACGCTCGCCGGCGCGCCTGTGCAGGGCGGCGCCGCTTCGATAGCCGTCGGTGAGGACATTCTCTGCATGTCGATGCCGGCGGGCGGTCAGCCGTTCGAAGTAATGCAGAACGTGGATACGAACGCCGCCATCGGCGATGAAGTGGCAGTGCTCGGCAACGCGGAAGGCGCCGGCGTCGTCAATACCATCATGGGAAAGATCGTCGGCATCGGTCCGAATCTCGTTGAGGTGGACGCGCCGTTCGTCCCGGGAAACAGCGGCAGCCCCATCATCCATCTCAAGACCGGCAAGGTTATTGGCGTGGCCACTTATCTCATCACAAACCAATACGACCTCGCCACGGACCAGCGGATGAAGAAACCCGTCGTCCGCCGGTTCGGCTACCGGCTCGACAGCATCAAGCAATGGCAGCGCGTGAATTGGCCCATCTTCTACTCCGAAGCCGTCCAGATGGACAATATCGAGTCGCTCACCGATGAGCTTTACGGCCTGTTTCGCGATCTCTCGAATAGCGGCGCCAGCATTTCGGCGGACAACTACGACAACCCCGCCATCAAGCAACCGATCGGCGATTGGGTCAACGCCGTCAGCGGACGCCCGAGCGAGGAGGACGTGAAGCAGGCGGATGAGAACCTGCTTTCCTACCTGAAGGTGGCCTGCGAGTCGGACGTAACCGACGCCCAACGGCAGATGGTTTACGATTATTTCTCCCGCGAATTGTCTGACCAGAAGCAAATCCGCGATCAGATGGCCAAGGCTCTCGAAAGCGCCATCGACAGCGTTCAGAGATAGCCGCCTCAAAGTTCAAGCGCCATTTGCCCCGTCTCTCCGCTCTCTTCCGCGTACCTCACGCCCGCGCCCAATAGCCGCACCGCCAGCCCGTTCCCCCGCCGGAAACCCTCCTCGAGCAGCGCGCTGAAAACCGGCAGCGCGGGCTCATTGGCAACCCGCTCGACCGTGGTGCGGCTGAAGTTTGCGAACTTGATCTTCACGAACGCCTTCCGAATCGGCCGCACGTCGCGCGCCTTCGCCAGGTCCCGAAGCAGATCCGAATGGAGAATCGCAAGCCGCCGCTCGCACTCCGCCAGCGTCGTCAGGTCCCGGGTGAACGTTTCCTCGGTGCTCAGTGATTTACGCAGCCGGTGCGGCTCGACCGGGCGCTCGTCGATGCCGCGGCAGAGATCGTAAAGCTCGAGTCCGAACCGCCCGAACAGCCCGTGAAGATCGATGCGCGAAAGCCGTTGCAGATCGCCGCAGGTCCGGATGCCGCGCCTCTCGAGCTTCTCCGCCGAGACGCCGCCCACTCCCCACAGCTTGCGCACTGGCAGATTCGCCATGAACGCCGCCACGCCGGCCGGCGGGACGACGCATTGGCCGTTCGGCTTGTTCACGTCGCTGGCGACCTTCGCCAGCAGCTTGTTCGGCGCGACGCCTGCCGAGGCCGTGAGCCCGGTCTGCTCGAAGATGCGCTCCCGAATCTCGAACGCCACCGCCGCCGGATCGTGATCGAGATGGGATACGTCGAGGTAAGCCTCATCGAGCGAGAGCGGCTCGATCAAATGCGTGAAGGCCGCGAATATCTCCCGAATCCGCCGGCTCTCCGCCCGATAAACGTCAAAGCGAGTCGGCACGACGATCAATTGCGGGCACATCCGCAGCGCGAGAAACGTCGGCATCGCCGACCGCACCCCAAACGGACGCGCCTCGTATGAGCAGGTGGTCAGCACCCCGCGCCGATCCCGCGCGCCCCCCACGCCCACCGGCTTCCCGCGAAGCTCCGGGTTATCCCGCTGCTCGATCGCCGCATAGAAGCAGTCCATATCGAGATGAATAATCTTCCGCGTCCAACTCATCGATTACTTGAACATGAACTTGAACTTGCACTTGAAGCCGGCTGAAGGCCGGCTACGGCCTGACCCAGAAAGTTCATGTTCAAGTGCAAGAGCGAGTTCAAGTAGAAGACTTTCCCAGCCGCTTCACCAGCGCCGCTCGCACCGACGGCACGGCGTTGTAAGCGCGCCCAATCGCCACGATCGGCGTCGCCCCCGCTTGCCCGTGAATTCCCAGCAGCCGCGCCAGTTCAGCCTCAAAGTGCAGCAGCGCCTTCAGCGTCGGCTGGCCGCCGTCGAGATAGCTGAGCGCCCGCAAGAGCAGGTCGAACAGCTCCGGCGTCGGATGCTCCGGCTCCGTGACCAGCTCGATCAACTCGACGAAATACGCCGCAAGCTCCGCCCGGAGATAATCCGCCCGCAATCCCTCGAATGGCCGCACCAGCGCCGCCTCGCGCAACGCGTGCAGGTCGCTCTTGCGGCTCGGCGCGTAGCTGATCTCATCGAGAAAGAAGAGGTCCAGCTTTCCCGCGAAGGCGCTGCGCGGCCTTCGCGCCCCTTTCGCCGCAGTCTTCACCCGCCCGTAATCCTGGGTCAGCCACGTGACAATCCAGCTCGTGTCCCCAAGCCGGATGCGCCGCAATAGGATGGCGGAAGAAGTGAGAATTCCGAAATTATCGCTGATGAAGGACGATTTTTGAAGCGCCCTTCAACCTTCACTTCTGCGCCGTATTGGGCGCCGCATTCAGATTCACGTAGTCCGATAGGATGTTCAGCGTCTCGTTCCGGATCGGATCGAAAACGTCCGGCTTGTCTTCCTGGCCCAGGTCGTCGTAATCCTCGTCGGGGTCCGCTTCGGCGTCCGGATCGGCGCTGCTCTTCTTGGTGTCGTTGGTCACCAGATCGAGGTTCGGCTTATCGACGTTGTCCAGCGTGATGCGGTAATCCTTCTCCTCCGGTCCGGGATGCTTGGCCCGCTCCGCGATCCGCGCATCCTCGCGCGACTTGTCCTCGGCCATCTGCTGGCGGCGCGCCTTCTCGTCCAGGGAAATCGTGTTGTCGGCGATATTCTGCTTCGTCCGGGCGAGATCCTCGGAAATCCAGCGGAATTCCCGGCTCTCGGCCACGCGCTCGGCGCTCCGCTCGCGCAAATCCTTGATGGGCAGTGACTTGTCCCACTTATCGTAGTCCGCCGCCTCGACCGTGTCATACGGCATCGGGTTCTTCAGCGCGCCCTCGCCGATGTCCGGGTGATCGTAAGGCGAGGGGAGCCGGATGTCCGAGATCACTCCGCGCAACTGGGTCGAGCCGCCGGCGATGCGATAGAATTTCTGGATCGTCAGCTTCAACGCGCCCGCATCGCTCTGGTCGCTGCCGAGGAACGGGATGAACTTCCCGATCTCCAGCATCGTCTGCACCGTCCCTTTGCCGAAGGTGCTCTGGTCGCCCACGATGATCGCGCGCCCGTAATCCTGCAGCGCCGCCGCAAAAATCTCACTCGCCGAGGCGCTCAGCCGATCCGTCAGCACGATCAGCGGGCCGTCCCACGCCAGCCCGGAATCGTGGTCGCGCGAGATGTGGACGATGCCGTTGGCGTCCTTCGCCTGGACGACAGGGCCATTCTTGATGAAGAGGCCGGTCAGCTTGACGGCTTCATCCAGCGAGCCGCCGCCGTTGAGCCGCAGGTCCATCACCAGGCCGTTGATATTCTCCTGCTTGAGCCGGTTCAGCAGCGTCAGCACGTCGGTCGTGGTGCTCTTCGCGCCCGCCTCGCCGCTGTGCTCCATATCCGCGTAAAATGACGGCAGCGTAATCCAACCCAGCCGCAGCGGAGGGCCGCCGTTCGGGTTGTCCCGCTCGATCAGGTCGGCGTGCGCCGCCTGCTCCTTCAGTTTGATCTCATCGCGCACGATCGGGATGATCTTCCGCTGCGAGGGATCGGTCCCGCGCGCCGCAATGACCTGCAGCCGCACCGTCGTCCCTTTCTTGCCCCGGATCATATCCACCACCTTGTCGAGCTTCATCCCCACGCAATCGACGAATTGCCCGTCCCCTTGCGCCACCGCGCTGATGCGGTCGTTCACCTTCAGCCGTCCGTCGCGCGCCGCCGGGCCGCCCGGCACCAATTCCATGATCTGCGCGTATCCGTCGTCGCTGTGCAGCACCGCGCCGATGCCCACCAGCGAGAGCCGCATGTTGATGTCAAAATTCTCGAGGTCGCTCTTGCTCAGGTACTCGGAATGCGGGTCGTACGTCAGCGCCAGCGTGGTCAGGAAATCCCGGATCACATCCTCGCTCGTCTGCTCGTTGAGGTCCATGAGCAGTTGATCGTAGCGATGGGTGAGAATGTTCGCCGGCGTATCGATCGGGTGATCGGCCAGCTTTTCCTGGAGATATTCCCCCTTGAGCCGCAGCCGCCAGAGCCGGTCCGCGTCCGCCTCGTCCTTCGGCCACGGCGCCTTGGTGCGGTTCAGCTCCATAGTCTCGTTCTTGGTGAAGTCGAATTTGTCCGCCTTTAGCAACGCCTTGACCTTCGCCACGCGGTCCACGACCCGCTTCTTGAACAGGTCGTAAATGTCAAAGGCCGGATCGGGATTGCCCAGCAGCACGTCATCTCCCAGCGCCGTGGCGTACTTGGCTGTCAGCGCGTCCACGTCCTGCTGCGTGAAGAACATGTGGTTGAAGTCCAGCGCATCCAGGTAATTCGCCAGGAACTCCCGCGACAGATCGTCGTCGATCTTCCGCTTGGAATAATGCCCTTCCTCCAGCAGCTTCGCCACCGAGATGCAAATCTGGCCCGGGTCCGGATCGGAATCGGCGAGGCAGCGATAGCCGCCCGCCGGGGCGAGCAATGCGAGGATGGTAGCGAGGGTAAAGAACGGGCGCCAGGATAGCTTCATTGGACGAAAGTCTTTCACAGTGCCAGAAAAGCTGGGGAAATCAAATCCGGCGTAAGGGTGGGGTCGCATTTTTGAAAAACCGCTCCGGAGGGCCTTTTTGAGGCGGCTTCCTGGGACGGCCAATGGCGATCAAATGGATCGGGAATCATCGGTCCCATGCGGCGGCTATGCCGAATGCCCTTCCCCTCTTCAAGATTGTTCCCTTAATTTCCATTCGATGACCATAGACAGCTTTACCGGCGGCATGTTCGAGACGAACTGCTTTTACCTCGAAGGGCCGGGCATTCTGATCGACGCGCCCCAGGAGTCCGCCGACTGGCTGACGCAGCGAGGATATAAGGTGCGGCTGCTCTTGCTCACCCATGGTCACGTCGATCACGTCTGGGACGCCGCCCGCATTCAACGCGAGCATGGGTGCCCGGTCGGTTGTCATCCCGAGACGGTCCCAATGGTCTCCGAGCCCGAGTTTTTCCGCTGGTTCGGGTTCGATCTCGAAATCGAGACGCTGACGCCCGATCTGATGATCACCGAAACGCCCCGCCGCGACTTGGGCGGCGTCGAGTTCCAGGCGCTCGAGGTTCCGGGCCATTGCCCTGGCAGCCTCTGTTTCTTGTCGGAGACGGATCGGATACTTTTCGGCGGCGACGTGCTCTTCGCCGATGGCGTGGGCCGCTGGGACCTCCCTGGCGGCGACGGAGACCTCCTCTTCCGGGGAATCAAGACAAAGCTCTTCCCGCTGGGCGACGATATAAAGGTGCTCCCCGGCCACGGCCCGGCGACGACGATTGGGAGAGAGCGAATCGCCAATCCATACGTTGGCCTCGAAAGCGACCCGACTTGAACTTGCTCTTGAACATGAAATTGAACTCTCCACCCCCACGCCGAAGGCCCATATTTGGCGCGAAGCGCGCCTTGGGAGCGGGGTTAGTTCATGTTTAAGTGCAAGAGCAAGTTCAAGTTGCGCGGCGCCTGGCGCGCCGCTTACATCCGCTCGGGCGCGCGAATCCCGAGCAGCCCCAGCCCTTGCTCGAGAACCCTCCCCGTCAATTCGCACAACGCCAGCCGGCTCCCGCGCGCCGGCTCCTCCGCTTTCAACACGGGGCACGCCTCGTAAAACGCGTGGAAAGTGTTCGCCAGCTCGAACAGATAATTGGCCAGGAGATTCGGACGAAAATCATCCAACACCCCCGGCGTGATCTCGCCGAATTGCACCAGCTTCTTCCCCAGCGCCGCCTCCGCCGGCTCGCGCAACGCAAGCGCCGCCGGTCGCTCCCACGGCCCATCGAGCCTCCGGAAAATCGACCGCACCCGTACGTGCGCGTTTTGCAAATAAGGCGCCGTATTCCCCTGGAAGGACAGCATCCGCTCCCACGAAAACACGTAATCCGTCATCCGCCCCTGCGAGAGATCGGCGTACTTCACCGCCCCGATTCCCACCGCCCGCGCCACATCCCGCTTCTCCTCGCCTGACAGCTCCGGGTTCTTTTGCTCGACCAGGGCCAGCGCCCGCTCCTCCGCCTCCGCAAGCAGGCTCCGGAGCGACACGTTGTCTCCCGAGCGCGTTTTCATCAGCTTGCGGTCCTCCCCGAGGATGCTCCCGAATGGAATGAACCGCAGCCCTGTCTTAACCCCCATCTTCCGCGCGGCTGCGAATACCTGGTCGAAGTGCAACTGCTGCGGCGCGCCGACCACGTACCAGATTTCATCCGGGCGCCACCGCTCGATCCGGTACTCGATCGTCGCCAGGTCGGTCGTTGCGTAGAGAAATCCGCCGTCTCCCTTGCGAATGAGGCACGGCTTGTCCGCCAGCGCCGGGTTATCGCGAAAGAAAATGCACGCCGCCCCTTCGCTGATCTCCGCCACGCCTGAATCGAGCAGCCGCTGGACCAGCGGCGCCAGCCGGTCATTGTAAGCGCTCTCCCCCAGGTGCTCGTCAAAGCGGATGTCCAGCAGGTCGTACATGCTCTCGAATTCCCGCCACGACAGCGCCACGCATTGCCGCCAGATCGCGACGTTCTCCGCGTCGCCCTGCTGCAGCTTCACCAATTCCTCGCGGCACTCGCGCAAAACCTCCGCGTCCTGCTCGGAAAGGGCGTTCGCCTCCTTGTACAGCCGCACCAGCTCCTCGACCGGCGCCTCCCGCAGCGCCGCCTCGTCCCGCCAATGTTTCCAGCCATAAATGACCTTGCCAAACTGCGTGCCCCAATCGCCCAGGTGATTATCCGTGATCACGCGATGCCCGAGGAACCGCGCCACCCGCGCCAGCGTATCGCCCAGGATCGTGCTCCGGATATGGCCGACATGCATCGGCTTGGCGACATTGGGGCTCGAAAAATCCACCACCACGGTCATTGGCGCTGCCGCCGCGGGAACGCCCAGCCGCGCATCCGCGCCCATCGCCGCCAGCCGCTCCTCGAGGTGTGGGATCGTGACGCGAAAATTGATGAATCCCGCCCCGGCAATCTCCGGCGGCTCGGAAATTCCCGCCACGTCCAGTTGCGCGATGATCTTCGCCGCCAGCTCGCGCGGATTCGCCCGCTGCTGTTTGGCCAGCAGCATGGCGATGTTCGTCTGGTAATCCCCAAACCGCGCATCCGTCGCCACAGTCACCGCCGGCTCGATCTCTCCCGACAGGCCCGTCCGCCCGAGCGCCTCGCGCAGCCGGGCCGTCAATACCGCGGGAATGGTCTGCATCCCTTGGCAGACCCTAAGGTCTCTTGAAAATCTGGAGAATCTCCTGCGCCGTCTGGGCCGCCCCCAGCGCCTCCCGGACCGAGCGGTCGTTCAGAAATTTGGCGATCGCCGCCAGCGTCCGCAGGTGGGTCTGGAATTGGTCCTTCGGCACCACGAACAAGACGATGAACTTCACCGGCGCGTTGTCCAGCGACTCAAACTCGATCCCGTGCGACGACCGCCCGAACGCCGCCACCACGCTTTTGACCCGGTCCGACGAGGCGTGCGGAATGGCGATTCCGAACCCGATGCCGGTGCTCATCGTCTCCTCGCGCGCCCGCAGCGCGCTGAGCACCGTCTCCTTGTCATCCGGATGGATTTTTCCCTGGGAGACGAGCAGTTCCACCAATTCCACGATGGCGCTCCACCGTTCGGTGGACTTCATCTCCGGGAGTATCTGCTCAACCGTTAGGAGGTCGCCAAGATTCATGCTAGCTGCTCAAAGTGAAAGGGCGGAGGGTGCGAGTGCGCGACTCTAGCAACCGTCCCCCCGTTGACAAGCGAGATTTGGGCGGCGGCCTGCATGAATCCCGGGGGGCTCGGAAAGCCGGGGGTCGAGTCCGGCCCCTGCGAGACGACAACCCCGAGACCGTCCCGCCAAAACGCGCCGCACCCCCGAATGGAGGCGCCAGAAACGGCCTCGCGCCTCCTCCCGCCGCATTTTTCTTCCATTGCGCGTCGCGGCCCCTCCATGCTGCGCGCATGCGAATCCTGATGGCCGCGTCGGAAATGGCCCCCTTTGCTCGCACTGGCGGACTTGGCGATGTGATCGAGGCGCTCCCCGCCGCCCTCCAGGCCCGCGGCCACGAGGCGAGCGTGATCCTTCCCTATTACCGCGCCATTCGCGAATTCCCCGGCCTGCGCGCCGAGCCCACCGGCGTGACGATGACGATCGAGGTCGGCCCCCGCCAGATCGAGACCGAAATCCTGGAGGCCGAGACCCCCTCCGGCACGCAGCTTTTCTTCGTCCGCCGCGACGAATACTTCGACCGATCCGAAATCTATGGCGCCGATGGACGCGCCTACCAGGACAACGCGGAACGTTTCATTTTCTTCTCGAAGGCCGTTGTCGAACTGGCCCGCCGCCTCATTCCGGCCCCCGATATCCTCCACGTGCACGATTGGCAAACCGCGTTCGTCCCGGTCCTGGTCCGGCATCGCCAATTGCCCTTCAAAACCGTCCTGACCATCCACAACATCGCCTACCAGGGCGCCTTTTGGGGCGTCGATTTCGGCCTCACGAATCTCCCCGGCTCCTTTTTCGGCCCTACCGGCGTCGAGTTCTATGGCCGCCTCAATCTCCTCAAAGGCGGCGTCCTCTATGCCGACGCCGTCACCACCGTGAGCGAGCGCTACGCCCGCGACATCCAGACCCCCGAATTCGGCGCCGGGCTCGACGCCGTGATGCGCGAGCAGGCGGGCAAGCTCCGCGGCATCCTCAACGGCGCCGATTACAATACCTGGAATCCCGCCACAGATTCCTTCATTGCGAAGAAATTCTCCCCCTCCGCCCCCGCCGGCAAAAAAACCTGCCGCGACGCCCTGCTGAAGGAGCTCGATCTCGAAAAAACCCCGCGCGGCCCGGTCCTCGGCATGGTCACCCGCCTCGCCGAGCAGAAGGGCCTCGACATCCTGATCCCGCTCCTCGACCGCCTGCTGGCCGACGACCTCCGCCTCGTCATTCTCGGTGAAGGCGACGCCGATTACACCTGGCAGCTCGACGTCGCCGCCCGCCGCAGCCCCGGCCGGTTCGCGTTTCGCCGCGGCCTCGACGACGCCCTCTCCCACCGCATCTACGCAGGCGCCGACGTGATGCTCATTCCGTCGCATTTCGAGCCGTGCGGCCTTGGCGCGATGTACGCCCTCAAGTACGGCGCGCCCCCCATCGCTCGCGCCACCGGCGGCCTCTATCAAATCCTGACCGACTTCGACCCCTCGACCGGCGCCGGCAACGCCTTTCTCTTCTACGAGTACTCTTCCGAAGCGCTGTGGGACTCGATCCTCCGCGTAAAGCATCACTTCGCCGACGCCGAATCCTGGCGCCGCCTCGCCCGCCTGGGCATGAAATGCGATTTCTCCTGGTCCGCCGCCGAGCGGGAATATGAGAAGGTGTATGAGTCGCTGATTGGCGCGGTCTCAAAACCGGCCGCCCCTTAGCGTATTTTCATGAATGATGTTGCGTGCAGGTTCTCGCGCGCCGTTGGCGCTTGGCTCGCACTCCACCATATACCTAGGGCTGCGCTCGTGCCTCGCTCCACCCCAGGCTGGCTTATGACGGGCCGTTGGCCCTAGTCCGAAATCGCTGCATCATTTCTGGGAATGCTCTTGAGCGGCTTCGAGTTTATCTGTCGCAGACATCCAAGGGCCGAAGGCCCGCGTTAAGCCAGCCTGGGTCGGAGCGATCCCGCCCGGCGGGAGCGCGCAGGCCCAGGACGCCCCGGCCAGCGCGCCAAGCGCCAACGGCGCGAGACAAAACGCGACAAATCGAATGGAAAGAAGACACTCTAGCTCGGCCCGGAGTGGCAGAAGCTACCCGCGCTTCCAGACGGCGTGGTCCTGCAAATGACAGATCATGTCTTCGAGCGCACCGAGCGTGGCCGGGCCGAGTTCCATGTAATTATCCACTGCCTTTTTCCGGGCGCCCGTCCGCACCATCGTATAGATGTTCAGCCCGTCGCTGACTTCCTCTGTATATTGGTCGGCAAATTTGAAGAAATCGATTTCGTGAATGTAACGGAGCACGCGGTGAAGTTCCCAATCGTCAACCGTCCCGTGCCAGTTCCCCTTCCGTTTGACATAGTCGTCCCCGTAGTAGCGAAATGTTCCGTCGCTGTTCACGATAAAGGTGAAATCGGGACATGACCCGAGACATCCGGTGTACTGGATGCCGATTTGTTTGATCCCGTAATCTGATTCATCGTCGTGACCTCCAAAATCGACGGGAAAGACCACCGCGTTCCTTAAAGGTTTCGGGTACGGTGAAATCCCCTGGGAAAGATCCTCAGTCTTTGGCGTCTCAAGGCCGGCGCACCCGGTCAACATGGCTCCCAACAGCGCCGCCGTGATCCGGCATGCTTTGTTCATGGCCACGCCGCGTTTGTGGCGCGCCGGGGAGGGAGGGTCAATCACTTTCCCCCTTCACTTCCTTCGCCCTCTCCTGTTTCCCAAGACCGCTTCGGACCTCTGCCCCGATTCTTGAACTGCATCCCCAGTTGAAAACACCCACACCCAATGGAAGACCACCTAAAACACGGCGCGTTCAGTTGGAACGAGCTGACCGCCTCCGATCCGAATGCCGCCATCGAGTTTTACAAAAAGCTCTTTGGCTGGGAGATCGAAGTCACCCACAACACCTCTCCCGTCGATGGCCGGACGATGGAATACAACATCGCGAAAGTCGGCGAGAACATGGTCGCCGGCATCATGGCCGCGCCGCCCGGCGCGCCCGTGGCGTGGACCAGCTACGTCACGGTCGATAACGTCGATGAAACCGTGAAGCTGGCCGAGTCCCTTGGCGCAAAAGTTTGCCTCCCGCCGATGGATATCCCAAGGGTCGGACGCTTCTCGATCCTCGCCGATCCCCAAGGCGCGCTCATCGCGGTCATCACCTATTTGAAGAAGTAGGCCCCTAATTCTCTCGCGACATCTTGCCCCAGCCCGCGGCACGATTAACTTCCTAATATGCGCCCGGATCGGTTCACACAAAAGGTGCAGGAGGCGCTTCAGAGCGCCCAGGACCTCGCCTCGGAGTATTCGCACCAGGAGATCACCAATGAGCACTTTCTGCTCGCCCTCCTGACCCAGCAGGAGGGCGTCGCGCTCCCGCTCCTGGAGAAGCTCGGCGTCTCCGCGCCCTCGCTCGAGGCGCGCCTGCGCGAGGACCTCGACAAGCGCCCGCGCGTGAGCGGCGGCGCCGGCCAGGTTTACGTCGGCAATGAATTGCGCTCGGTCCTCGAAGCCGCCGAGAAGCAGATGAAGAGCCTGAAAGATGAATTCGTCAGCGCCGAGCATTACCTGCTCGCCCTCAGCGAGGCCAATTCTCCCGCCTCGCGCCTCCTCAAGGACTCCGGCGTGACCCACGCCCGCCTGCTCGGCGCGCTCCAGCAGGTTCGCGGCAGCCAGCGCGTGACCGATCAGAATCCCGAGGGCAAATACCAGACCCTCGAAAAATATGGACGCGATCTCACCGAGGCCGCGCGCCGCGGCAAGATCGACCCGGTCATCGGGCGGGACGCGGAAATCCGCCGCGTGATGCAGGTCCTCTCGCGCCGCACGAAGAACAACCCCGTGCTCATTGGCGATCCCGGCGTCGGCAAGACGGCCATCGTCGAGGGGCTCGCTCGCCGGATCGTCAGCGGCGACGTGCCGGAATCCCTCCGCAACAAGCGCATCGTCGCCATGGACATCGGCTCGATGCTCGCGGGTGCGAAGTTCCGCGGCGAATTCGAGGACCGGCTCAAGGCGTTTTTGAAAGAAGTCACCGATTCGCAGGGCGAGGTGATCCTTTTCATCGACGAATTGCACACCATCGTCGGCGCCGGCGCGGCGGAGGGCGCGGTCGATGCCTCGAACATGCTCAAGCCGCAGCTCGCTCGCGGCGAATTGCGCACCATCGGCGCCACCACGCTGGATGAGTATCGGAAGTACATCGAGAAGGACGCCGCTCTCGAACGCCGCTTCCAGCCCGTGATGGTCGGTGAACCGACCGTCGAGGACACCATCGCCATCCTTCGCGGCCTCAAGGAGCGGTACGAGGTGCATCACGGCGTCCGCATCCAGGACGCCGCGCTCGTCGCCGCCGCCGTCCTCTCCCATCGCTACATTTCGGACCGCTTCCTTCCAGACAAGGCCGTCGATCTGGTCGATGAAGCGGGCTCGCGCCTGAAGATCGAACTCGATTCCATGCCGACCGAGATCGACGAAATCGAGCGCCAGATCATGCAGCTCGAGATGGAGCGCCAGGCCCTTAAGAAGGAGAAGGACGCCGCCAGCCGCGAGCGCCTCGCCCGCATCGAGAAAGACCTCGCCGATCTGCGCGAGAAAAGCTCGCAACTCAAGACCCAATGGCAGAACGAGAAAGCCGAGATCGAGAAGAGCCGGAAATTCCAGGAGCAGATCGAAGCCCTGCGCACCGAACTCGAGCAGGCCCAGCGCCGCGGCGATCTCGGCAAGGCGAGCGAAATCCAATATGGCCGCATCCCGCAATTGCAGCGCCAGATCGAGGAGCACAACGCGAAGCTCGCCGAGATGCAGAAAGGCGGACGCCAGATGCTGAAGGAGGAGGTGACCGAGGAGGACATCGCCGAGGTGGTCTCGAGCTGGACCGGCATTCCCGTTTCCCGCCTCCAGGAGGGCGAGCGCGAGAAGCTGGTGAAAATGGAGGAGCGTCTCGCCGAGCGCGTCATCGGCCAGAAGAAAGCCATCGTCGCCGTCTCAAACGCCGTCCGCCGCGCCCGCAGCGGCCTCCAGGACCCGAACCGCCCTATAGGCTCGTTCATCTTCCTCGGCCCCACCGGCGTCGGCAAGACCGAGCTGGCCCGCGCCCTGGCGGAGTTCCTTTTTGACGATGAAAACAACCTGATTCGCATCGACATGAGCGAATACATGGAGAAGCACAGCGTGGCGCGCCTCATCGGCGCGCCGCCCGGCT